>Ga0209541_10007232_pt1 | contig 18730 bp, 17 predicted proteins | sample RifCSPlowO2_01_FD_184027 | JGI IMG/M metagenome (GOLD analysis project Ga0209541, IMG submission 184027) | Groundwater microbial communities from Rifle, Colorado - Rifle CSP2_plank lowO2_0.1 (SPAdes) (version 2) | ecosystem: Environmental > Aquatic > Deep subsurface > Groundwater | place... | reverse complement strand
CAACTTGTTTAGAAAGTCATTCTGCTCCAAATTAGAATTAACTCCCCACAAACTCGTATACAGATTTAGCCTCAAAAATATTGGTTTAGACTATCATGAAGCTCCAAAATAAAACCGAAAACATCTTCGATCAGTATATTCCAGCGACATATGTCTGCGGGAATTATTTAGCCTTGAACAAGTGTAACGCAGAATATTTTTTCTGCAAAGTAATACCCACGAAAATTATCACTTAGAGCTTTATTATGCTCTAAATTGTACTTTTACAAGGCCCGAACAAAACCGAAAGCCTGCTCTCACGATTAGTGTCACCTGAAGCTTTAATTTAAGGTCACCGCCGAGCACGCTTTATTCGTGCGTGTGGTGCTCAAGCTCTCCAAAATAGAAGAGAGGGCACCTTCCCGCTTGCTTGCAGCTACTTGTAGGCGGAATAGATTTTCAACCGCTTCACCTCAGAAATAAATGCATGTGCAACGGTTGCATTTAGATGATGTGCAGGCGGAGTATGTAGTAGTCGTCTCTGTAATGTCGCACAATAATACTTTTACGACGTCAAATATGGGTACTGCATGGAGAAGTGCTGATTTTTGCGTTTCTCACTTGTTGTTAACAATGGGTTTATTTTGAATTGTAAATTGTATCCTGAGTTACTTCCGCTTTATGGGGCGCGTTTACATTAATTAAATATTTTGGCCTGGTAACCATTTCTTAGTTAGTTCGATTTAGTTGCAACCGTTTACTTAACCTAGCTGTTGGTTAAATCAAATGCCTTCCAGGGCATTACAGAGGCTTACATTTAGCCATGCATAACCCAAAGCACAAACGTGCTTATGATAACTCAGAAATCAGTGTTTCAGAAATCAGTGTTTTTAAAAACTTAAAGTTGCCGACATGGTCTGATTTTGGTTCAGTCAAAATACCGGTTTCGTTTTGGCTGGAAAATAATTTAAGCAATTGTTTCATTTCCTGATGGTTAGGAAGCGCTAAATTGGTCTTAAAAACATCACTATAAAGTAAGCCATGATAATCTGTACCATTATATGGTGGAATCAGATATCCGGCATGAATCAACTGTGTTTTAACAACTAATTGTTTGGTTTTTTCATATAAGAACTCAAAAATTTCGGCGCGTTTTTCACTGATTATGTTGGCTGCAGTATGTCCAAAGTCATTGGTAAATCCAAGATGTGGAACATCAAGTACTTGTTGCAAATACGCAAGCGGAAGTTCACCAAGATTAAGTACGTTATTTTTATCATCTGCGCTATACCAGTCACCCCCAATGGCTCTTAGTGGTACGCTTTCAACGAGTAAGCTCACTTGGCGTTTATGCGCGTAATGAGCAAGTTCCGTGAAAGATTCGCCGAGTAATTCAACGCAAACAGAAAAATCTATTTGTTGTCCCTGCTCATAAAATCTGCCCTTTTCAAAGTCTACGCCAGCCAGGCGGCTGCCGCCAGGATGAACGTTTACATAACGGCACTTATGTTTCTCAGCGACGTCAATGGTTTTTTTTACTAATGCTCGAGAGATTGCAAGTAATTTGGTATCAGGATAACAAAGATTTGCTAAAATACCATTTTGCTCGCCCCAAAAGTGTAAACCACATCCAACACTGAGTGATTTTATATACGCAAATAAATTATCGTATTCATCTATTTTTCCACTATGAAACCAAACTTCACAAAAATCCGGTTGTGTGGCGCGTAAGTCATCAAAAGAACTTTTTTGTAAACCTACCTTGATTCCTAGTTGCATAGGGTTGCATTGTACCATTTACGAACGCCCAGCCCAAAGTTAGAATGACGTCGCACAATTTTCCCCGCAGGCAAACACGTATTTACAGACGTCGCTTTTTGTTGTATTAATTATAAGTATATGAGCAGTTTATCCGAACTAATTACTGAATTTCTGGAACACTTACAAATTGAGCGCAACGTCTCCCCGCTTACCATCCGTAATTATCAGCACTATTTGCTACGTTTTAATAAATGGTTTTCCGAAGCCTCCTCTACTCCATCAGATCCGACTGCAATTACCAATGACACGATTCGTCGGTTTCGCATTTTTTTGTCCCGATATGCGGATGCTCACCAGATGACGCTCAAACGGGTGACGCAAAACTATCACCTGATTGCCTTACGGGCGTTTTTGCGTTATTTAGCCAAGCGCGATATAAAAGCCCTGTCACCGGAAAAAATCGATTTAGCCAAAGCTGAATCCAGGAGTCTTAAGTTCTTAAACCATGAGCAGCTGATGCGACTTGTCAACCAACCTGATATGTCAACACCGCAGGGAGAACGGGACAAAGCCATTCTTGAGCTATTATTTTCCACTGGTTTACGGGTATCAGAGCTTACGAAACTAAATCGCGAGCATTTGGACCTCAAAAGTCGGGAAATTGGTATTATCGGCAAAGGCGGCCGGCCCCGGGTTGTCTTTATTTCCGACGAAGCGGCAAAATGGCTAGAACATTATCTGCATGCCCGGAGTGAGACGTATAAACCGCTATTTATCCGTTACAGCGGCAAAAAGGCAGATCCAAACAAGGGTGATGAGGCTATGAGGTTAACGGCCCGCAGCGTCCAACGTCTGGTAGAAAAATATGTTAAAAAAGCGCATCTGTCGGTGAAAATCACGCCACATGGTTTGCGCCACACGTTTGCAACCGACTTACTTTCGTCTGGCGCGGACTTGCGGGCGATTCAGGAAATGCTCGGGCACAAAAATATATCTACTACCCAGATTTATACTCATGTCACCAATCCACAATTAAAAGCCATTCACCAGAAGTTCCATGATAAAAAATCCCCAGAGTCCTAAACTGCGTGTATGAACCCTAGTTCCAAAATTAGCCTTGGGAATTTCTCAGTCAGTGTATTACTGTTCTTATTGTCATTTGCCGTATTGTGGCCACGAAGTACATCTGCATATTTTCACCTTGATGAAATTTTCTGGATTTGCACTGATGAAAAATGGTTGCCAACGCAAAATATTCGCGACATTCAGCACAAAATTCCGGGAACTTCATATTTTTCCAATGGCCCGCTTGCAAAATATTTGTTCCAAGGTTGGAGTTACGTAATTCGCAGCCCTGGTCAATTTGCCGCAATTGAGTGTCCACGCTGGCCAGGATATTACGCGGATAAATCATTTACAGAACTTCCGCCGCAAATCCATGAATTACTGGTTAAATATCGTTTGTTAATAGCAGTTCTCGGCAGTATGTGCATTTCAGTTGCTTTTATATTTGGCAAGCAGTTAGTAAATAATTCCTTTGGACTGGTTTATGCAGCTTTGCTTTTCATTAATCCAATTTTTCAGGAGGCCGCAACACATGTTCTCTCAGAAATTCCGTTTTTACTTATTTTTCTAGTAAGTATGCATTGTCTGTATTGGTTATTTGCATCGGGTTGGGGTTCGTTACAAAAAATCAGCAAACGACACATCATAATTGCCGCATTTTTAATTGTCGTAACTAGCTTGATTAAGCCTGCTGGATTTATTCTGATCTATTTCGTCCTGTCATTATCTTGTCTACTGTATTTGAGACACGAAGTGAAAAAAGGGACAAAAGTTCTGCTATCGAAATATGCAGCACTTTTTACCGGAACGTTTATCGCCAGTTTTGTGGGAGTATATCCAGCTTTGTTTATTCCCAGTTTTGCTATGTTCTGGTGGCTAAAGGTAATTAGAGACACAGCTCAATTTCATGCGTATTACAACCCTTTTACGAGTGCTGCAGATCGGTTTGACTCTGTCATCGAAAAACTGCAAGTGGTAATTGCAGATCTAGTATTTCCGGGCTTGCAAACCGGATTATTAAACAAATTTCCTTTTGTGCTGCTTTTTACCATTACTGGAGTTATTGCACTGTTATTAATAATTCGCAAAAAGAGTCATGATAGCATTTGGTTTACCGCATCATTTATGCTGTTAGCGGGAGCAATTTTTGTCACCTGCGGATTTTTGCTGTTGCCGGTACATTGGGTGCGGTACTATCTGTCGCTTTTTTTGCCGGTGTTGTTACTTATTGAGGCTTACGGAGTATGGCACTGTCTGCTTATTTTTCAACTTCTCAAAAGAAAATACATTTTGCGCTAATTCTGTTTTGTTTTTGTATCACTTTCAGTCACCGCAAGGAGTTTACCGAGATCGGTTGTTAATTTTTTCGCATGTTCGCGGCTCATGCCGATACGGGTGATAATTCGCGTCTGGTTCCCGGTTTTTTGTGTGACGTCAAATACCACCCCAAATTGATTGATTGTAATGAAAATCCGGTCGGTGTATAAAATGGGCGTGGTGTCTAGGTTGATGTTTATGGTTGGTTTTGGTTCAGTAGCCATACTGGTCAATTATACATACAATTATATTTACAATTACTAGCCGGTTAAGGTGGCTGCGTTTACCAGGTTTTCCATCAAACAGGCGACGTTTACCGGCCCCGTACCTCCGGGCATAGGCGTGTAAAACCGGGCGATTTTTTCTACCTGGTTTTCATCATAATCACCTTTAAGTTTATGTTGCTTACGTTCCATACCAACGCCGATTAAAATAACTCCCTGTTTGAGGTGTGCCGGATTTACAATTCCTGCCTTGCCGATTGCAGAAATAACTATGTCAGCCTCCTTGAGATACTCTTCGGGGTGGTCCGAACGACTGTTAAGCATGATAAATGGCAGGCGGTATTTGCTTAAAGTGGCGGCAATTGGTTTACCGGCGGTTTCGCCTTTGCCCAAGAGAACGATATTTTTTTCCTTTAGCCAGGTCAGAAGTGGCTTTGAATAATTATCTTCTGGTGACGCGGTTTTTTGCAGTTTGTTGAAATAGATTTCATTAAATAATCTAAACATCGCTGAGCCTATTGGTGGTACGTGGGCTGATTTGGGCAAAAACCCGTCAACATCTTTATTCTTGGGCACCAGTTTACATAATGATTGAGCAGACAATGAAGGAGGCAGCGGCCGTTGCACGATAATGCCATGGATTTCCGGGTTGCGACTCATCTCTCGAATAAACTCGGCCAGTTTCTGATACAGCGGAGTTTTTTTAAACTGGTGTAAACTCAGACGGGCGCCAATTACACACGCTGCAATTGATTTTTGTTTAATGAATGACGCCGAAGCCGGATCATTACCTACCCAAATTACCGCAAGATGAGGAGTAATTCCAGTTTTTTGTAATGCTTTGACTCGTGTATGCAGGTTGCGCAATATGCGGCGTGCAAGTTGTTGGCCATCAATTTTCATCGGTTACATAAATGTGGCAGCGGCAACTATATCAGCTCGATCGGCAAAACGCATGAGAATGACTCCCTGGGTGGCGCGGGAAAGCGTCGGGACTCCGGCAAGTGGCAGCTTCACCACTTGTCCTTTCATTGAAGTTAGGATGAGCGATTCGCTGGTTTCCGGTACCAGTTGGGAAACTACCACAGCTCCGGTACGCGGTGTGATTTCAGCTACTTTCACTCCCTGGCCTCCACGTTTTTGTTTTGGGAAACCTTTAAGCGGTGTTTTTTTACCTAAGCCCTTTTCCATCACCGTAAGAAAAAAAGCGTCCTGGTGGGAAGAATCAATAATGTCCATACTGACAACTACGTCACTATTTTTAATTAAAATTCCGCGCACACCCATAGTATTTCTGCCGGTTGGCCGGACTTCTTTTTCGTGGAAACGGATGGTTTTGCCGTTATGGGTGACCAGTAATATTTCATCATCTCCGGTAGTTAAGCCTGACCAGGAAAGTTCATCGCCAGATTCCAGATTAATTGCCACCAGGCCATTTTTACGAATATTCTCATACTCACCGATTTTGGTTTTTTTAACTACACCTTTTTTAGTCGCCATGAAAATATAGTGCGCTTTATCTGAGGCAGCTGACCCGTGTGTTAGTATGGAAGTGATGCGCTCATTTACTTCGATGTTAATGAGATTCACGACCGCCTGGCCTTTTGATTGCCGGGATACTTCCGGAATGTCCCAGGCTTTGGTCTGGTAGACTTTGCCGCGGTCAGAGAAAAAGAGGACGTTGTCGTGCGTCATCGAGAAAGACATCATGTCAACCTGATCTTCAGCTTTGGTAGTCATGCCGATGACCCCTTTGCCGCCGCGACTTTGAGTTTTAAAAGTTGAGATGGGGACGCGTTTAATATAACCGGTTTTGGTGAGTGTAATAATAGTTTGTTCATTTGGGATCAGATCTTCATCAGAGAAATCGTCAACTTTTGACTTAAAAACGCGGGTGCGACGTGGGTTAGCATATTTTTCCTTTATTTTTGCTGTTTCATCTTTAATGATTTTGAGCATTTTTACCTGATGGGTAAGCAGGTCTTCAAGATACTTGATGGTTTCCTGGACCATTTTGTACTCATCCTCGATTTTCTGGCGTTCAAGCGCGGCGAGGCGGCGCAGTTGCATATCGAGAATTGCGACTGACTGAAGCTCACTCAGCTTAAACCTACTCATTAAGTTCTGTTTTGCGGTATCAGCGTCTTTGGAACTGCGGATCGTTTCAATCACCGCATCGATATTATTGACGGCAATCAGTAAGCCTTCCAGTATGTGTGCCCGTTCGCGCGCTTTCCTGAGTTCATATTCGCTTCTCCTACGGATGACCCGCATACGGTGCTTGACGTATTCTTCAAGAATGACTTTGAGTGATAAGGTGCGCGGCGTATTATCAACCAGCGCCACCACATTTACCGGGAAGGTTGTCTGGAGCGAAGTATGTTTAAACAAATTATTAAGGACTGCCCGGGGTTTGGCGTCGCGCTTCAGTTCAACCACCACCCGAATTCCCCTACGATCTGATTCGTCACGTAAGTCAGTGATGCCTTCAAGTTTTTTATCTTTGGCAAGGGTGGCGATATGGGCAACCAGATGGGCTTTGTTGACCTGGTACGGTAGCTCAGTCACAATGATGGCGCTTTTGCCTTGGCCGATATCTTCAATCTCGGCCTTACCGCGGATGACGATACGACCGCGCCCGGTGCTATAGACATTGATTATTTCACTGATGTCAAAAATGGCGCCGGAGGTGGGAAAATCCGGACCTTTAACGTGTTGCATCAAATCTTCTACCGTAGCCTGAGAGGTGAACTCAGCTTGAGCATCCTGTTGTTGCAGTTTACCCTTGTCGATAAGTACATGAATTGCATCAATTACCTCGCTTAAGTTGTGTGGTGGAATTTTGGTGGCCATACCAACTGCGATCCCCTCAGCCCCCATAAGTAATAAGTTTGGCAGGCGCGCCGGCAAAAACTCCGGTTCCCGCATCGTACCATCAAAATTATCGGCAAATTCCACTGTTTCTTTGTCAATGTCATAAAGCATTTCTGCAGAAATTGCAGCCAACCGGCATTCGGTGTAGCGCATCGCAGCCGGCGGGTCACCATCAATTGAGCCGAAGTTGCCCTGGCCGTCAATTAAGGGATAGCGCATGGAAAACTCCTGGGCCAGGCGCACGAGCGCATCGTAAATTGCTGAATCACCGTGCGGATGAAATTTACCCAGGACTTCTCCGACTACTTTGGCAGTTTTCGTATAGCGGCTGGGAGGAAGTAAACCCATCTGCGACATGGCAAAAAGAATCCTCCGGTGCACCGGCTTCAGCCCGTCGCGTACATCAGGCAGGGCGCGCGCGACAATGACGCTCATCGCATAGTCGAGGTATGAGCGCTGCATGGCCTCAACAATTTCAGTTTGTAATAGTTTGCCGATATCCATATTAAAAAGAACTCAGAACTCAAATCCCAGAACTCAATTAAGAATTTTGGTCATTGGGTTTTGTGTTCTGAGATTTTATTTCTGTAATCCTTTCCTGACTTCTTCCAATGCCACTTCCCTTCCTTGCCAGCCTTTAATTTTGACCCATTTACCGGGTTCGAGTTCTTTGTAGTGTTCGAAAAAGTGCTTGATCCGGTTAAGAATTGCCTCATCGACGTCTTTCAGATCCTCATACTTGCCAAAAAACGGATCCACCTTAAGCGGCGGCACCGCAATAACTTTTGCATCCACCCCGCCATCGTCTTCCATTTCCAATAGTCCGATGGGAGTTGCGGGAATAACAGTACCCGGATGTACCGGTTGTACCGAAAGTACCAAAACATCCACCGGGTCGCCATCTCCTGACATAGTGTTGGGGACAAATCCATAATTTGCCGGGTAACCCATGGTGGTAAACGCAAACCGGTCGACAAAGATATAACCCGAATCTTTATCCAGTTCGTACTTGACCAGACTTCCTTGTGGAATCTCGATCAGCACATTTATGAGTTCAGGTGGATTTTTACCTGGTGAAAGATTTTTCATAACTTTCCTTTCTCAATTAGTCAAATAAGACTAATTGGTCTAATTAAATATCGAGTGTTGCCAGTTTAGCACTGCGAAATGCTGCGGCATTTTCCAGAGCCGTAAATTAAACTTATAGAGTGAATATGAGTTTCGTCCCGCCCAGCACTGAGGTGCTGCCGGGACGGCGCTAGCTATCTAATTATACATCTAAGGTAGCTAGCTTCGCATGCGTCTGAATGAATCGTTTGCGTGGCGGCACCTCGTCCCCCATAAGCATGCTAAAGGTTTGGTCAGCGAGCGCTACATCTTCGATGTTAATTTTCTTAAGCAGCCTGTTTTTTGGGTTCATGGTCGTTTCCCAGAGTTGTTCAGGATTCATTTCTCCCAAACCTTTATACCGTTGCAGTATTATATTTGCCCGTTGTCCATTCACGACCGGAATATTTTTCTTCAGTATCTCCTCACGTTCGGCATCATTATACGCGTACCACTGATTTTTTCCGTGCTGGATCTTGTAAAGCGGCGGCATGGCAATATACAAATGACCCTGCTCAATAATTGAAGGCAGATGCCGGAAAAAAAACGTCAGCAAGAGGGTCATAATGTGTTCGCCATCAACGTCAGCATCAGTCATGATAATAATCCGGTGGTAGCGCAGTTTTTCCTGCGTCAAGGTTTCGCCAATTCCCATACCCAAAGCAATCACGAGCGCTTTCAGTTCTTCAAATTCAATAATCCGGTCAAGGCGGGCGCGTTCAGTATTGAGAATTTTTCCCCGCAGCGGCAAAATTGCCTGAAATTTACGGTCGCGACCTTGTTTAGCTGATCCGCCGGCTGAGTCACCCTCAACAATAAACAGTTCTGATTGCGACGGATCGCGTTCCTGACAATCGGCGAGTTTTCCAGGCAACGCCCCACCCTCAAATGCGCCTTTACGGATAATAGCATCTTTAGCAGCTTTGGCAGCCAGGCGTGCTTTGGCAGCCAGAAAAACTTTTTCCATAATCCGGCGCGCGTCTTGTGGATTTTCTTCAAAATAGGTGTCCAGTCCTTCTTTTACCGCGGTCTGGACTATCGGTTGCACTTCACTATTACCCAGTTTCGTTTTGGTTTGACCTTCAAACTGCAAATTTTGTGAGGGCATTTTGACATAAACAATTGCAGTCAAGCCTTCGCGCGTATCTTCTCCCAGCACTGCTTCCTCGCCGTTTTTAGTCACGCCGGATTTTCTGGCGTAGTCATTAATAGCTCTGGTTAAAGCCATCCGAAAACCGGTGAGATGTGAACCGCCTTCACCGGTATTGGTCACATTGACAAATGACTCAACTGTTTCGTTAAAACCATCATTATATTGGAGCGCCACATCGACCTCAACGTCTCCGTCCTGTTTGTGAATATAAATCGGGTCATGCAGGGTGAGCTTGTTTTTGTTAAGGGCTTTAGTGAGTGAAACAATACCACCCTCGAAGTAGTAATGATAATTTTTGCCGGTCTGTTCTTCCCGTAAGTGGAAAAAGATTTTCGGGATTAAGTAGGCACGTTCTTTAATTGATTTTTTGAGCTGTTCAAAGTTGACCTCAATGCCTTCTTTAAAGATTTCCCGGTCCGGTAAAAAGGTCACCCGGGTGCCGCTGGTTCTGCCAAAATTTTCGGTGAATTTACCGGTGTGAGTAATTGGTTGGACGGGTTTACCGCGTACATAATCCTGCGCAAATAGTTTGTTATCCCGCAAAACTTCAACGTGCAGTTTTTCCGATAAGGCATTGACAACGGACGCGCCGACTCCATGCAGCCCGCCGGAAATTTTATACGCCGTACCTTCAAATTTGCCTCCGGCGTGAAGTTTGGTCATCACAATTTCGAGGGCAGAGATGCCGTATTTCGGCACCTTATCAACCGGAATTCCCCGACCATCATCAACTACGGTGACTGAATTATCAGTATTGAGTGTCACCCAGATGTGTTTTGCAAAACCGGCCAGTGCTTCATCAATTGAATTATCAACTATTTCTTTAATACAGTGGTAGACGCCGGTCAGGGACGTGGAACCGATGTACATAGCCGGTCGTTTGCGAACCGGCTCAAGTCCTTCAAGAACCACTATTTGCTCACCGGTATAATCTTTTTTTGCCGCCATAATTGGAAACTGTTTGAACTGGAGGGTAGTATGTAAACGAGAATTCTTTTCTAGGACAAAAAAATTCCACCTGCCCGCTTATTTGGAGGCAACTGGAACCCTAAAAAAAGTATACACGATTTGCGGCAAGACAGCAAGTAAAATTTTCCGGGTTTGGCAATTGTTTACGAAATAAACGGCACGTAAATACAGACCTGATCAAGTGCCAGTTTGAGTGCACCATTGCGCATGAGGCGCTCACGTGCCTCAAGCAGTAAGGTAAGCAGTGTGGCAAGTTGGATGCCTGTTTGCAGTGGAGATCCAGTCATTGTGTAAGAATTGCGTAGTTCTTGAGCTAAAAAACAAATCTGAATCGTGAGCCAATTTAATGCCTCATCTTTGGTATTTACAATCGTTCCCAGCAAAAGAAACCGCTCTCCAAGTTTAAGGGTTAAAAACTGGCGCCAGAAACTGGTGAGTTTTTCTAAGTCTTGGGGTGGTAGTTCATTTTCGGTAACCGGTAAATCAACAACGGTGCAGCGTGATACAATCGTAGGCAGTAGCAGGTGAACGTGGGGAGCGGAAAGAAAAAAAAGATTTGCCGCAGCCGGTTCCTCAAGGGTTTTCAACATAGCCTGTTGTGCTTCCATCGATACGTTTTCAATCTCAACGACGGTGGCTTTGAAGAGTGAAACAAATGGTTTGCGACTCATTTCTTTGAGGAGCAGGCGCACTTCAGCAATGCCAATAGTGCCTTCGGGGACGATCTGGTCAACGGCAGCCACACCGTATTTATCCAGTAAATTCCGGATATACGCATCCCGCTTCGGTTTTTGCGCATGTAGAATAATATATGATTGCACCATAAAAAATTCAGAGCAATTTCAAAATATTGTACCATGGAGCAAATTACTCTATACTGAAATCACACGTAAGATTATTACGAATGTATTGTTATGGTGCCTGCCCACAAAATTCTTGACGCGCTCGTTAAACTTACCTATGTAACGCAACCTGATGCCGACCGGTATCGGGCAGAACTGCTGCAGTCCGGCCAATCCATCGAGAACTATTTACTCAAGAAAAAAATCGTCAGCGAAACACAGCTGGCAGAGGCCCGCGCTCAAGCTTTGGGAGTTCCCTTCATCACCCTGGTTGGTAAGGGAGTTTCACCGGAGGTCATCAACTATGTTCCTGAACCAGTAGCCCGGCGCTACACGCTATTTCCTTTTGATTTTGACGCGGGTACTAATACGTTGTTGGTTGCCATGGAGGATCCGTTTGATTTGCAGGTGATCGAATTCCTGGAGCAAAAAACCGGCAAACGAATACGACCATATCTGGCCATTCCCGGAGACATCCTTACCGCAATTGATGAACGTTACGCGCAAAGTCTGGGTGCAGAGGTAACCGCGGCGCTCAAAGAAACAGTGGCCCCGGAAATTCGGACCGTTGAAGCCGGTAGGCTTGGAGAAATTATCAAGGAAGCTCCGATTGCCAAAATTGTTTCGACCCTCCTCGAGTTTGCGGTCAAAAATCGCGTTTCCGATATCCACATCGAGCCGCAGGAAGGGAAAACCCGGGTGCGGTACCGGATTGACGGTATATTACACGAAAAATTAGCGCTCCCCAAGTCGGTTCATGAGGCGGTGATTTCCCGGATCAAAATCCTGTCTGACATGAAAATTGATGAGAAACGGATTCCGCAGGACGGCCGGTTCAATTTCCGGATGGGTATCGAAGAGGTGGACCTGCGGGTATCAACCTTGCCCACCGTAAATGGAGAAAAAATTGTCATGCGGCTTTTAAAAAAAACCGGCGGAATTCCAACTCTTTCTGAATTAGGGCTGCGGGGTATGTCACTGAAACGGCTTGAAGAAGGCGTTTCCCGTCCACACGGGATAATACTCGTTACCGGACCAACCGGTTCCGGAAAAACGACCACGCTCTACTCCGTGTTGTCCCGATTAAATACGACCAAAGTAAATATTATTACCCTTGAAGATCCGGTAGAATATCAGATTCCCGGCATTAACCAGGTACAGGTAAACCCGGCTGCAGGACTCACGTTTGCAGGCGGCATGCGGTCATTTTTGCGCCAGGATCCAAATATAATGCTAGTGGGAGAGGTGCGGGATGCCGAAACTACCAGTTTGGCTATTCAGGCAGCGCTCACCGGGCATCTGGTTTTTTCGACGTTACACACCAATAACGCTTCGGGCGCCCTGCCTCGGTTGCTTGATCTGGGCGCCGAACCATTTCTGGTGACTTCAGCGCTTAATTGTGTGATTGGACAACGGATAGTACGCCGGATTTGCGCAGCGTGCAAAGAGGAGTTTGAACCGCCTCAGGAAGTGATTGATGATATGCGGCAAGTGTTGGGCAAGATGATGGCGGCTGGTGCCGTAACCTTATTTCATGGGAAAGGTTGTGTAATTTGCAATAAAACCGGATACCAGGGACGGGTGGGTATTTTTGAGGTCTTACCTATTTCTGAAAAAATCGGTAAGATGATTTTAGAACGGGTATCAAGTGGCGATATTGAACGTCAGGCCATTTCAGAAGGGTTCATCACTATGAAAGAAGATGGCTATGTTAAAGTACTTGAAGGGGTGACGACGATTGAAGAAGTGCTCAGGGTGGCACAGGACTAGATTATTAAAATCACAAATCCCTGCCTGGCGGCAGGCAGGTCAATGACCAAATCACAATACGGAATGATTTTTAAATAATTCTTTGTTAGGATTTGAGATTTGAGTTTTGGAATTTATAACAGTATGGATATCAAACAATTATTAGAAGTTACAATTCGGAGAAACGCGTCAGATCTACATCTGTTAGCCGGACACCCGCCGCTCATTCGGATTGACAGTGTACTCATGGGTGTGCCGGGTGAAAAAGATCTGAGTCGCGATGACGTCGGAACCTTGGTCTATAGTCTATTTACTCCGGAACAAAAGGATCTGTTTTTAGCCAATAAGGAAATCGATTTTTCATATGCATTAGGTGATGCCCGTTTCCGGATAAACGTCTACTTTCAACGGGGATCAATGGCTGCGGCACTGCGCTATTTACCACAGAAGATCCGCAACGTGGAAGAGCTCGGTTTACCAAAACTCTATCACGATTTCGTCAACTTACGCCAGGGCTTTATTCTGGTCACCGGTCCCACTGGGCACGGAAAATCAACGACACTGGCCGCAATTATTAATGAAATAAATAATTCGCGCGAGACGCACATCATTACTATCGAAGACCCGATTGAGTACATGTACCCCAAGGGTAGGTCGATTATTTCGCAGCGGGAGATGCACACCGATACCTATTCATGGAATGTGGCGTTGCGCAGCGTCTTGCGGGAGGATCCGGATGTCGTACTCATTGGTGAAATGCGCGATTATGAAACTATTGCTGCGGCCCTCACGATTGCCGAAACCGGACATCTGGTGTTTGCGACATTGCATACTAACTCAGCAGCACAAACCATTGACCGGATTGTCGATGTCTTTCCGGAAAACCAGCAATCACAAATTCGTCTGCAGCTAGCGGCGACGCTTGAAGGCGTACTTTCCCAACGGTTACTGCCGCAAATTGGGGGCGGTAGAGTTCCGGCAATTGAAATTCTGATGGCCACTCCGGCGGTGCAAACCACGATCCGGGAGGGAAAAACGCATTTGATTGATAATATCATCCAAACCTCCGGGGAAATGGGGATGCAGCTGATGGAGACTTCACTCACTCAACTCGTCAAGGCGGGCAAAATTGACTTGGATACCGCAAAAGAATATTCGATCCGGCCGGAAGAATTGATCCGGCAATTTTCAACCAGTTAAAAAAGGCTGTCCAATTATGCCACTGTACAGTTACAATGCGCGTGACAATCTCGGTAAGAGCGTTTCAGGTCGGGTCGAAGCCAATAACGAACGGGAGGCGGCTAATTTAATTCGTGAACGTTCTTTGTTTCTGGTCAGATTAAGTGAAATAAAACAGGGGCAAATAGTGTTTTCGTTAAGCAGGTTTCGCCGCGTCCGTTTTACTGATATTGTAAATATCACCCGGCAATTATCTACCATGATTATTGCCGGACTGCAGGTGCCGGAAGCAATCAACTTACTCAAACGGCAATCGGTAAATCCGGCGGTGATTGAACTATTAAACGGGATATATCGCGATCTGCAAGGCGGCGGAAATCTGGCGAACGCGCTGAAAAAATATCCCCGTCAGTTTTCAACTACCTATATTGCATTAGTTCACGCCGGTGAATCATCAGGAAAACTCGATAAGGTGCTGGCTCGGCTGGCTGAAAACCTGGAAAAAGATCTGGAGTTTCGCAGCAAAATTAGAAGCGCACTCGTGTATCCGGCAATTATCGTCTCGACCATGGTAGTCGTGTTTGCCATCCTGATGATTGTGGTGGTGCCAAAGCTCACGGAACTGTATGTAGACTTTGGGCAGGATTTGCCCCTGGCAACCAGAATCCTGCAAGGGATGTCAGATTTTAGCGTCCGCTTCTGGTGGCTAGTACTGATTTTATTTTTGGGCGGGGGTTACGCGTTTGCAAAATGGAAAAAGGGACCGGTTGGTAAACGGGTGTGGGATGGATTACTACTTCGCCTGCCCCTGTTTGGCCGTTTGCTACAGGAAATGATTCTGGTTGAGTTTACCCGGACGCTTGGGTTATTAGTCGGCGCCGGAGTGCATATCTTGGATGCGCTCAACATTTTGATTGAAGCCGTAGACAATATTTATTTTAAAGACGCGCTGAAAGATATCACTAAAAAAGTCGAAAAAGGCCTGCCTTTGGGGCAACTTTTTGCACAATACCAGATTTTTCCGGCGATACTCGTGCAAATGGTCAAAGTCGGCGAAGAGACGGGTAAAATGGATGAATCACTGATTAAACTATCAACTTATTTTGAAAGCGAAACTGACCATGTGGTCAAAGGATTGACAACCGCAATTGAGCCAATTATCATGGTTATTTTAGGAGTAGGTGTCGGCTTTATCGTATTTGCGATTATTACACCGATTTACCAGTTAACCAGTAGTTTTTAGGTAAATCTGAAGCATTCCTTCAACATATGCGTTTATTGAATGTCCAAATGATCATAAAAATTTTAACGCAAACAATTGAAAGGAGGTGAACTTATGTTTATGCCCAAACATATGAATCACTCAACACGAGGTTTTACCCTCATCGAACTTTTAATTGTTATCGGAATTATTGGTATATTGGCGGTAGGTTTACTGGCTGCAGTTGATCCGCTAGAACAACTTAAAAAAGGTAATGATACCAATAAAAAGCGGATCGCAGTTGAATTTCAGCAAGCCTCAAGTCGTTTCTTTGCGGTGCGAGGTCAACCAGCTTGGTTGGCTGGGACTGTACCGGCTGCTGCAAATATGACTAATGCTGCTGTTACTGCCATGATTACTAATATGCAAACAGCTGGAGAACTCAAATCCAGTTTTCAAAGCGCAATTACTACTGTTGGCGTTTTATTATTTGTTAACGGTACTGCGGCGACGGGAGATGTTACAGTCTGTTTTGCACCGGAATCAAAAGCAGAGAGGACTAATTATACAGCCCTCTACTCAGACAATGTAGGCTCTTCAGTGTGTACTATTACAACTGGTATAGGATGTTTCTGGTGTGCACGGTAATCTGTAGTTTAGAAACTATACTTAAGAAGCGGCTCACGGGCCGCTTCTTTGGTGGTTGTGCGGATAATGAACATTAAGATATGATTAATAATCATGCTGGTTTTTACTGTATTTATTTTTATAGTTGGGGCTATTTTCGGCTCGTTTTTTAACGTGCTGATTGATCGGCTTCCCCACAACGAAAACCCGTTTAAAGGCCGTTCTCACTGCGACTTTTGCAAAAAAAAACTGGCCTGGTTTGATTTGATTCCAGTCATTTCATTTGTGTGGTTACGTGGCAGATGCGGGTATTGTCATAAGAAATTATCATGGCAGTATCCATTAATTGAGTTAGCATCCGGATTTCTATTTGTAATTATTGCCGGGTATATATTTAGTGAAATACCTTTATTTGCCGGTGAAAGTGTCAAGTGTCAAGTGTCAAGTGTCAGATGTTTAGTAAATTACTTCAGCTTGCTACTCACCTTTTCCTCATTTCTGGTGATTTTTGTCGCGGATTTGAAATACCAGATTATCCCGGATGAACTGGTTTTATCAAGCGGCATGGGTGCATTACTCTACCAGTTGACAATGTATGCCGGTAATTTGCCGCAGCTCGGGTATGTGTTACTTGCAGGGCTTGGAGCCTGCCTGTTCTTCTACGTCATCTATTTTGTGACCAAAGGCAAAGGGATCGGGTTTGGAGATGTGAAACTGGTATTTGTGCTTGGCTTATTTTTGGGAGTTACCGGTGTCGTCGTCGGGTTGTACGTCGCTTTCTTGACAGGTGCAGCCGTTTCCAGCATACTGGTTTTAACCCAAAGAAAGAGATGGAAGACTCGGATTGCCTTTGCCCCGTTTTTATTAGTTGGGGCGGTCACGAGTTTCTTTTTTGGACAACAACTGATTAATTGGTATGCTGCATTTTTCTCCTGATCATAACCGCGGATTTACCCTGATGGAAATTATTATTGTGATTGGAATCCTGGGTTTACTGCTGACTGTTGGATTGGCTTCGTATCAGGGATCACAGCGGGCAGCACGTGACTCACGGCGCAAAGTAGACCTGGAAATTATTGCCCAAGCTCTGGAAATTTATAAATCCGATAATGGTCGTTATCCCGGGGAAATAGGATGTGATTCAAGTCGGGGCAGTTGTGGTGGCTGTCCCTGTAGTGGAAGCACTTGGGCTGGTGCCATAACCACGGCGCTCGAACCAAATTACATCCGGGATTTACCAGTTGACCCAAGAAATAATTCTACTAATTACTACAGTTACGAACCAGTTTGTTCAGAAACCCAAACGGTATGTGGTACTTCCCGTGCCTGCTCAAGTAGTTGTTGTGCGTATGAATTACGTGTGACATTGGAAGCGGGCACTACCCAGACAGTTTGCAATCCTTAGTCAGTTTCAAAAATCAGATAACCACTGTGAAACGAAACACAAGAAATGCTCAAGGATTTACTCTTGTAGAGCTTATGGTAGTGATAGCTCTCATGGGGTTGTTATTTAATCTGGGCGTTGCCCGTTACATTGATTTTAACCGCCGGCAAAGTGTTGTCGCTCAAGGCCTTAAGCTCAAAAACAATTTGCGCAGTATTCAACAAAATGCGTTAAGTGGAGTCAAGCCTGCTACTGGTTGCACAGTACTTGAGGGTTATGTCATTCATTTTCACACAACCGATTTACGACAGTTTTTATTTTGCACCCCTCAACACACAATTCTTACCCTTAGTGACATCGCCTCCGAACCCGCATTAAAAATTTTTCCGCTGCCCTCAAATTTCAGATACGGAACTACGATAGGGGGAGCATTTCAAGATGCATCACATATAAAACATGTTTTATTTAAAGTTTTAGGTTCGGGTATTGCAATCTATGAGGGGCCCCCGAGCGGGAATTTTTTACCGGCAGTAACGTCACAGCTGATAACTATTCGAGCCTTTGCTAATCCCTACCGCTATTACAGTGTGTGTTTAGCTGGTGGGGGTGACATTAAGGACTGTGGGTACAGAACTGGCAGTCCGCCAGTATGCACATGTCCGTAAAAAAAGGGTTAAACTATGCAACAAATTAACCATACGCGTGGAGGCACCACCTTACTGGAGGTTATTTTTACTATTGCGGTGATTGGTATGGTTTTAGGCGCACTGATTACTGCAGTAAATTATGGCCTTAGTAACGCGCAGTATGCCCGTAACAAGGCCCTGGCTACCAAATATGGTCAGGAAGCGGTTGAATGGTTACGGGAACAACGGAATTTAAACTGGTATGAATTATACGATAATAAATCTTGCCCTAGTAGTGTGGGGTGCGTATCCTACTGTCTCCCTGATTTGTCTACGCTTGTTGATTTTTCCTACTGGCCAAGCCCGGTTGCGTGTAGCGCAGGCGCGGTAATTACCGATCAGTTTCTACTGTTTCACCGGGAAATGATTCTGGTTCGGGATGGGACGGATAAAATAACAGTGCAGGTACGTGTTTTTTGGCAGCAAGGAAATCGTGATTCGGAAATTAAATTAAACACATATTTAACCAGGTGGCAATGAAAATAAAGAAATCAGTAATCAGTAACCTGCCTGCCGGCAGACAGGGTCAGAAACCAGAAACTAAAAGTTCCGGTTTTACTTTGGTTGAGGTGTTGGTGACTTTTGCAATTGTCAGTATCGTCATGACTATTGG
>Ga0209541_10007230_pt1 | contig 18731 bp, 20 predicted proteins | sample RifCSPlowO2_01_FD_184027 | JGI IMG/M metagenome (GOLD analysis project Ga0209541, IMG submission 184027) | Groundwater microbial communities from Rifle, Colorado - Rifle CSP2_plank lowO2_0.1 (SPAdes) (version 2) | ecosystem: Environmental > Aquatic > Deep subsurface > Groundwater | place... | reverse complement strand
GGTTGTTAGTTACTTCTATTTTTTCATTGTTTATATAATGGTATAAATTTATCTGGTCTGTCTTTGATTCAGGAATTTCTGTATAAGACAATACATTTTGATAATGTAATTCAGAATCTGATTTTATAGTTATGTCTTTTGATATTAAATCCTTATTTTGTGTTAAATTTGACTCTATTGAATAAGGAGCTTTTGTATAATATGTTACTTCCAGTTTAGTCTCATTTAGCTCATCTACTTCTATCAGCTTTTTGTTATTTAGGTTGTTTGCACCAAACTGGTTCTTTAATCTGGCTTTTTCTTTAATATCTTCTGTTTCGTTAATTAATTTATTTACTTCTATATTTGATGCCTCCAATGGAAGCTCTATTGTCTTGTTTCTTGTAATTAATTTCCATTCTACTGGCTTGTTTATTTCTGCCTTTACTTGTATTAATCTATCATTTTCTATTTCTGTTGTTTCTATAATTCCTGTTTCTTCTGATATGTTGATGTTTACTGGCTGTATTCCAAATACAGATTCTGTTGCATTAGTTCCATTTTCAATTAATGTAAATCCTGTTATTGCTGGCTGTATAAAGTAATAGCTTAATCCCAACAAGGCAACAAATGCAAATATTGTTAATATTGGCAGTAAGTTTCTGCTCTTCTCTAATTCTCTGAGCTCTCTGTCAATTTCAACAACTCTTGTGTTGTAAACATTTATGCACTGGTCATAATATCTCAGCCACTGCCTTAATGTTCTTCCTTGCAGTCCTTCATTTAATCTTCTGAGATATTTTTCTTTGTCAATCCTGTTTTCTTCATAAGCTCTGCTTAATTTTTTCTCAAATCCAATTAATTGTTTCTTGTAGTAACTAGTTGTCTTCATCAGACTAATTATTTCTACCCTTTCCTTTCTCAGTCTGATTTTGTTTCTAGTTGACATATTTCTTTCTAGCTCGCGAATTTACCACCCTGATTGTGCTAGAACTTCTGTTCAACAGCACAGCAATTTCATGAAGAGACAATTTGATTTCTTCATGAAGATAAACAACAAGAGATTCAAATGCAGAAATTTCCCTGTTAGCAAAAATAGAAGCTGGAACTAAAATTTCCGAGAAAAATATTTTTTTAGTATATCCAGAAATCTTTTTTAGCTTGGCAAATTTGTATGTATGCCTTGTATTAGCCTCATCCCTCTTTAACAGTTCAGAAATTTCGTGGTAGTTTAAACCCCTCTTGTCTTTCAAATAAAGAATTACAGATTCTAAAATAGTAAGAGGTCTTTCTTGAAGCTCATTTAATGGTACTAGAAAACGATTATTAATGCCCCCAGCTAGATTATTCTTACTATTTATAGAAATCTTTCTATTTGGTACCAAAATTAATGTTTACAATACACCTATTTATATATAAATATAATGTAACTATTTATATAAAGTAATATTAAATTAATTATAGGGGGGTTAAAACAAGAAGATTATAAAAATTTGAAGAAAAAGGGAAAAAGAGAAAAAAACATACAAAATTTTATAAATTAAGTTTAAATTGTTTTATATAATGGGCCCGTGGCTTAGTCTGGTAAGCTTTTAGAAAAAGCTTAAGCAAAACTAACTACTTGGACTATTGGAGCACTCGACTGATAATCGAGCGATAAATTTAGAGAAAATCTATTTTTACTCGAAGTCGTCAGTTCAAATCTGATCGGGCCCAGATCTTTAATAAAAATGGCGTCTCAGTTAATAATTTGCGAAAAGCCGTCTGCAGCTGAAAAAATAGCAGTTTCTTTGGCAGATAACAAAGTAAAGGCAAATTCCATAAACGGAGTTCCTTATTATGAAATAAAAATAAATAATAAAGACACTATAGTTGCCTGCACAGTTGGCCATTTGTTTTCTGTAACTGAAAAAAACAAAAATGGGTTGGCTTACCCAGTCTTTGACACTGAATGGAAAGAGTCTTTTAAAATCAGGAAAAAATCAGGTTTTGCAGAAAAATATTATAATGTTCTTAAAAAATTAGGCGAAGATATTGACACATTTATTATTGCCACAGATAAGGATTTGGAGGGGGAAGTCATTGGCTGGAATATTATGAGATTTCTTTACAATAAAAAAGATGCATTGAGAATGGAATTCTCAACATTGACAAAAGAGGACTTAATTGAGAGTTACAAAAATGCAAAAAAGCATATTGACTTTCCATTAGCATATTCAGGTGAGACAAGGCATATAATGGACTGGATCTGGGGAATTAATACCTCAAGAGCATTGACATTGGCAATTAAAAGAGCAGGCCAGTTCAAAATAATGTCTTCTGGCAGAGTTCAAGGCCCAACATTAAACTTGATTGTAAAAAAAGAAAAAGAAATCCTGGCATTTAAGCCAATTCCATTCTGGAATGTAAATTTAATTACTGATAAATTTATAGCACAGCATGAAAAAGGAAATATATTTGAAAAAATAGATGCTGAAAATATTTTAAAAAATACAAAAGGAAAAAAAGCTGTTGTAAAACAAATAAAAAAAACAGAATTTATTCAAAGTCCTCCCTATCCATTTGATTTGACTTCATTGCAGTTGGAAGCATATAAAACTCTAGGGATTTCTCCAAAAGAAACTTTATCTTTAGCTCAGGATCTTTATACAAATGGTCTTATCTCTTATCCTAGAACCTCATCTCAAAAACTTCCTCCAGCTTTAAACTATAAAAAAATAATTGAAAAATTAATATCAAATACAAATTACAAGGAAATTTGTTCTGAATTATTAAACAAAAAACAATTAGTTCCAAATGAGGGTAAAAAGTGTTTAAGTGGTGATACTTTAATAGCAACATCAAATGGAGAAATTTTAACTATAAAAGAATTAGTCAATAACAAACATAAAACCTCCATACCATGTATTAATCAAAATTGTAAAATAACTTCTGCTGAGATAAAGGATAGACACAATAATGGAAAAAGAAATAGAATTCTAACTATAGAATTAAAAACCAATGATGAAATTCAAGCAACAGAAAATCATCCATTTCTTGTTTTATTAAATGGCAGTCCACAGTGGATTGAAGCAAGAAAATTAGAAAAAGGTTTACTTATAGCCACTCCCAAAAAAATTGATATTAAAAGAAAAACAAAACCAGACACAATTTTATCTATTTTTAATTTATTTGATGCAAAAGAAAAAAATAAAATATTATTATACTTTAAAGCAAAAAATAATAATTTTCTTAAAATAAGAAGACCTTTAATAAAAGAAATTTCTGCTTGTTTAAATATTAATTTCAATACTGTAAAATCCTATTTTCAAAGAAAAACTATACCTTATTCAATAATAGAATATTTGTTGAAAAAAAATATAATAAAAGAATCAGTAATTAAAAAATATGTTTTTGGTTATGCGTGGAGTGCGGGTGGAAATAAAATAATAAATTTACCTTTTGCTATTAATAAAAATTTCTCATACTTTTTAGGATTAATAGCCTCTGATGGTCATAATACTGGCAGAGAAATACAGATAACAAACACAATAAAAATATTTAATAAGCTAGTAAAAAATTTATTTTCTCTGGAACCTAAACCTTATACTCTAAATTTTTGTGTAGCTTCTAAATTATTATGTGAAATATGTCATAAACTTTGTATTTTTAAAGGAAAAAAAGCAAGAAAATTAGATATTCCAAACTTTATATTAATTCAACCAGATAAAATTGTTCTTTCTTATTTAGCAGGATATTTTGACGGAGATGGCAGCATATATAAAAACAATAATACTATAGACTTAAGTATAGGTTCTGTCTCAAAAAATTTCTTGAAAAAGATGAAAATAATTTTGCTTACCTACGGAATACATTCACGTTTTCATACTGGAAATTTAAGAATTTATAGCGAATATATAGATAAATTTTCTAGATTAATAAAAAAATATACAACTATAAAGAAAGAAAAACTCAGTAAATTATCTAAAAAAGTTAATCAAAAAAGATCAATAGAAAATATTTATTTGCCTAGCGCAATATTTAAAGAAATTTTACATAAAAATAATTTTACTGTTAAAGATATTTCTGAAATAATAGGAAGAATAAGGTATACTACTAAAAGAAAATATAACAATTGTTATAAATTAAACACTCCTCAATTTAAAAGATTAGCAAACATTTTAAAAAATGAAGAATTTAAAAGATTAGCAAATGCAGATATAGCTTGGGTTGAGATAAAGAATATAGAAAATAAATTTTTTAATTCTGATGTATTTGATCTTACTATGCCATTTCATAATTTTATTGCAAATGGTATAATTTCTCACAATTCAGATCCAGCCCATCCTTCATGTCATCCAACAGGAGAATTTCCGCCTACATTGGAAGGAAAGCAGTTTAGGTTGTATGATTTAATTGCTAGAAGATTCTTAAGCACTTTTGGAGAAAATGCAAAAAAGCAGACCAATCATATTGACATTGATGTAAACAACGAATTATTTTCAGTTTCAGGAACAATAACTTTGGAGAAAGGCTGGATAAATTATTACGGAAGATTTGCCAAATCAAAAGATGTTGAACTTCCCAAATACAAGGAAGGAGATGAAATAAAATATAAGGAAATTAAAATTGAAGATAAAGAAACACAGCCTCCTAAAAGATACACTCCAGCTTCTATTATAAAAGAACTCGATAAAAAAATTTTAGGAACCAAAAGTACTCGCGCAGCAATAGTAGACGCTTTGTATAAAAGAAATTATGTCCAAGGGACTTCTATCCAGGCAACAACTTTAGGAATAAGAACTATTGAAACTCTTGATAAATATTGCGGGGAAATTATAGATGAAAAACTGACAAGACATTTTGAAAAAGAAATGGAACAAATTAGAGAAAATAAAAAAAATCCCGAAGAAGTCTTAGAAGAAGCTAAAAAAAGATTAGTTGTAGTTTTCAAAAAATTCTCAGAAAACGAGGAAAAAATAGGCAAGTCATTGCTGGAATCTCACAGGACAACAGAAGCTGAAATGAATACATTTGGAAAATGTCCTAAATGTAATATTGGTGACTTAAAAATATTATATTCTCCAAGAACAAAAAGCAAGTTCGTTGGCTGCACTCATTACCCGAACTGCAAAAATATTTATTCTTTGCCAAGAATGGGATTAATTAAAAAATTAGAAGAAAAATGCAAAGAATGTGGTTTCTATCAAGTCTTAGTTATCAGAGCAGGAAAAAGGCCATGGAAATTATGCTTAACTCCAAATTGCAAATCAAAAGAAGCATGGGCGAAACCTTTTTCAGAAAAAGCTTTACCATAAACCGACGAACCTGGAAAAGAACTAAAAGAAAAGATAAAAGAAAAAATTGAGAAACCAAAAAAAGTAGTTAAGAAAAGAACAGTTAAAAAGAAAAAAGAGGAGATTTAGTTTTTTGATTAAACTTTTCCTAAAAGTTTAAAATGAGACAAGTTGAAGTAGAATTAAGATCTTTAATTTCTAAAGAAAAATATGATGAATTGCTAAAATTCTTCAGAAATCTAAATTTATTATTTACAGAAAATTATCATGAAACTTATTATTTTAAAGGAAATGATAAGAACCTGGGTTCTTATGATCATCTAAGAATCTATAGAACAAATAAAGAAGCCGTTCTCTTATTCAAAAAAGGAAAAATCCATGATGAAATAAAAGAAGAAATAGAAATTAAATTTAAGAGAGAAGAATTTGAAGATCTTGAAAAATTATTCTTGCATTTAGGCCTAAAAATTCAGGCAAAATGGTTCAGGAAAAGAATTGAATTTAAATGGAATGATATTAACGTATGTTTGGATGATACAAAAGGATATGGCTATATCCTAGAACTGGAAAAAATATCAGATGAATTAAATAAAAACAAGGACTTAGAGATTTTAAATAAAAAACTAAAAGAACTAAAAATTGATTTAACTCCAAAAAAACAATTTGACAAAAAATATGCAGATTATTTAAAAAATTGGCAAAATCTTATTTAATAAGAAAGTAAGATTAGAAAAGTTTATATATTGATAAGTCTTACTTTCCTACATGGTAAAAATAACAAAAATATCTTCGAAAGGACAGGTGGTAATACCTCAGGAAATAAGAAAAAAATTAGATTTAGAGGAAGGTAATTTAATGATAGTATCTGATCAAAATAATACAATTTTATTAAAAAAAATAGAAATTCCTAAAATAAAAACTTGGGAAGAAGTCACAAAACCATTTAGAGAAGCAGCTAAAAAAGTTAATTTTTCAGAAGAAGATTTAGAAAGAGTAATTGCTGAATCAAGATTAAAAAAGAAATGAAGGTTGTTTTAGATACAAATACATGGCTTTCAGCTATAGTTTGGAGAGGGGAAGCAACTAAAATAATAGAAGCGGGCTTAAATAAAAAAATTAAGATAATAATCTCTCAAGAAATACTATCAGAAATTATCGATGTTCTGAGTCGGGCTAAATTTAAGGATTTCATAGATAAAGAAAAAATTGAAGATTTAATAAAGGTAATTTTATCAATCGCAGAATTAATTGAAACAAAAACCAGAGTTGATATTATAAAAGAAGATCCAAAAGATAATATAATTTTGGAAGCAGCAGTTGATGGAAAAGTAGATTTCATAGTGTCTTATGATAAGCATCTGAGAAATATGCTCCAATATAATAAAATAAAAATAATAACACCAACAGATTTTCTGAAAATGATTTAAAAAAACTAGCAGACTCTTATTTAATAATTATACAAAGAAGAAAATTATAACACTGAACAAAGCAAGTAAATAATAAATTCGTATTCTTTCCTTTGGAGCTATAAGTAAAATAATTGTTTCTAGCATTAAAATCCAATTTTGGGCATTTATTAATTCATACATATTTTGCCCCAGTAATTAAACCAAAACCTATTGTAGCCAAAACTCCGCCCAAAATCTCAACTAAAGGATGGGTAGATAATTTAACAACGACTATAGCTACAATTATTAAAGCTATACCAGATATATCAAAAGCTAAACTTAATCTTGATTTTGCTTTTTTATTCATAATTGTATTTAGATGGATAGATATTTATAGATTTCTATTTATATCCTAAAAATCCCGTTTTCCTCTATTTTAAATTCCATATATTTTTCTTCAGGTTTTGTTTGTATAAAAATTCTTCTTGGTTTTACTTGTAATTCTATAATCTTCTTGCAGAATTTCTTGACCATCTCGCCCCCAACTGGAACTATCTTATTTTTCTCAATATCAGCATAAACTTGGTTTGTTAATAAAACAGGAATATTATTCCGTGTAATTTCTCTTAAATCATTTAAATGCTCAGCTAATTTTTCATTTACTTCCTTATGTTCTTTTTTTACTTCTTCTCTATAATGGTTTCCCAAAGAATCAATTATTACTAGCCCGATATTTTTTAATTTCTTTAAGCTGTTTATTTTTTCAATCTGTTCCTGGAAATTCTTAACTCTTATCAACAATAAATTGTCTAATAAACTTAAATCATTGGTTAACTGCTTGAATCTGTCAATAGAAAATCCGTTTTCAGTGTCAATATAAATAACCTTTTTCTTTTCTTTTAACAATGAAATAGAAGCTAAACTGCATAAAGTAGTTTTTCCAGATCCAGGCGGACCATAAATATAATTAATTTTCTCATTATACCCTTGTATTAATTCATCTAAATTATCTGAGCCTGTCTTTATCATATAATTTCTAAGAAGAAGCTTAAGCCAAAATAAACCTTTTGTTTTAATCCCAGAAATCTTCCGGATTAATTACTTCCTAAGCAGAACTTTTCCCCTTTATAAATACTGCTGGACAAAACTACTGGACATTTCCTGAACCTGCTTAAACTTTATAAATACTGTAATTTTTGAACGTGTCTAATCAATCCAAATAAAATAATAAGTTAGTCTCACTAGTAATTTAACTAGTCTTAGTTCTCCTGGGGAGAACTCTCTTTGCAACTGATTTTACCTTGTCTATGAAAAGGTTTATATTTTCTACAATTGTATTCCATCTAAATAGCATATTTTCACCTCTTTCCTAGATTTAATCTAGGATTGGGGTGATATTAATAATTAATTATTAGACACGCTCGTAATTTATACTCTTAAAATGAACTGCTTAATGTGCTATCATGGTCTTGTATCCCCTGACATAGATGAAGATCTATGTGAAAACTGCTTGTTAATATATACAGATAATATAGAATGCATAGAGGATTAAATGAAAATGAATTTCAAACTATCACCATCATCATTAAATTTAATGGGAGACTGTCCAAGATGCTTTTGGTTAGACAAGCATAAAGTTTGGAAAAGACCTTCAACACCCTTTCCTCAATTGCCAAATGGAATGGACAAGATAATCAAGGCTCACTTTGATAAATTTAGAGACAAAGGAGAATTACCTCCAGAAATAAGAAACCATCATCATACTAAAGGATTAAAATTATTTGATAATATTGAATTATTAAAAATATGGAGAAGTAATTTTAAGGGAATAAGATGGGAAGATGAAAATGGAAATATATTATTTGGTGCAGTAGATAATATTTTAGTTAATGGAAAGAAATTAATTGTTCTTGACTATAAAACAAAGGGTTATCCGATTAAAGATGAAAATGAGTCTGGATCAGGTTATCAAAACCAATTAGATTTCTATAATCTCTTATTAAGAAAAAATGGATTTGAAACAGAAGACTTTGCTTTTTTATTATTCTACATTCCTAAAGAAGTCTTGGAAACCGGACAGGTTATTTTTGATACAGTCTTAGCAAGAAGAAATATTAATGTCGATAATGCTGAGAGATTATTTAACAAAGCATTAAAATTACTTAATTCAGAATGTCCTAAGGAATGTTGTGATTGGTGTGACAAAATTATTTCAGAAATCAAGCCTAAAATCGAAAAGATTCCAGTTTAAAATTTAATATTTCTAAAGATCCTGAATAATAATAAATATAATTTCAAAACACCACCGGCTTTGCACAAATATCAGTTGTGTTCTTGTGCAAAATAACTTTCTGCACATTTTTTAAAATCTATGTTTATACCTAACTCAAAACTCTCTTGTACAAGAACTGCAAGATTATGGCAAAGACATTTCATTAAAACTTCATTGATTTGAGAAGTCTCTGTCCTCATTCTTAGATGGTTTCCGTAGCATCTTTTAACCATTGAGAAAGTACTTTCTACTTTGGATCTTTGATGATAATGTTTTAAAAACTCTTCTTGATTTTCATAGAAAAATAGCCACATTTGTTTCCATAATACTGAGCCTCTTGATTTTTCTCGTGAGTTGCTTTTGAATGGGATAAATGGGATCGCCCCTATAGAAGCTACAACAGTTAAATTTGCTCGACTTAAATATGCTTTGTCTGCACTTAATTCCTTCATATCAAAAATCTTTGAAGTTTTTTTAACAAGAGGTATTAATTGAGGGCAGTCAGCCACAGTTCCATTTGTTACAGCTATAGAAGTTATTATATTTGTCCGAGAGCCACAGATCAGATGAACTTTCATCCAACTTCTTTTCTTTGTTTCAGATTGAGTTCTAATATCAAACCATCTTTCAAATATAGATGTAGAAAATCCAGTTGAATCTATAACAAAATTTTCCTCAAACATTCTTAATGGCATAGAAGTAATCTCAACTAACTCTGATAGTAGTTTTATCATTTTTAATTGTTTGAAAAAATTAAGTACTGAATTAAAATGTGGGGTTTCTGATAATATTTCCCTTTGTTTTAAAAATTCAAGATCAGAAATAGCTCTCCTCGCGCTAAATCCACAATAACAATATATAAACATAGTTATTACTTGTTCCTTTAAAGAAAACGAAGGTCTTCCAACAGATTGTTTGTCTTCAATAATGTTATCTAATAATTCTATTAAAAGTTGTAAAGAAATTGTTTTTTCTTTTGTTTTGGCACAATTATAGGATTTCCAATCTTGAGGATACGTCTTTCTAGGCGAACTAATTTTATCAATTACTTTTCTTACATTGTGATAATTTATTTCGTCTGACATTCTTTTTCATCCTATCACCTCTTTTCTATATTAGTCATTTACTTATTATATAAGTTATTAACATATATAAATATATCGATGGTAAAAAAACGATAATTTTAAGTAGCCTAAAATAGGTTAATTTAACCTGTAAAAGACTATGGTAAAAATAACGAAATCTGGTTCACAATATAGAGTTACAATACCTAGTGAAATAATTGCTGCTACTGGATGGGATGAAGATACTGAATTAATCTTCGATCCATATACCAAAGAGCCTGCTGAAGAAGTAACGAAAAAAACACCTATTTTATTGAAAAAGGTTGGTGATAAAAATAAATAAATTAAGTATATTAAATAATGAATGGAATGTTCTATTTGAAAAAATAACATTAACTAAAATAGATTATATAAAAAAACATTGTAAAGTTTGTTCAAATAAAAATCTAATTTCTTATAAAGAATGTAATCATTTAGATTATAGATTAATGGTAAATTATGTAAATAGAAAACTCAAGCATGATTCAAAAGAGATATTAAATAAACATTTGAATTTAATTAAACTCTAATTGCTTCTTCCTAATATGTTCTGTGTAAACATATAACCATCTAGCTTTTTGCTTAATAGTTTCTAAAAAATTATTATTTAATATTGCATCGTTTTGTAAAGAAGTATCCTGTTGTTGTAACACAAAATTACTGCAGTGAATTGCTTCTGCAGGACCCACTCCCTCAAATAAATTATTATTTTTAAAAGTTTCTTTTAAAATAGAATATCCATCTAATGCTTCCTGTATTTTTGATTTGATAAATCCACCTTCAGAAGAAGAATAGATTATATAATCATCAGGTAATTTTTTATTAAATTCTTGTTTTGTTAATGGTGGAGTGTAATAAAATCTTTCAGCTACAACCCCTATATTAAATGCATTTAAAGCGAATGTAGAAGAAACGTTAGAAAAGGTATCTTGATATCTTTCTATTCCTTTTCCGACTATGATTGGGATATGACTTCCTTCTTTAATTTTACGAGTAACATCCCATATGGTAGCATAATTTGCTAGAGATACAATATTATTTATTGTTCTCGCAGTAATAAAGAAATATAAAGAATTTTCATTTATTTCAAATTCTAGTATTTCTTTTAAATCCTCTCTGTTAGAATAAGAGTGAATATCTAAAGCTATCTTTTGATTTGGATTTAAAATTGAGGAACAATCTTGTTTTAACTTTTTTACTTCGGCTAAACCTAAGTTAAAGGGAATTTCTAGAGGTATTATTTTTACTTTGTTTTCTATAAATGTTTTTGCTGTTTTCAGTGCTGAAGTAGGTGTTAATTTATACCAACTTTCATTACTTCTTTGTAAACCAGTTAAACAAATTCTATCCTGATTTCCTTTATGTTTTAACATATTAAGGTTATTTGGTAAATATTCTTTTAACTCTAAATCTGAATAAGTTGGTATAGAAGCAAAAAAGATTTTTGATTGGAATGGTTCTTTATTGAAAGCATTAATTCTTCTATCTTCAATATAAGATAATCTATTTGTTATTGGATTATGCCTAGTCAAAAAAGTTTCATTATCAGTAGTTTTTGCTATAGCTAAGACTTGTCCAGAGTCTTCAATTTTCTCAACAACCACTCTTTTTATATCCATGTTATTTATATAAGATTTGGAATCTCCTTTACTACCTCATCTTTTAGCTCTTCAATCATATTTATAAAAACTTTTGTGAGTTCTGTAGGCTCGACTTTCCCTGTATACCTATCTCTTTTCACTAGTCCTACTTGCTCTAATTCATTAATTCTTCTATTCATTGGCATTTTACTTAATTGGAATTTCTCCTGAAGGTCTCTTAAATTTGATGGCAACGATTTCAATATAAAAAAATTAGTTCTTTCACAACCAGCCCTAAATATATTTAAAGTTACTCTTTCTGTTAAAGTATTAACTAGTTCTTTTCCCGATATATTTTGTTTCATAATTTGCCTCCTTAACAATTTAGGTTAGGGGCTAGAAGCCCCTTAACCATTTTCAAAATTGTTGTAACTTCGAATTTGGGAGTTGAGAGGGATTTCTCCCTCTTTTTGGCTAACTGCTCAAGATAAGCATGAGCTACCCTAAATTTTTTAGGATTGCTTTTAATGTGTCCTACTATTTCTTGAGCAACTAACTTTACAAACTCCTCTGTAATTACTGTTTTCATTTTGGATCCCCCAAATCTGTAAGTTACATTGATTTTAGAATTAGTTTTACTATTTAAAGATTCCGATTATTATTAGGAGTTTTAAAGTTTTACATTATTATAAAAATGTTTATATATAAGAAATGTTCTTAAATAGTAAATGAAAAAAGAGGTTAAATGTGTCTTACTATTTCTTGAGTTTTTATATCAATTAATCTAAGTTCTGTTTCTTTTATTTATTCTTTCAAAAAATATATTTTTAGTTTAGTTATTTAATATCTATACGACTTTAGGCTACTATTTTCTTGATTTTATTTTAAAACTAGATTTGTTTTTCCTATTCAACCCAAAATATTCTCGATTTTCAAATTAAAAAATCGTAAACTTTTCAATCAAAATCAGAAACTTTTCGATTTTTTCTAAGTAATTAATATAAAGAAAATAAGCTTAATAAATTTATGACTCTTTTAAGCGATAAAGATTTTGAGGATTTAATTAATATATTTGAGAAAATAATGAAAAATAAAGTCAATGGCGATTATTTAGAAATAAGTGGTGATGAAATTGAGAGTTTTTGTGAGGAAATTACAAATAGGTTAAATTTGTTTTATGGTAATATTTAAAAGATTCTTTAATTCTAAATTGAATATGAATAACCCTTATGGTACATCTAAATTTGGATCGGAAACAGCTAAAGGCGGTTTTAGAAATGAAGATGAAGTTATTTTTAAATTTAATAGTTGGAAAACCGATTTAGAAGCTAAAGAATGGTTAGATGTTATGGGTTATAAATTAAAAGAAATAGAAAATGTTAAGGCTATAAAAGTTAATGGATATAAAACCGATGTTCAAGTTCAGGTTACTATTGAAACGAGCAAAGCAATCTCTGTAGAAAATCTATCAATAAAATTAGTTAGTAATAAACAAGGGTATAATCAAATAGATAAAAGGTGGGTAGATAAATATAAAGAATTATGGGAAATTCCTAATAATATAACTATGTTACTTAAATTATATACTGGTGAGTTACAATCTATAAAAAAAGACATAAGAGATAAAAGGAGAATGTTTTTTGATGAAATGAATAAAGACGAACAAAAGAGTATATTATCTTTTTTTGAATCAAATAAAATTAAAATAGTTAATGATATTATTATGGGGAGGGGTCAGTTTGCAGCTAGATGGATGTTAGTGGCTTTAATTTTGAAAAAAGAATCGAAATGGGTACTTAAATCTATAAATGAAGCGATGAATATTTTTGGAAATGGTCAAATATTAATAACTAAAAATGGCAATCTTAAGATAGGGAATATAACTATGCAGAGAAAAGGTGGGGACGCAGGAAGAAAAACGGCAAACATGTTACAATTTAAAATTAATCCATGTTTACTTTTTAATGTTTAAAGTATTTCTTTAAGACGATTTTCGATTTTTTTACAATATAATGGAGATATTTCTATACCTATGTAATTTCGATTTAATTTTTTAGATGCAACAGCAGTAGTTCCAGAACCCATGAATGGATCTAAAACTATATCCTTTTGATTAGAAGAAGTTTTTATTACTGTTTCCAATAGTTTCAGAGGCATTTGACATGGAAAGTTTTTTACTCTTTCATTAAATGTACCAGCTACTCTAGATATTTGCCAAACATCATCGGGAACTTTTCCTTTTGGATGAGCTCTTTTATCTTTAATCTTTTGTCTTACAGACTCTACTCTAATATCATCTGAATTAAAAGTAAATCTTTTTCCATCTTTTACAAAATAAAAAATATGAGTATGAGATCTGTTAAATTTCTTTCTTTGATTTTGACCAAAAGTATAGTACCAGATTATCCAATTTCTTAATTTTAATCCTTTAGATTTTAACATAATGCTTATTTCTGCAGCATATTCATCTCCAATAGCTAGATAAAAAGATCCATCTTCTTTTAATATCCTTATACATTCGCTAATCCATTCTTCGCACCATTTAATATACTCTTCATTAGTCATATTGTCTTTATGAGTATCATATTTTAACCCAATGTTATATGGGGGATCAGTAAAGATTAGATTAATAGAATTAGAAGGTATTTCTTTTAGAACGAGTCTACAATCTCCATTTGTTATTTTATTTAAAAAAATATTTATATTTTTCATTTTTTTAACTCTTGAACTGCTAAATTTGGTTCTTTTAATTTATATGTCCTCTTTCTAGTATCCTTAGAATCTAAATTGACTTCAAGCCAACCTGCTTTTTTTAAATCTGATAAAAAAACACTTACTAATTTTTTATCATCCCCCAATACCTTTGAAGCCTGTTCATGAGCAAACTCTTTAGATTTAAATCTATTCCATAATATTGCATACCTCTTCATTTCCCATTTTGGTAAGGGGCTTACCATAAGTTATTTACTTATTTAGTAAGTATTTAAATTTTTGCTAGTAAAACCTAAAATCTTATTAATTAGAATAAATCTGACTTTGAACAAGATGATATGTAAAAATTGTAATGAAAAAGCAGATACTATACAACACTTATTTCAAAAGTGTGCTACAAATCCAAATGATTATACTAGATTACCTCTTTGTAAACTTTGTCATAATCAAGGGAGCAATTGTTCTAATAGAATAACTCAGTTGATTTTAAATAATATAGAAAATGTACCAAATACACAAACAGTTTTTGTAAATGGAATTTCAGTAAAAGCTACTGCGGGTAGTGTTCTGGCATTACAGAATGTTTGTCTTCCTAATGGAACTTTTTCTTTGTCAGTAGAGAATAAAAATACAGATAGACCTAACGATTTTCAGATTATTCCTTCTAGAGGAAATTCATTCTTCGTTTCAGGGGCAAATCTTGTAAGTGGAGCAATATACGTTGCTTTGTCTCAAATGTAATTTTTGTGCAAAGTTAGATATATTTGTGCAAAACTTAATTATTATGCAAAGCCAACACCACCAAAACATTTAAATAGTATATACGTTAAGTATATACATTAAGTAACTATGACAGACATCTACAATACAACAATTTTATGTGAAGATTGCAATAGAAAAACAACTAAAGGTTTCATAACAAAAAATGGTTATAAAATAAGAACATGGGAATGTGATTCTTGTCATAAAAGATGGTTCCATCCATTAGATTTACAAGAGTACAATAATTTTGAAAAAATAAAGCATAAAGAATTCAAGGTAAAGTTAAGATTCGTAGGTAATTCTTATGCTGTTTCAATACCAAGAGAAATAATAGATTTCCAGGAAGAAATAAGTAAAGAAATAGATAAAATCTTATATATGAGTTTAGAAGAACCAGAAAAATTAAGTATCTTTTTTTCAAAGAGAATCAAAAAGATTTTAAATAATAAATAAATCAAAAAGGAAAAGCAATGGAAGCAAAATTAAAAGTAATGGAAGCTTTGCAAGAAGAAGCATACAAAGGCATAGTAAGAATAGATAGTCAAACTATGCGTCAAATAGATGTAAAGCCAGGAAGCATAGTTGAAATTGAAGGTGGAAGGGCAACAGTAGGAATCGTGGATAGGGCTTATCCAACTGATATTGGCCAGGCCATTATAAGAATGGATGGTATTCTAAGAAGAAATGCTAAAACTGGTATAGGTGAAGTTGTAAAGGTTAGAAAATGCGATATTAAAGAAGCAAAATTAGTTACAATTGCGCCAGCACAAAAAGGAGTGATGGTTCAGGCAGATCCAGAAGTTTTCAAAAGAGGATTATTAGGAAGAGCAGTTGTCAAAGGAGATATTGTTGCTCTAGGTGGAGCTCGTTCAAGAAGAAGAACAATGACAGGAAGTCCATTTGAAGATATTTTTGATGTTTTTGAACAAGGATTTATGGGTAATTTTGGTTTTGGTGGTTTGAAATTTATTGTTGCAGATACTAATCCAAAACAAGCAGTAATAATTACTGAAACAAGTGAAATAAGAGTAAATCCAAAAGCAGTTGAAGTTACAGAAGAATTAGCTCCTGATGTAACATATGAAGACATTGGTGGTTTGTCAGAAGAAATTAAAAAAATCAGGGAAATGGTAGAACTTCCATTAAAGCATCCTGAAATTTTTGAAAGACTGGGTGTAGAATCGCCTAAAGGGGTTTTATTGCACGGTCCTCCTGGAACTGGTAAAACTTTGTTGGCAAAAGCAGTTGCAAATGAATCAGATGCAAACTTTTTATTAATCAATGGTCCTGAAGTTACTTGCTTGACTGGAGATACAGAAGTATTGACAAATCCTAAAGGACGTGTAAAAATACAAGAATTATTTAGTGAAACAGAAAAATCTGGAGAAATAGTAAGAAAAGATGAATTCAAGGAAATTGTAGTTCCAAAGCAGAAAATAAAATTATTTTCTTTAAATGAGAATCTAAAAATAGTTCCAGATGAAGTAGAGGCAATTACAAAATCTTATGCTCCTGAAATTTATGAAATTAAGACAAAGAAAAAAGGATTGCATAAAACTTCTAGAAATCATCCTTTTGCAGCATTAAATGAAGAAGGAGAAATAGTTTGGAAAACTGCTAAAGAATTAAAAATTGGAAATGAAATTGTGATTGCTCATGATTTAAATTATTCTGATGTAAACAAAGAAGAAGTTATGAAAAATTTAGATAAAATTGAACTTGATAAAGATGAAATCAGTTCTATTGATATTAAAGAGGGAGAATACGTTTATGATATTTCAATGAAAACTTATCATAATTTCTTTGCAGGTTCTCCTTTAACACTACTAAGCAATAGTAAGTTTTATGGAGAAAGCGAGAAGAGGATTCGCGAGATTTTTGAAGAAGCAGAAAAAAATGCACCAAGTATAATTTTCATAGATGAAATAGATGCAATCGCACCAAAGAGAGAAGAAACTTATGGTGAAGTAGAAAGAAGAATGGTTGCGCAGTTATTGGCAACAATGGACGGCTTAAAATCAAGAGGAAAAGTCATAGTAATCGGAGCAAGCGTTACTGGTGATACACCAATTATGATAAAAGATGAAAATGGAATTAAGATTTTACCAATAGGAAGATTCATTGATCAATATTATAAAGAGGGCGAAGAAAATGTTGAAAAAAATGTCGATAATATATATACATTAGGTTTTGAAAAAGCACCTGTTCAAAGCACATTTAATCAAACTTATTTTGATAAGAGCGCCTTTAAAAAAGTTAGAAGTGTATTTAGACATAAAGTAGATGAGATTTATGAATTAAAATATGTTGGTGGAAAAGTAAGAACAACTGGAAATCATTCTGTTTTTGTTAGAACAAAACAAGGTCTTAAATACAAACCAGTGGCCTTATTAAAACCAGGAGAAATTTTAGTTGACTTGCCTTATAAAGTAAATTCTCATATTCAAAAAATACATGAATTCCCTATGAGTTTAAGTTTAGAATTGCCAGTTCATAACATTCCATTAATAGAAAAATGTTACGAACAAGCTCTTGGTGGATTAAGTACAAATTTAATTTCAATTGAATCTGGCAAGCACAGCTCAACTGTTAATAGATGGAAAAGGGAGGAATGCATTCCAGATGAATTAACAAATAGTTACTGTCATTTGCTTCCAAGCACAATAAAAGTTACACCAAACTTAATGAGATTATTAGGTTATTATACAGCAGAAGGTTATGCAAGAGAAGAAGTAGATTTTTGTTTTGGAACTCATGAAGAAGAATTAATTAAAGATTTAATAACTCTTATGAAACAAGTATTTAATGTTGAACCTTCAGATGTAAAAATTACTGGTTCAAGAACTAATATTGTATATAATATTAAACCATTATCAAATTTCTTTGGAACTCAATGTGGAAAAGGAGATTATAATAAACATCTTCCTTCATTTATTTTTGAAGCTCCAAGAGAATATTTCCTGGAATTTGTAAAGGGGTATTTTGCTGGAGATGGTTATAAATTTAAAGATAATAAATTACAAGTTACTTCAGTAAGTGAACAAATTATAATAGAATTAAATTGGCTTTTGAAAATGCATGGGATTAAATCTCATTTGAGTAAAACCATAGCAAAAGCTGGAAGAAAAATTGGAAATTCTATAATCACAAAAGATTCAGTTGGATATAGAGTTAATATACCAAAAACAGCAAACCCATTTATTAAAAATAATGTCTTAAATGCAAAGAGAGCGAGAATAAAGTCAATTACCAAATTACCATTCAATGATTATGTATATGATTTGTGCGGTTGCGATAATGAAGCTTTTTTCGGAGGTAAAAGTCCAATTTTATTGCATAATACGAATAGAGTTAATAGTTTAGATCCTGCACTAAGAAGACCAGGAAGATTTGATAGAGAAATTGAAATTGGAATTCCATCAAAAGCAGGAAGATTAGATATGTTAAAAATCCATACAAGAAACATGCCATTAACAAAAGATGTTGAATTAGATAAGTTAGCAGCAATAACACATGGTTTTGTTGGTGCAGATATGGCAGCATTATGTAAAGAAGCAGCTATGAATGTTTTAAGAAAAGTTCTTCCAGATTTAAATATAAAAGAAAACGAACCATTGCCGACAGAAATTTTAGACAAGTTAAGAGTTACTGGAAAAGAT
>Ga0209541_10007226_pt1 | contig 18737 bp, 18 predicted proteins | sample RifCSPlowO2_01_FD_184027 | JGI IMG/M metagenome (GOLD analysis project Ga0209541, IMG submission 184027) | Groundwater microbial communities from Rifle, Colorado - Rifle CSP2_plank lowO2_0.1 (SPAdes) (version 2) | ecosystem: Environmental > Aquatic > Deep subsurface > Groundwater | place... | reverse complement strand
AGCGGCTGGCGCAATCGGAGGCGCAATTGCCGGAAATCCTGGTATGGGCGCCGGGTACGGCGCCGCAGCAGGAGCGCTTTTGGGCATCTTCATGGGTGCGGCAAGCGAGCACTCGAAGATGAAAGACGCGCATGACCGCAACTACATCGCGTGTATGCAGGCAAAGGGCTACGTGGTGCGATGATGACATACGAAACCGCGAAGCGGATGAGAATCACGAAAGACGTGCTTCCGTTCATCCTTCTTGGCTACGGGCTCTTGATTCCAAACTGGGAGCTCACGCGCCTGACGTTCGCATGGGATCTTCCGCACTTCCGATTCTTTGCCTGCGCCCTCATCCTCCCCTGCGCGATCATCACGGAACGCCTTGGGAAAACGTGGACGCTGACGCTTGCGGGAAGCGTCGTATCAGCGATAAGCTCTTTCCTCATCATCGAATCGTTCGCGAAAATCGTTGCCGCTGATTGGCGAATCATTCTCCAAATGCTCATCCCCGAAAAGGCAGACGGACTGCCTTCGGCAATCCCGTACCTTCTCTTCATTCTTCTGGGATTCGCAACAGCGCTTTCCGTTCTTCCGGAAAGTATCAAGGGAATCATGCACTGGCATGACTACCCGAAACTTCGAAAACACCGGATGTTCACCTAGAACATCCGCTTTTTGTTTCCCAATCCATGAGACGCGTCAAACTCGCGATAAAACGTGAAAAAAATACTCCCGAAATCCGCAGAAAAGCAAAAAAGGTCGCATATCGGATCTCTAACGGGATGAAGGATGCATAATTCTTTATCATCAATCAAAAATCCTCCGACGTTACATCGGAGGATTTTTGATATTCGCTATACCGAATTAACGTTCAATAGATATATTTTGATCAAGTTCTGCAGAAGGTGCTTTAATCAAAATCCTGGAGGTAGTTGCACTCTGAGACACTTCATATCCCGTATCATAAATTGATCCATTCCATGCAGTACCACTATTTGGGTCTACAGGAATCTCTGACATATACGTTGGGACAATGCAATTTCGGATATCAGCAGAACTACCATTCTTTATTACCGTCGACGATGCGGATAGCGACATAGGAAGGCCACCACATTTGAATAATCCTTTATTATCCGCCATATTCTGTCCGATGGCATTCAAAATTGACTGGAGATTACTTGTTCGCTGCGAATTTCGCGCTTGGGCGAACTGGCGCGCTGGATTTATAGCAATCAATACGACCGCGGCAAGGATTGCAATAATCCCGATGACAACGAGGATTTCAATAAGGGTAAATCCCTTATTAAGACCTTGATTTTTCTTTATGGTTACATCCATACGTATAATTTTTAATAATTTATTTTGTAATTCCGCCGGGTTCGGCTGCCAATGCGGATTTTCTTGTACGAACGACTATAGCACATATCCAGAAATCTGACAAGGGGTCTACGGCTATGGTCCGCTTGGCTGTTCAACCCATGATTCAATCGTGATATTCGGAGGAGGCGGAGGGGGCGGAGGCGGATTCGAAGGGGGCGGCGTATCGTCATTGGTAATTGTGCATGTTTTTGTCTCGCCTGCCGCGATAGTTCCGGAGCATCCGGCAAATGTCTTCACATACGGACCGGTTGGACCTTCGTCTACGCTGTACGAACCCGGCTCTACAGTTACCGCTCTGCCGGGCGTTGCAACTCCGGGAAATGAATTAATGGAAGGATTTACTGCGGTTATAATCATGGTAAAATCATTTGCCACTTTTGTTCCGCCGTTGTCGTTTATGACTGTTGTGATCACTTGCAGTGTTCCGGTTGTCGGAGGAGGCGGGGGCGGAGGGAGCGCGGCCGCGGGGCAAACAATCGTCCCGATTGTCTCGAAAAGCGCCGGCATATCGGCGGCTGTCGGAGAAATAAAGAAGTAGTCACCGTCGGCATTTTCAGCGACAGCGTCGGGGTACGTGTAATAAACTTTCACCCGAACGTGATCAATATTTAAATCTCCACTGGATGAATTCGCATCGAGTCGCACCCTGAAATTAGCGTTCGTGAAGTCGCCGGGTATCCACGTTCTGTTCCATGTATCTGTGGAACCTCCAAATGTGCGGATATCTTCGGCTACCGCAGTAGTCCCGGGCATATTGGTCGTTTTAATCCCAGAGCCAAATGTATAAGAACTCCCATTCCAGGAAAGAGAAATTTGGGCTTGTCTTGAATTAGCAGTATATCCTTCAACTTGCACCTCAATACCATTGATGACGGACCCGGTTGGAATAGAAAAATTAAAATTATAATACCGTACAATATCTGAATCAGAATTAGCTACCGCCCTATTATTATCGGATACGAAAGCATAGTTGGGATTAGACCAACCACTGTTAGAACTCGCGCTCGGAGATAAAAACCCACTGTCGCCATTTAAGAAACGGTCGTTCGCAGAGCCAAGTTCATGCAAAGCGCCCGAGTGTCCTGGATGGCCTGTTCCGACCGGAACGCTACCATTAGCAAGAGCGGCTAACAATCCTTGACCACTGAAGCCGGTGCCATCTGGATCAGTGCCAAAAAATATCGTGAAGATTTTCGTACCTGCGCTTTTTGCGACATCGGCCGCATCAAGCGCCGCCTCTATTGGGTTTGTTGTCGGTCTATTCGTATCGCCGTCGGAAAGAAGAATCAAAACATTCGCGGCCGTTGGGCTGCCGTTGGAAATCAATTCATTGTGGCCGACACTGATTGCTGAACTAAGGTTTGTACCTCCGTTGGAGGTGGCAAGCCATGTATCTATGGCAGTATAGAGGCCACTATATACATCTGTAAGATTCCCCACGATGATAGCAGACCAATTGGTAGTATCGGCTGGATTGCCAAACACACCCACGCCGACCTTAGGAGCTGGAGACAATGGAGCATAAAGATCGAGAAGCCCCTTTGCGGCGATACGTTCATTTACAAGATCAGTTGACGACATACTCCCCGTCCGGTCAAGCATCATCACGGTATCCGCGCATGCGGGAGCAGGAGGCGCCGGATCGTCGTAGGTAATGATGCATGTTTTTGATTCGCCCACCGCAAGCGTAATCGTACCGTCGGATGCGCAATGGTTCCCCCACGGGGACGCCGAATATCCCCCAGCGCCGGTTCCGGTTACCGTGTGCGACCCGGGAGAGACCGTAACGCCAACGCCGTTTGAGACGGCGATACCGTCTATGAAAAGCGGAAAAGCGCCCGGCCCCAGTGAGCCGCTGTTATTATTTATGACGTTTGCAATCACCGTAAGCGTTGCCGTTGTCGGCACGTCGTTATTCGTAATGGTACACGTCTTTGTCTCGCCCTCGGCTATTGTACTCGAACAATCGGCGGAATACGTCGTGAGGTATCCCGCGGGCCCGGTTTCGGAGACGCTGTACGGTCCGGCGTCTGCGGTAATAAGCGTGCCGGTCTCGGCTCCGGGGAACGAACTTGCGGATGGATTTACCGCCGTGAGATTCACCGTAAAGTCACCTGCACTGGACATGCCGCCATTATCATTCACAACCTGAACCACTACAAAAATGTATGCGGGAATCCGCGGCGCCACGAGAGGGTCCTGAATAATCGTCACGATCTCCATATTGCTGAAGGCCCCCCGGAAGCTCGCTTTTGTCTTTATGGTTTTTTTGGTCGGGTCGCTAAGATCCGTAAGAACCTCGATGATTGTGCATGCCTCGGACCCTACGGAAACGGTTTCTCCTCCAGAAGGCGGCGCGTACGTATTATTTTTCGCGAGTTTCAACAGTGCCGCGTGGATGCACGATTCCGCATACCCTAGAGAAACCCTTTTGTATTCGGAATCAAGCGAATTAAACCGCACGTAAAAACCCGCCGTACTCATGTTTGCGGTAAGCGCAAGAAGTATAAGGGATATTACGATCGTTGAAATAAGCGCTATGTATCCCCTGTTTTTTCTATGGATTCTGATTTTCATATGACTATCGTCTCACATATTTTACGGTAAAAAAATCTTCTGTGAAGTCAACGCCTCCGGGTGTGCGCGCGCTTACGCGAAAGCGTGCTTCGACGCTCTCTGGATTCTCGGCGCCCGAATACATATGAGTAAATGCAACACCGCTTACTTTGACGTTTGAATTATTGAGCGTCCGCACGGGGCCCGCGTTCCGCTGGATCCGCATGTCGGTGCCCGCAAGAGATACTTCAACCGTGCCGCCTCCGTATTTTGTCACCGATAAAAGCGAACCCGGCGATGATGCGGGTGGCGCGTCAACCGACCGGACTCCAGAAAGCACCCAGTCAATTTTCGCCGCAAGAAACTGTCCCTCTTCCTGCACCATCGCTTTGGTTTGATTTCGTCCGTTTGATTCGAAAATGCCGAATGCCGCGACAAGCGCGCCGCCGATTAAAATAGAAAAGAGTCCGAGATAGACGAGCGTTTCTATGAGGGTGAAACCGGAATTTTTTTTCATATGCCGGGCTTTACGGCGGTAATGGCGCCCGCATTAGAGGCGCTGTCGGCAGTGCCGATATAGAGATAATTCCCTTCGCAATCAAGCGCTTTTCCCACATTGGTTCCTGAAAAAAGGAACGGGGGGGCGTACGCAGGATCAATGTTCACGGGGTTCGAAATTTTCATAATCTGCATCTGGCTCCCCAAAAGAACAAACGCGAGAAAATCGCGTACGATTATACCGTTTACGCTCTCCCCCGTGTCGCGTTTACCCAGCACAGGCAGGAACGACACGGGATTTTCATTGTTTAATATATAAAATTCTTCTCTCTCTGCCGACGGCTCAAATGTCCTTCCGAAGTAAAGCGCATCTCCGACGGCATAGATACTTTTCCCGTATCCGCCGAATCCTCCGCTTGCGGCATCAAATCCTCCCACAACAACGGGGTTTACGGGATTTGCGATATCAAGAACGAAAAGCTCCTGACCCACGCTCGTCGCAACCGCAACATACGCAAAGTTTTTCCTCACATAGATTGCGTTTACGGCGTTTCCGGCAGACCACCCCCCTATCCATCGAATATTCGAAGGATCGCGGACATCAATGATATTGAATTCCGGGCCTGACGCGGTCTTTGAAAGCCCAAGATATACATATCCGTTTTTGTAAAAAATACTTTTCCCGGCCGCCTGACCTCCCGATCCGAAAACACCTGGCACTTTGAAATTAATCGGAGTGGGAATCGACGCCGGATTTGAAACGTTAAAAATCTGAAGCTGTGCGCAATTCGGCCCCAGAGTGCAGGACGGCGTAGGGCCGAAACTCGCCCCAACAAGAGACGCCGCATAGACGTACTTCCCCGCGGCGTGAATCGCGCTTATTCCGTCTTGGCGCGTAGGCGCATTGTCCGCGCTCCCCAGATACGGCGGCCGTACGCTCGGATTTGACGCGTCGAATACGAAAAAAGTATGGTCTGTATTTATACTCGTATCGCTTACGGCGGCGTAGAGTTTCCCGTTATAGACGTCAATATCCGCGACAGGAAAATTTCCCGTCATTGTGGACGGCAAAAGATCCCCCATCGCAAATCCATAGCTTGCGTATATCGGAGCTGTCCAATTCTGACCGGTAACGACCGAATTGCAGGTGTCCCCGCCGATGGCGCGCTCAAAATTCGTAACAAGCGCGGTAAGCCGGATATCGAGATTCCTGCCGTGCTCTCCTGTCCAGGCGACAATCGCCGTAACCTTCTTTGTCAAATAATCGGATTCTGTCTCAACAAGAACCCGCTTTCTATATATACCGTCACTCGCCTCGGGAACGGGATTCACCAATTTGAAATCCTTTCGCGCGAGTGACTGCTCCTCTTCGATCAGCTCCTGCGCTTTCTTCAAGGCCTCGCCCGCAATCTCGCTATCCGAAAGAATCGCCTGCCCGCCGAACGCCACCGTAATGACTGAGGAAAGCACCAAAATCAAAATAGCCATCGCAATAAGCATTTCAAGCGTTGAAAACCCTTTGTTAGTTTGTCCAGAGAATCTGTCCTTCGCCATTGATGGTTATGACCGACGTATGGCCCGCATCGTCGGCTATGGTTATATCCCCTTCCGGCGCCGCGTCTCCGGACAACTGGGAGAAAACGACGTTAAGAAGACCGCTTATGACTACGTTATCGTTCACGGAAAAACGCTCATTTAAAGGGTCCGGCGCGCTGTAGCTTGTCCCTTGGAATATCACGTATTCGCCGGATTCAAAATGGACGCCGTGGGATTTTCCGTCGCTGCATCCAGACCCGAGACAAATATTATTCATTGCGCGCGAACGCGCCTTCTGTAAAACGCTGATGAGCATATCCCGATCGCCGCGAAAAAGGTGCGCGCGGTACATATCTATGCTTGCAAGCATGGAGAGCCCCGCGATCGCAGTAAAAAGACCGATTACAACCATTATCTCGATTAACGAAATTCCTGTGTTGCGAGAATCCATCTCAAAAAAATTACGGCTGCAAATTCTGCGTGAGCTGATAAATCGGAGTAATGATTGAAATCGCGACAAATCCGACGATAAGTCCCATCACAATCATAAGAAGGGGCTCGATCGTTGACGACAGATTTTTTGTAAGTTCGTCTATTTCCTCCTCGTAAATGTCCGCGAGGTATACCAAACTGTCAGAAAGCTTCCCGCTTACTTCGCCCACGGTAATCATCTGGGAGACCATTGGCGGATAGAGATTTTCGCGGCTCTCAAGATAGAGAGACATCTTCCCGCCCTTTTTGACCGTTTCGGCAAGCTCCATCAAGGACTTTTTGTAGACGAAACTCGTGCTGGTCTCTGCGGTAATCAGAGTGGCCTCCATGATACGGACGTCACTTTTCAAAAGAAGGCCGAGGGTGCGGCAGAAATTCACGATATGATAGTACTGGAAAAGCCGTCCGAGAATCGGAATTTGCAATACGACGCGGTCAAGGAAAAAACGGACTTTCTGGATCCGCGAAAGAAGAGTGAGAGCGACCACAACCCCCAACAGAATCCCGCCGATGAGAAGTCCGTGATTTGTAAGAAGGTCGCTCACGAAGATAAGCGTACGCGTCGTAATCGGAAGCTCTCCCTTGAATCCCCGCAAAATAGGCAGAATCTTCGGGAATATATAGACGGTAAGCATAATCACAATCCCGATCGTCGCAACGACGATGATCGCGGGATAGATCAAAGCGCTTCGCACTTTATTGCGAAGACGCCGCTTCTTTTCAAGCTCGTCGGCGAGATACGCAAGATTTTCGGGAAGCATGCCGGATATCTCCCCGATCCGTATGATATTCAATGCAAAATCGCCCAAATGCCTCCGGTGCTTTTCCAAACTCACATGGAGAAACTGCCCGCGCTCGACTCCGACGGTCAATTCATCGACGAGAATCGTCGCGGACCGCGACGACATATGTTTTTTCATCATCCGAAGCGACTCGAAAATAGGAACTCCGGCTTTCAAAAGTATCGCGAGGCGGCGCGCAAACAGGATCTGATCATGCAAAGATAAATGAAAAATTCTCCGGCGTTTAGGATCCCGCTTTTGAAGCGCGCTCGTTGCCGGCGCCGAGCTTACGGGCTGCTTCTCTTTCTTCCTTTTCTTGCGGCCGAAGAACGCCAGAATCCTATTTCGTATGTGCAATGCCGTATTAATCATAAATTAGTCATGAAGTACCCGGAGGATCTCCTCAATAGTTGTAACGCCGGAAGCGGCTTTTCCAAATCCGTCCGCGATCATGCTTGCCATGCCGTTTTTAAGGGCGATGCGCCGAAGTTCGCCGGCTGATGCCCTCTTGAGAATCGCTTCCTGCATCTCATTATCCACGACAATTACTTCGTTGACGCCGACGCGTCCGTGGTAGCCCGTGTTCGTGCACGAATCGCACCCCTTTCCGACTGCGAATTTTCCGTCAAAGTCCGCACCCTGCGGGAGCACCTCCGACAAACTTTGTTTTTCGCTTTCGGTGAGTTTTTTCGGGGTTTTGCAATTGTCGCATATGCGGCGCACCAAACGCTGGCCGATTGCGATATTGACGGTTGACGCGACCAAATATGCTTCAACGCCAAGATCGAGAAGCCGGGGAAGAGTTGTTGCCGCATCCGACGTATGAAGCGTAGAAAGCAAAAGATGCCCGGTGAGCGCGCTATTTACCGCAATTGAAGCGGTCTCCGGATCGCGAATCTCGCCTACCATTATAATATCCGGGTCCTGGCGAAGCATTGAACGAAGCCCGTTTGCAAACGTAAGCCCCGCGCGGGGATTCACTTGAATTTGTTCAACTCCTTCAACCGAGTATTCAATCGGATCCTCAATCGTAATGATAGACACGTCATTCGTATTCAGCATCTTGATAAGCGTATAGAGCGTCGTTGTTTTCCCGGAACCGGTCGGACCCGTTGAAAGAATCATTCCGTTCGGCCTTCGTATCGCCTTTGAAATTTTCTCGCGGTCACCCGCATTGAAGCCGAGGGTCTCAAGCGTAAATTGCTCCGCCTTGTCTGCGAGAATCCTCAAAACCGCATTTTCCCCATAGTAGGTCGGAGCAATGGAAACACGAATGTCAACGGGGCTTTGCGATCCTTCGGAGATACTCCGGAAACGCCCGTCCTGCGAGGCGCTATGCTCGTCGGTACGAAGCCCCGAGAGAATTTTAATGCGTGAAATTATTTCGTTATGGATTACCTTCGGAAACGAATACATAGTATGGAAAACGCACCCGGATTGAATTTTCCAGAGGGTCAATATGAATATCCGAGGCCTCAGCGCGGTTCGCGTGCTCTATGAGCGAATCAAGAAGCGCGATTATCGAGATATTCGCGCCTCGTTCAAGTTCTTTTTCTACTTTTACGCTTGGGGGCATGATACCTTTCGTACAAGAATACAATTAGCGGCGGGTATTGGACCTAAACCCTCCAAATAATGATATACAATTATAATACATTTTCCGATTTTTTGCAATAGCACAGGAAGAAACAAAAAAATCCATCCGACGAATCGGGATTTTTACTGCTCTTTATGATAAGCGCTTTTCGATATAGATTGCGCGCCACCAATATCTGCCGAGCAAAAATCCGCCAACCGCGCCAATAATAAACAACACAATCGTTCCAACGTTATGAATCATGACCCACTGATCCCATGTAAGGCCGAGACCGAATGTTTCAAAATCATTCAACAACAAAGAAATAACAGGAATTTCAATTCCGGCGTGTACCAAAAACTGGAGAAGAACTCCAAGAAACGTGAATAGAGCGATATAGACCGCGCGTTTCATTTTTATTTGTCGTAGACCCCGCACTAAATTTCGACTGGTTCTTTTCGCGCCCTCGACGAAGCGGGCGGGAAAACGCTTGATTCCAAAACAATATGTTCATCAATACCCGAGGGAACCGACTGCGGCGGTCGAAATTTTAGTGACGGGGTAGAGCCGCATGAGCTCGTTATATTTAATCATTCGCTCCCTTGTTGGCGCGCCGATTTTGACTCCGTCCGCCCCGCTCGCCTTCGCAAGATGAATTATAAATGCATCTTCGGTTTCGCCGGAGCGGTGAGATATAATTGTTTTTAATCCACATTGCTTCGCGGCAAGAATTGCATCCGCGGCTTCGCTCACGGTGCCAATCTGATTTGGCTTTATGATAACCGCGTTTATTGCGTTTTGTTCGGCGTATTTTTTTATCTCCGAGGAATTTGTCACAGTGAGATCGTCTCCGACAACCCACGCGCCGGGCATTTTTTTGTGAATAAGCGAAAATCCAGCCGCGTCCTTTTCCGCAAACGGGTCTTCAATGGAAAAAAGCAATTTTGATTTCCCGAAATAGCGCGCATATTCTCCTGCGAGGCGCGCTGAAGTTAATTTTTTCCCTCCGAAAGCGTACAAACCCCGTGCGTAAAATCCCGTTGCTGCGGCATCAAGGGCGAGTGAAAAATTCTTCGCGAGACCGCGCACGCGAACCAAATTCTCCAAAACCGCAATCGGCTCAAAATTATTTTTGAAATCAAGCGAATATCCCCCTTCGTCGCCCACGGGAACTCTACGGCCGGAATTCTTCTTCCTAAGAATTGCGCCGAGACGATTATAGAAATCAATGAGATTTTCCACACGCGCACGCACCGAACCGCCCCTCGCAACAACCATATACTCCTGAATATCAAGATTGTTATCCGCATGCGCCCCGCCGTTTATTACGTTTGCAAAAATGAGCGGTATTTTTGTCTTTGAATTTCCGGAAAAAAATTCTTTCCGGAGGATTTGCCATACTTCTTTATTTTCCGCGGCGGCGCGAGCGCGGGCAAACGCAACAGAGATTCCGAGCATAAGATTCCCGCCGAGTGACGACTTATTTTTTGTGCCATCAAGGCGGATGAGCGCGTTGTCGCAGGCCCGAATTGACGAAAAATCCTTTTTGAGAATTGCCCTTCGAATCTGCACAAGCGCGCGCACTACTTCGGCAAACGAAAATACTTTCGCCTCCCGGCTGCCCCTGCTTTTTCCGGACGGGACAGACGCAGAAAACCATCGGTTTCCCGATTTCAACAAAATCTCGATCGTTGACTCTCCACGCGAGTCAAAAATTTTCCTAACCGTGATATCGTGAATTTTCATGGATTCCCATGCTAACTCCGACGCCGAATCCGCTCGCGCTTCGCGACCCGAATCGTAGTCGGGATCACCGTATCGGGATTTAACGACATACTGTCAATCCCCGAATCCACGAGAAAATCCGCAAATTCCGGATAGTCCGACGGCGCTTGGCCGCAGATCCCGATATATTTTTTCCGATTGCGGCACTTTTTGATCGCCTCTGCGATGAGTTTTCGCACCGCGGGGTTATTTTCGTTTGCCACGCGGCTCACGATCCCGGAATCACGATCAAGCCCGAGCGCGAGCTGGGTCAGGTCGTTTGAGCCGATGGACATTCCGTCAAAAATATCAAGAAACTCGTCCGCCAAAAGAACATTCGAAGGAATCTCGCACATCATATAGACGGGCGTGATATTTTTTTTCGCAAGCCCGCGCTTTTTTGCAATGTAATTCGTCGTGATCCTTGCACTCGCCATGATTTCAAGGGTACTCACCGCCTCCTCGATTGTCCGGCAAAACGGCACCATCGGAATCACATTTTTAAGCCCAATCTCGTCCCTCACTTTTTTAATCGCTTTGCATTCAAGCAAAAACGCGGGTTTGAATTTTGGATCGTAATAGCGCGATGCGCCTCGCCAGCCGATCATGGGGTTTTCCTCCTCCGGCTCGTAGGCATCACCCCCCAAAAGCGTCCGGTATTCATTTGTTTTGAAATCGGAAAACCGGACGATCACAGGATGCGGATAAAACGCCAGTCCGATTTTTGCGATACCGAAGACAAGATTATCAACGTAAAACTGAATTTCATTTTCCCAGCCGCGGATTTTTTTTCGGATGATTTTTTGAACTTTTGGCGCAAGTTTTCTAAAATTAATAAGCGCCATTGGATGAATCCCGATTTTTGACGCAATGATGAATTCTTCGCGCGCAAGCCCCACGCCCGAATTCGGCAAAAACGACGTCTCAAACGCGGTTTCGGGAATCGCGACGTTTACCATAATATGCGTCTTTGGTTTTGGAATTTTCCTGACATCGTGTTCCGTCACGCGGAAGCGGAGCGCACCCGCATACACCGCCCCGTCGCTTCCGGTCGTATCAACGGTGACATCCGCGCCAGTTGTAATCCTTCTTGTAGCGTTTTCCGTTCCCACGACCGCAGGAATCCCGAGCTCCCGCGAGACAATCGCGGCATGCGATGTCCTCCCGCCCTTATCCGTCACGATTGCCGACGCAATTTTCATGATGGGCTCCCAGTCGGGATCCGTCATATCGGTCACCAAAACCTCGCCCTTCCGGAATTGGCCGACGTTTTTTGCGTCTAAAATTATTCTCGCCTTGCCCGTCGCGATACTTGACCCGACCGACGCGCCTTTTACGAGAGGAGTTTTTTTCTCAAGAAGCGCAAATTCCCTTACCTTTGAAAAATCCCGGCTGGCCTGAACCGTCTCGGGCCGCGCCTGAACAATGAAAAGTTCTCCCGTCTCGCCGTCTTTTGCCCACTCCATATCCATCGGCGTCCAAACGCCTCGCACTCGTGAATAGTGTTCCTCAATAAGTGCTCCCCAACGCGCCAGTTTCAAAATCTCCCTCCTATCAAGCACAAAATGATCTCGTTCGCTTCGCGACGTTGGAACTATCTTTGTCTGCTTGATATTTTTTCCCGCGCCCGAATATACCATTTTCCGATTTTTCACTCCCAATCGCTTATCAACGATCGGCGTGGAACCCGCGTTTTTCAAACCCTGTTTCCATACAAGAAATTCATCCGGCGTCACTTCTCCCTGCACAATCAACTCGCCAAGTCCCCAGACGCCGTTTATCAAAATAACGTCCCGGAAACCTGATTCTGTATCCACGGTAAACATCACGCCCGACACTCCCTTGTCGGAACGCACCATTTTCTGGACTCCCACAGAGAGCGCAACCTTGAAATGATCAAATTTTTTATCAACGCGGTAGGAAATCGCGCGGTCCGTGAATAAGGACGCCATCGCGGCCCGCACAGCCAAGAGAACATCCTCGCCGCCGCGGATGCCGAGATACGTTTCGTGCTCTCCGGCAAAACTCGCGCCCGGCAAATCCTCTGCGGTTGCGGAGGAACGAACCGCCGCGTCCGCATTTTTACCGTACCTGGCTTCAAACACTTTGTATGCCGAAAGTATCGCGGCCGTGAGGTCAGGAGGAAATTCTTTCGCGCGTATTAATTCGCGTATGAACTTCCCTCGCTTCGCAAGGTCGGCGAGATTTTTCGTATCAAGGCCGCGGAGCGCAATATGAATAATTTTTTGAAGCCCTGACTCGTGAAGAAAATGTCGATACGCGTCCGCAGTCACGATAAATCCCGAGGGAACACGCACGCCTTTTTTTGCGAGCGTACGGATCATCTCGCCCAAAGACGCATTTTTCCCGCCAACGAGCGCGACGTCCTTGATGCCGACGTCCTCAAACTTTACGATGAATTTCGATTTTTTCATGATATTACGTATAGGAAACAATCATGTTGTTTACACTTTTGAGACAATGGGAGGCGCAGTTTGCTCGGTATTCCGACAGCTGTCGGAATAAACTGCGCCGACCCTTAGCGAGTCCCGCGCTGGATGGGACGAGCGGGTCTCAAAAGTGTAAACAACATCAAAAATCCTCCAAACTACTCCTTAATCGCGATAATGAGATCGGACACGTTTGATCCCGTATCTCCGGTCAGAAGATAATCCCCGACCGCCTGGAAAAACGGATACTCGTTGTTGTCCGCGAGATACTTTTCAATATTGAGGTTCTGTCTCACGGCATTCTCCCGTGTCATTATATCACAAATCGCGCCCGCAATATCGCTGTTGTCACGGCCATCGGACGCAAGCGCAAGCACCGCTTCTCTTTCTTTAAGAAACCGCAAAGCGGAAAGCGCAAGTTCCATATTCCGCCCGCCTTTTCCGTGGCCGCGCACCGTAACCGTGGTCTCCCCGCCGTACAAAAGCGCGCTTTTTGGCGGGGCGCTGTGAAGATCCTCAACAATCGTTTTTCCTGCATCGCGTGCCTCTCCAACAAGATTTTGCGTCCGCACCTCGGACGCAAAGCCGAGCTCTTTGGCTTTCTCCGCCATCGCGGAAAGCGCAATCGAGTTTGACGCAACAACAATGTTTTTTATGTTCACAAAATATTTATCATCCTTGGGCGTTTCAATAAGCCCACAAGAATCCATGTGGCAGGCGTTCAAGACGTCGTACTTCGAGAGAACGATCTCGGCGTCTTTACGGGTAGTCGTGTCTTTTACTGTGGGACCTGACGCCACATATTGAATATCGTTTCCCGGCACATCGGAAAAAATAAGCGCGACCGAGTGCGCAGGATAGGCGTACTCGGCAAGATACCCGCCGCGCGCAAGCGACAAATGCTTTCGGACAACATTGACCTCTTGTATGGCAGCGCCCCGCACCATGAGCTCGTGGAGGATTTTTGATTCCTCCTGGCATCCCGAATCCTCCGGAAGGCATAAAAGCGTTGACCCGCCGCCGGAAATTATAAAAATCACAAAATCATCCTCGGAAAGCGGGCGAAGGAGCGCTACGATGTGAGACGAGGCCTCGATATTCGCCTCAGTCGGCAGAGGATGGCTCCCTTTATACGCGATAATCTTTTTCAAAGGAGCACCGGTTTTTACGTCAATAATCACGCCCCCAGAAAGTCGAGCGCCCAAAATACTCTCAAGCGCGTGCGCGGCTTCGGTCGCGCACTTGCCAACTCCAACAACAAAAATTCCGCCGTTTTTCTTAAGCGGAAACTCTTCGCCGTTAACGAGAATGCTGTCCTCGCGAACGCGGACTGCATTTTTGACGATCTTTTCGGTATCAATCGCTTGAAGCCCGGCTTCCGCGATCTCACACGCGGATTTTCTGAGTGCGGAGGACGCAATATCGCTCGCGTTTTGTATCTTCATACATCATCAAGGTCAACACTCCTACTATAGTATCTTTTCTTAACGGTGAAAATAACGTCTCTCCCCGCCTCTGGCGTGAGGACGACGACCAAAAGAATGCGAATATGACGGAGTCCGCGGGTAGCGCGGTTCATGAGGCGCCTCCCCGGGAATCTGACGGGGCGCGGGTGGAAGCTCCGGAAGTTTTGAGACCTTGATAAATGTTTTTAGCAAGCGCTCTATGTCGCGAACAGCATTTCGCTGGTCCGGCGTCGCGAAAGAAATCGCGCGTCCCGCAGCGCCCGCGCGGCCTGTTCTCCCAATACGATGAACATAGTCACCCGGATCGTCCGGTATATCGAAATTTATAACTAACTCGATTCCCACGACATCAATTCCGCGGGACGCAATGTCTGTTGCAACAAGCACGCGGTACACCCCACGCTTGAACCCTTCAAGGGCGTTCCGGCGCTGTCCGAGCGAACGGTTTGAATGGATTTCAGCCGCGGTATGCCCCATTCCCTGAACCGCACGCGTGATTTTTCGCGCGCCGTGCTTTGTCCGCGAAAACACGAGCACGGTCCCCCGATATTCTTCAAGAAGCTTTTTGAGAAGCGAGAGTTTGTCTTCTTTCTTTACTACAAAAAGTTCCTGCTCCACGCGCTCTGCCGCGGTCCCGGGCCGCGCTATCTCAACACGAAACGGCAATTTCATGTGTTCCGTTGCGATGCGAACAATATCGTCCGGCATTGTCGCGGAAAAAAGCATGGTCTGGCGATCTTTGGGAACCTTGTGAAGAATCTGTTTTATCTGCGGGGCAAATCCCATATCGAGCATCCGATCCGCTTCGTCAAGAACAAGGATTGAAACGCCGTTGAGAGAAAGCGTCTTTTGATTCAAGTGGTCGTTGATGCGCCCGGGCGTTCCGATAATGATATGGGGACGTCTCTGGATCGCGGACATCTGCGGACGCATTGACATCCCGCCGATTAAAAGCGCGGTTTTGAGTCCGAGCGAGCGTCCAACCCAATGAAGCATTTCCTCGACTTGAAGCGCCAACTCCCGCGTCGGAAGAATGATGAGACCTTGGGTTTTCGTCTGTCCGATCCTCTGAATCATGGGCACTCCAAACGCAAGGGTTTTGCCGGTTCCGGTCTGCGCAATCCCGATAATATCTTTTCCCTCAATTGCGACGGGAATCGCTTTTTCCTGAATGGGGGTTGGTGTCGTAAACTTCAAACTCGCGATAATATCAAGAAGCCGTGGGGCAATCCCAAGGCCCGTAAATGACGCGGAAGAATTTCGTTCAGACATCGTGATGCGTGGAGAGCCAGTCCATCAGCCGTTTTCGGTGCTTATCAATAGACCATTCATTGCCGTGTTTAAACAAAACCGGATGCGCGACCTGAAATTTTTTCAATAACTCAACTGAAGCGCGTGGAAATCCCAACGGAAGCATATTGTTGTACGTCTCCAAAAAAGACATAGACGTTGTCCGGATTTGATTGCGCTCGTATTCAAGATTCTTCGATTTCATGGTATGTCAAGCATACCACGGTTCCTCAAAAGAAGCAACCCGATCGTTATAGTTCAATAGCTTGGAATCACCTAAAGGCGGGACTATGGAAAAAAGAAGCGGCACGTGGTCATAGCGATCGCTTTGCGATCTCCCACATGCCGGTGTTGCATGAGCTCTAACTCTCGATGATGTACTTCATCGATGGATGCTGCTTCACAATCTTCATCACGTCGTCGAGCAACGCGAAGCTCTCGTCGTGGGTTGTGACAATCTCAAGAATGACCTTGACCTTCCTCTGCGGTTTCGGTGGCTCGGGTTGGAAAACCCGGCCGACCCACGGACTCCGCATAAGGCGGTCCTTGTAGTTTGCGAGCTCGACGAATTCGAACTCGGTGCCGAGGAGTTCCTCAAGCACCTCGCCGATCATCCGTCTTCCTTCTTCAGTTGGTGACTTGGTCGCCACCCAGTATATCTTTATCCCTTCCGCCTTCTTGTCTCGAAGAACTGGGACAAAGTCCTGGTCGGCGCTCACAAGAACGATCTCGGAGACATCCCCGGGCTTCAGCGTCTTGATCCGATCAATGATGAGCTTATCATCCTGTCCGTTTTCGGTTTCGATGATCGCGACCTCGAAGCCACGGGAGCGTATGGTCTTCACCCACGTACCCTCTGACGCCGCCTTCGAGATCGTGTAGAAGGGTTTGTTGAAAATATCCTTACAGGTACCAACCTCTTCCGTGAGAATCTGGTAGAGCGCCTTGAACTCGAACAGATTGATGCCGAGGCCTGGGCGCATCCGTGCAAGCGATGCACCGTCTACGAAGATGGCCTTTGTCATGTGTCCCTCCTTGACGGGATTTTGTTCCAAGAACAATATAACACAAATCTATATAAAAATCAAGATTTCCTAGAAAATCCCTCTTTTTTCAGAATCGCGCCCCGCACTCTCCCGCGCTACGGCGAAGACGTAACGGCGCGGAAACTATAATTCCCTTACCTCGAGCTTGGGCGGCGCGGTCGTTTCGATAACTTCGAATGTCGTGCGGCCGAGGAGCTCGCCCCGCTCGGTTCTGACCTCGACCCTCCATTTCCCCGGCGTTATTGCTTCTTTTTCGCTGTACCCGCGATACCCGGTGTCACGTCCTCCCTTCATGGTAAAACCAATAATGTTTCGCTCCACCCACGCGCCAGCCGCCTCGTCATAATACAGCCAGCGGTGGACAATTTTCGTGTTTATATCGGCAGGAGCGAAAACGGCGGAGAAAGCAATCGCTTTTGTTCCCCGCACCCAGCGAAATATCGGGTCCGTGCCGCTCCATGGCCGGTACCACGGCGCATCCTCATACTCGAGGCGATATTTCCCGTTGTCCAGACGTTCAAGCGAATGATAGATTTCGAGGTGTTTCAGCACAAGCGGAATCGGCGGAATGATGTTTGTGAAATAAAAAAGATTGAAGAGAAGATATACTCCACCGATCGCGCCCATAAGCCGGAAGCGATTCTCGCGAATTATTGCCGGAGCGACAAACGCGAGAATCGCCGCGAGGAATGCGATTGCGAGAATACTCGCGATCCCACTCAGAACAAAAATCCACGGCCCGATGTCTCGCAGTAAAACCGGTATCGCGATAATCGCATACGAAAAAAGCGCAACGAAGTAAATACCGATATGGAATATAAAACGCTTGTACCGCTCACGGAAAAATTCATTTCCAACGAGAATAAGAGCGAGAAAAACAAGAAACAGCCAGCTTCCCGCGAAACTTCCGCTCCGCACAAAAAGAACGGTAAAACCGCTGAAAAGCGCACCGAACGAAAACTGGATCGCCAAGGGATAAAACAGCACAAATCTTGCCATGAATTCCTCCCGAAGTCGTCCTTGCGCATACGCGTTTACAAGGACGATCCCCGACGCCGCGATGAGAAGGTGCCCGATAAGTATTACGTGATCAAATAAAAAATCAACGCGCGTAAACGTAATGCTGTCAAAGATAAAACCAATGACAAAAGCGACTGGCGCAAGCCGCCGTTCGTACCATTCCACAATTTTCTGCGATCTCGGAGAAATTGCTTCTACCATTTCTTTACTGCAAAAGCCCGGAGTACGTGCTCATGAGCGTCGGTATGACAAACGCCATCCCGATAAGCGGCAAGATAATCACCACAACGGAAATTATCAACGTCCAGGTAAACATCCTACGTGTTTTTTCGGTTGAGATGTAGATCCTTTCAAGCAATTCCTTTTGTTCCGTTAATTGTTTTTGTATATCGTCCATACACTATAAAAAAGTTATTGATTTTTAAATTCCGACCTCACGAAAATTTTTACGTTGAGTTATGATACGTACGGGACTCACCCTAATACTACGCTTTGTATTTCTCTTTTGCGAGCGTATTAAGAATCTTCTTTATTGCTTCGATGCTCGCATAATCGTGAATCGAAAATGTTTTGACCGGAGATTTCAATTTCTGGAGGGCGCGGATTTTCTTTTTTAATTCTGCGGTACTCACCGTATCACTCTTCCCCAAAAAGATATATTCTTTTTTGAGAAGAAGCGCTTTATTATACGCGCCAAGTTCTTTTCGGACAACCGCGTAGTCCTCTGCCGGATCCGAGGCCTCTGCGGAAATTATATGGAAAAGAACTTTCGTGCGCTCGATATGGCGCAAAAACTTTACGCCGAGGCCTTTCCCGCCCGACGCGCCCTCAATGAGCCCGGGAATATCCGCAAGAATGAGCTCGTAATAAACTCCCAAATTCGGCTCGAGTGTTGT
>Ga0209541_10007224_pt1 | contig 18741 bp, 24 predicted proteins | sample RifCSPlowO2_01_FD_184027 | JGI IMG/M metagenome (GOLD analysis project Ga0209541, IMG submission 184027) | Groundwater microbial communities from Rifle, Colorado - Rifle CSP2_plank lowO2_0.1 (SPAdes) (version 2) | ecosystem: Environmental > Aquatic > Deep subsurface > Groundwater | place... | reverse complement strand
AATGATTAACATTGGAATTGTACTGACGGTATAAACCAATACTACCATTGATATGATAAAAACTAAGCTAGTGACATATAATATTCTCGAACCAAAATAAATTTTTATACCTGCTAGATTAGGTAGGGGAATCATATGAAATAATGCTAATGCAGCGTTCAATAAAATAAAAGTATCTAATGTTCCATATATATTAAACCATTTTGCAATCACCATTAAAATAATACTTGCGATTGGTCCGGCTAATGCAATTTTTGCTTCTTCAACATTTGTGACTTCAATATATTTTCTTCCTACTCTTGTTGCTTTTTTAACTAACAAATTATATTGCCCTATTGCCAAGAAAAACACTTTTCCATTACTAATTAATGTTGTAAGAACAGAAATTACAGCCCCTATAGGAAATGCATTGATTGTTAATTGCTTTCCAAATATTCTTATTACTTTTGGAAAAGGTTTATTTATTGTTCTTCCCATTAAGGACTTTGTTGTTAATTTAAAACTTTGAACTCCCCATAAATTATATTCTGTCTCAAATCCATTTGCTCTCGCGACAAGTTTATGCCCTAATTGATGTACAACGAATGAAACAGTAACCATTAACATAACGGCAATAAAATTTTGAATCCAATGACCCAAAACAAATACTGGGCTTTTATCATCAAATCCAATTGCAAAACTAATTACAATTATTGATATAATCAATGCCCTAATTTCGCTTTTATTAAACATATTTTAATAAGAATATTTTGTCCATTTTTATATTTATTGTGCTTTTAGAATAATTTTTGGAAAACATTTATAAACTCCTTCTTCTTAAAAATCTTTTATGAAAAAGTTATTATTATTACCTTTAGTTTTATTACTATTAGTTTCTTTTTCATTTGCTTATGAACTAGCTGTTGATTCTAAAACTGACTCTTTAGTTATTCTTACGTTTTCAGATTTAAAAACTCTTGATGTTAAATTTATTGATGTTACTGCAACTGCAGAGACAAATACTATTTCTGATACATATATTGTTGATACAAGTTTAAGTACGACTACAGATAGCATTTTATTATCTATTGATATTTTTTCACTTAAAGAGGATTATCCTCAAATTAATTCTATTTTAATTTCAGGTTATATTGAATCAGAGGGTATCCAAGAAAAATTTTCAAAAAGAATTTTTTTGCGTCCTGAATCTACCCCAAATAGGTCTTTGGCTCCAGAACTAAGTTCTTCGGAAATGATTTATTGGACTGTAGGTCTAGCAGTATTATTAGTGATTATGATTATATTATTTATCTTCTTAAGAGAACCAAAAGAAATTATTATTCCAAAGAAGGTTAAAAGAAAATCTAAAAAGAAAGCTAAGAAAAAAAAGGCTAAGAAGAAGCGCCTTTAATTATTTCAGACATTCCACTTTCATGTCCAGCACCAACGACAGCAACTATTTTTTCTGAAGGATTTTTTTCCATAAATTTAATTAATCTCTTTGCCATTATTTCATTTCTTTCTGTAATTAATACTTTGTAAATATTTGGATATCTCTCTTTTACTTGCAAAATTAGTTTTTCAATTAATTCACTTTCAGGAACTTTTCTAAGATCTATACTCATTTTTTCTCCGAATCCTAATAGCCATTTAACAATATCCCCTACAAATCTAATTTTTTCTTTGAATGTTAAATATTTAAACAATCTTTTTACGGTGATATTTATTTCTTGATCAATCAATAATATTTTTGCTTTGATTTTTGCTGCTTCTCTCACAGCAACTTTCATCTCATCGCCAGGTTTTGTTCTAACCATCTTTCCCAGCTTTTTTTCGAGCCAAGAACCAAACATAATAAATAAAGTTTCTTTAATCCCCAATTTGAACATATCTTTTATTTTTAGTTTTTCTTTTTTCCCCATTAATCCTAGTAATCTCCCTTTGTCTAATTCTACTGCAACATAAGTTGGTTTTATCTCATCAATTATTTTTTTAACTTCCTTAACACTTTCTGGTGAGATATGTGACGTTCCAATTAATACTAGATTTTTATATTGTATCATAGAGTGAAGAAAAGTATATAAACACTTAAAAGTTTATCCTTTAAACAATAGTCGAGGGAGGAAGGGAGCAATGCCTCAGAAAAACAGAAACGTAACAGAAGTATATAACATTCAGGTTTTTACAGACGCAGGGGATTACTTTGGAGATGTAGAGGAAGCTGTTTTGCAACTGCCAAATAAAGTAGCAGGTTGGAGAATAAAATCAACAAAAAATTCCTATTTATCTAGAGTTCTTGGTGGAGCAAGAGGAGTAGTTGTTCCTCATCAATTAGTTAAAGCAATTGGTGACGTTATGATTATTTCCAGAAATGCAGTACCAAATTATGAAGAGTCTTTAGAAGAATAAAATTTTTATTTTTTTAATATTTTTTTCAGTTAAATTTATATACTCACTGGTTCTATATATTTAAATTATGACCGATACTGTTTTAGGTGGAACAATAGAGTTCTTGCAAGACTTTGGGTTCTTTGATGTTATATTGCCTTTCTTATTAATATTTACAATTACATTTGGGGTTTTAGAAAAAACTAAAATTTTTGGTGTTGAAAAGTATAAAGATCAAGAAATTGCTAAAAAAAATATTAATGCAATGGTTGCCTTTGTGATTGCATTTTTTGTAATCTCTGCAAAGGAAATAGTTGCTTCAATTCAAGTTTCTATTCCAATGGTTGCTTTGATTTTGGTTGCAATCGTTTGTTTTTTAATGTTAATAGGAATATTCATTGGTCACGATCAAAGCCTAAATTTTTTTGAGATGTTTAAAGGAACTAATTTATTCTTTGCCGGGATATTAGTCTTAGCAGTTACTGCAATATTTTTCGAGTCTTTCGGTTGGCTAGAACCAGTTATGGATTTTATTTTTGGTAGTGGCTCGGAAACATTTTTAACAATTGTATTTGTTGGAATTATTGGTGGTGTTATTTACTTTGTTTTCAAAAGTCCTTCAGAAGGGGGTAGTCCTTAATGGCAAATTCTTTTAGTTTTGTTGATGCAATGGAAAGTTTAGAAGATATTGGCTTTTACGAAGTCGCATTACCATTCATTTTAATATTCACAATTGTATTCGCTATTTTACAAAAAGTTAAAATCTTTGGTGCGAGTGGAAAAAACTTTAATGCAGTTATTGCAGTAGTTTTAGCATTCTTGGTTGTTAGAAATCAAGCGATAGTTGAAGTATTAAATCAATTTTTACCTAAGATATCTTTAATCTCAGTAATCATAGTTGTAACATTAATATTATTTGCAATATTATTAAACAAGGAAGATGCTGCTTTTGGTGGTTGGTTAGGTGGTATTGGTATGATTATTTTAGTAATTGGTTTAATCATTGCTTTCATGGGTTCTGGTGGCGGAGAAGTATTCGGTTTTGAACTTCCAGATTGGTTTGACATTACTTCTGCGGATAGAAATCTATTGATCTTTGTAGTACTGTTCATAATATTCTTTGCATATGTAACATCTGATGGTAAAGAAAGTAATTCTCCATTAAAATGGTTAGAAGAGTTACCTAGTAAAATTACAGGTGGAAAAGGTAATAGTGGGGGCAGCAAACCATAATGGCAACAATAATGGATCTAGGTTTGATTGAATATTTCGTTCCATTTATTGTATTCATATTCGTATTTATTTTAATTTGGGCTATGTTAAAGAAATTAAACTTCTTTCCAGGTAATGATGGTGCCCATTTATTAATCGCATTAACTCTTTCATTATTATTCATTTTAGTCCCAGAATTAACTAATATAGTCTCGTTGGCTACTCCTTGGTTCATAATATTAATTATATTTTTGTTCATGATAATTTTAATTTTCTTATTCATGGGTGCAAAACCAGAAAGTGTTGCTAATATTTTTGGAGGTTCTGGTGCGCCTAATCAGGTTGTTATGTGGACAATATTAATTTTAAGTTTTGCAATCATGGGCTACGCTTTCATGCAGGTTTATGGTGAAGAAGTTCATAATTTAACTGCTGGTGAATCTACTGATGATTCTGGCGATTTAATGCAGAGTATCGGCCAAATTGTTTTTACTCCTAAGGTTATGGGTATGTTTTTCTTATTAGTTATGGCTGCTTTGATCATTAGGTTTGTCTCTGCACCAACATCAGGATAATATTTTAGTAAAAAAATTATTTCTTTTTCTTTAATTCTTCAGTTAATTTATTCAAATCTTTAACATTCTGTGTTAATGGTTCAATAATTTTTGACATGACTTGTTCTAATGCTTTCATATCATTACCCATATTCAATACACTTTCATTATAATCTTTAACTCTTCCTAAAACCGCAACTTGTATATCTTCCAATCTTTTTTGTGTTCTTAGAACTTCTTGTTTGACTGATTCAATATCATCCGAAATTCTTGCTTTGAAAAGATTAATATCACCAACATTCCTAACCATTTCTTTCCATTTTTCTTCAACTATTTGTTCAACAACAGCTTGCATTTCTTCATATCCCATTTGCTGTTGTGGCAATGGCTGATATTGTTGTGAATACTGCTGTGCAGTCTGAGAAATAGTTTGTTGTTGAGGTTGTGAAACTTGTTGTTGTGGTGCCATCGCTGTTTGAGGTAAAGGTATATCTAAATCCCCTTCGTCCATCATAGAAGGTTGCATTTCTTGTCCAGGCATATTATTCACTCCATTTTTTATATTCGCTTGATTTATAGCATCAGATATTTGTTGTAAATTATAACCTTTTGGTTCAAAACTTCTAGCTATTTCTTCTTTGCTCAAACCTTTATTTAACAATTCCAGCGCTTCATTCACTGGTGTGTCCATGTTTTTTATCCTCTTTTTTATACTTTAATTCGTCTTTAATTATCTCTCTAACTTCTTTCTCTGTTACAAATTTTAATGGGTCCCAGAGCTTAATATACTTTTCTAATACTTTAACATCGTTTTGTTTTGCAAACTTACTAGCTTCTTCACTAAAATGCCTAACGATATTTTTCACATTTTCCAGATCCATTTTTACAGCTTTAAAATCTGCATCTATGGCTTTTATTTCTTTCAAAGTTTTTTTATATTCTTCAACCATATTTTGGTTCATAACTAACATTTTTTCTGAAAGCAATCCTTGTTTTGATTCTAAAATTCTTAATCTATTGGCAATTTCATTGACTAATTGCGTAAAATCGACTTGCATTTGTTCTTCTGCCATTCAAGTTAACAATAATTACATCCTTAATAAATATTTCTTAATAAAATTTCTCTTAATTTACCTTTGTTGTTATTTAATGCCCCATACATAAATACCCTGGTTTTAGATATATTGAATTCGTACAGGAAATTAAATAATTAATTATGTTCTGGTTTACATGTAATAAACTCATTTACTAACTCCTTAAAAATGCAAACCAAAATATGAACACTACAAGTAAAAATATTACTATAGGCTCCCAATTTTTTTTAATCCATTCGATTACTTTTGTCATCTTTGACCTCCCTTCTTATCCAAAATAATAAAAGAATTCCTAAAATCAAATAAACTGCTAATAAGATTATCAACGAATTAATTCCATATCCTAAAATTTCTTTGATATAGTAAATTAATGCACCACCAACACCTAAATAAGTTGAAAAAGCAACAAAAACATTACTGTTCGTATTAATTTCTTCTTTATGCATATTAATCCTATATACTCTAATTTAATAAAAGTTTCTTTGATAAAACACAAATAATTATAAAAGAAAATATCTCTATTTATTATAATGGTTTACACAAAAGAGGCTTCTCAAGTTGAAATTGTAACTGAAGGTAGCGAACAAGTTATTAAAATTAATTACGAAGATAAACCTTATACTCCTTCTATAGAAGACAATTCTTTGGTTATGATGGATGCCATTGATAGGTTAATAGAAAACCCTTCAGCTTCAAGAATTACTTTCTCCCAAAAAAGAAATTATGCTTACACTTACGACCAAACAAAAATGTTGATTGAATTAGCAAACATTTATAGTTATTTTATTAAAAGTAAACGTGCAACAAATTTACAAAGCTTAGGTTTATCTAATGACCAACCAGAATTACTTGGTCAAAGGCTTTCTGTCATTCAAACAATTATGTTTACATTATTAAAACAAGATCCTCTTGGTTCTTATGCAGAATTAAAAAGAATTATTCGTAGAGAAACAATCAATTTAAAAATTAATGATAATCCAGCATACAAAAATTCTTTATCAATTTATCTTAAAGTATTGAATGAAATTTTTTCTCAGTTAGATAAAACTATAATCATTGAACAAGCTCGTGAATATCTTCCAGGTTATACTCTTGGTGACAGAGAAGTTTATCGTTTGTTATTCAAACCAACTATTACTCCAGATTTTATGTTTACAAGAATCCAAGCTTCTCCTCCATTAGATGGAGAACAATTAGCTGTTTACAAAGTTAATAATTCTACTGAGGTTACACTTTACAGAACTTCCCATGAAATAAAACCCCTATATCACATTACTCCCCCAGAATTTAAAATATCTGAGGACAAGTTTGAATTAATTGATTTGGCAAAAAAAGTTTTATCAGAACATCAACCAAGAGCTGAAGAATTTTTATCCCCAGAAAAAATGCGTTCTTCATTTTCAAATATTAGTAAAGATTTGTTAAGAGAATTGGCTGACCAAAAAGGTATGTTTCTCAATTCTGAGGAAGTTGATGAAATGGCAGAAATTTTAGTAAGAAATACAGTTGGCTTTGGAGTAGTAGAACTTTTATTGGAAGACGAAAAAATTCAGGATTTAACAATAAACTCTCCTATGGGTCAGGTTCCAATTTTTATTTTGCATGAAGAGTTTAATGAATGCACTTCAAATATAACTCCAACTACTGCTGATTTTGAAAGTTGGGCAACAAAGTTTAGATTGCTTTCAGGTCGTCCATTAGATGAAGCAAATCCAATTTTAGATACTGAAATTATTCTCCCTAAAGCAAGATCGAGATTGTCAATAATTGGTAAACCATTAAACCCTTATGGTTATGGTATGTCATTTAGAAGACATAGAGATACTCCTTGGACTCTTCCTTTATTCCTCAAAAATAAAATGATTTCTCCTTTGGGTGCAGGATTATTAAGTTTTACAATAGATGGTGCTCGTGCACATTTGATTGCAGGAACACGTTCGTCAGGTAAATCTTCTTTCTTAGGTTCATTACTTTTAGAAATTATGAGGAAATATCGTATTTTAACTATTGAGGATAGTGTAACTAAAGATTGTGAAATACTTGTGAGAGAAAATAACCAAATTAAAAGAAAAAAAATTGGGGATTTAATTGATAATCAAATTGAAAAGAACTGGCAATGGTATAATTTATCTGGTCATGAGGTTTGTGGAAATCCACAAAATATAGAAATTCTATCCATGGACAAGGAAGGAAAGATACAATTTTTCAAAGTAAGTAAATTCATTAGGCACGAAGTAAAGAAAAAATTGTATTCAATTAGAACTGCAACTGGAAGAATGATTAAAGTAACAGGTGATCATTCATTATTTCATATTAATGAAAACTGCGATATTGCTGAAGTCAAAGTCTCAGGGTTACAAATAGGTAATCATATTGCAACACCTAGAATAATAAACTCTTTAAATCCCCCTTTAAAAAAATTTAATCTCCTAAATTATCCAAGATATTTTTCTAAATTATATTTTAAAGGAGGTAATTTAAAAAAATTCCTTCAGGTCAATAAAAATGAAATTAAAGAATTAGGAAAGGATCATAATTACAAAAAATGTCAAATTAATGTTTGGTTTAGGAAAGGAATAATTCCGGGCAAGATTCTATCAGATTTAGAGGCCTTAGAATATAACCTTTCTGAGTTAAAAGATTTACAATGGAAATTTGGTCCAAATTCTTTTTGGTTACCATTTGAAATAGGATTAGACAATGACTTACTAACCCTAATTGGACTTTGGCTTGCAGATGGATGCTATGATAAAAATTCTATTATCTGGAGCATAGGCACAGAAGAAGAAAGAGATGTTTTAAGAAGATTTAGTTCTAAATTAAATTTAACTCCTAAATTCCATTCTGATGAATTTTCATTAATGTTAAATTCAACTTCATTAAAGTTTTTCTTTAGGGAAATTCTTAATCTCAAAGGAACAGCTTATACAAAGAGATTTCCAGAATGGGTCTTTAATACTTCAAAAGAACAAATGGCTTTTTTATTAAAAGGTCTCTTTTCTGGTGATGGGCACATGAGCCAAAAAGAAATAATAATCGGCTTAAATTCAAGAAAATTACTGGAAGATATTCAAACGGCATTACTTTATTTTGGGATAATTTTAAGAATTGGAATTACAAATAAAAAGAAAAATTTTCCCTCAAGAATCTCAACAATAAGGGATTTCAAGATTTTTAAAGAGAATATTAATTTTTTACAAAGATATAAACAAGAAGCATTAGAAAAAGCTTGCATGAAAGTTTCTACTCATGATGTTTCAGATATAATCCCATTGCCATTTGATTTTAAAAAAAGGTTTTGTTCTATGGCTGCTAACCTTAATTCTAATGATTATATAACAAGAAATAATAATTTAGGAAGAGCAAAACTTTCTTTGGTATGCAATTCTATAAAAAAAACAGAGGAAATTTATCTTAAAGTTAAAACCTTAGTTGAATCTGACTTATACTGGGATAAAATTGTTGAAATTAATGAATTAGAAGAAACAGAAGATTATGTATATGATCTTTCAGTTCCAGAAAGTGAAAGTTTTGTCTGTAATAATATTATTGCTCATAACACACTAGAGCTTCCTACAGACGCAATGCGAGAGCTAGGTTACAATGTTCAACCATTAAAAGTTCGTTCAGCTTTAGTAAAAGGCGGTTCAGAAATTCCAGCTGATGAAGGAATAAGAACTTCATTGAGATTAGGAGACTCTGCACTTATCGTCGGAGAAGTTCGTTCGACAGAGGCTCTTGCATTATACGAAGCAATGCGTATTGGTGCTTCTGCAAATGTTGTTGCAGGTACTATCCATGGTGATTCCCCTTATGGTGTATTTGATAGAGTTGTAAACGATTTAAAAGTTCCAAAGACCTCTTTCAAAGCAACTGATATAATTGTTATGTGTAATCCAATTCGTTCTGCTGATGGTATGAAAAAAGTTAGAAGAGTAACTTCAATTACAGAAGTAAGAAAAACTTGGGAGAATGATCCTGTTGCAGAGCGTGGTTTTGTTGATTTAATGAAATATAATGCTAAGACAGATTTATTAGAACCAAGTTCAGAATTAATTAATGGTGATTCAGAAGTACTAAAGGCAATTGGAGCTAATGTTCGTGAATGGGTTGGTAATTGGGATGCTATTTGGGACAACATTGTTCTTCGTGGTGAATTAAAAAAAATGATTGTTGATTATTCTGAGAAATTAAAAATGCCGAGTTTATTAGAGGCTGAATTTTGTTTACAAGGTAATGATCAATTTTATCGCATCACAGGTCAAGTCCAAGCTGAGGTAGGTTTTGTTGATTTGAAAAAAATCAAATTAGAATGGGAAGAATGGATGAAACGCGAAATTAGAAAAAAACAAATGCATTAACTTTATTAATTCTTTTTTTATTAAATAATTATTTGAAAAAAGCTTATTTAATTCATGGTTGGGATGGCACTCCAGATAATTGGTGGTTTCCTTGGTTAACTCATGAATTAGAAAAATTAAACTTCAAATTACTTTATAACTTTTCTTAAACAAAATAATATGTCTTCTACAACAACAATTATATAAATCTCTTTTAATTATAACATTTAAAAGATGGTGAAGATAGATCCTGCATTTCAGAAGATTATGGATAGGTATGGTGCAAAGTTAGGCAACCAATTCCAATCCACAATGGATCGTCCTTCTTCTGGTGCTTTCACAAAAGATTATGATACTTTTAGAAAAGAGGCTCTAAGGTTAGAAAACTCTTTATATGAACGCTCTTGTAATTTTGCATCTTCATTACTAAATTTCTCTTCTTCAGATAAAGAATACAACAAAAAAGTTCAGAATGCTATTGATTATATCCAATTAAACATAACTCCTGGCTCAGCTTACACATTATCAATATTAGTTGCATTCACTTTAATTTTTTTAGGCGTCTTCGTAGGCTTTGTAACTTTTATTTTAGGCTTCACCCAAATATTTTTAGCATTATTTTTTGTGATTATGGGCGTTGTAATCCTAAAACCTTTATCTAAGTATCCAATTTATATAGAACAAAAAAGAAGACTCCAAGCATCAAATCAAATGGTTTTATGCATTTTATATATTGTCATTTACATGCGCCATACTTCCAATTTAGAACACGCAATTAAATTTGCCGGTGAACATGTTGGCCAACCTTTAGCATTAGATTTAAGAAAAATTTATTGGGATGTTGAGACCAACAAATATCATACTATTCATCAATCATTAGAAAATTATTTACAAACCTGGAAAGACCATAACTTAGCATTCGTAGAATCTTTTCATTTGATTGAATCTTCTTTGTACGAATCTTCAGAAGCGAGAAGAATAGAACTTTTAGAAAAAGGTTTGGCAGTTATTTTAGAAGGAACTTATGATAGTATGCTTCATTATGCTCAAGAGGTCCGTTCTCCTATTACAATGCTCCACATGTTGGGAGTAATCCTTCCTATTTTGGGTTTAATTGTTTTACCATTAATGGGCTCATTCTTGGGTATCAAATGGTATCATATCTTTTTACTTTACAATATTCTATTACCCTTAGTCGTATTTTTCATAGGCTACAATATTTTAGCAAAGCGTCCTGTAGGTTATGCACAGTCGGATATAACTTCGATTCCCCAATTTGAAAAATTAAGAAAAGCTTCAATAAAATTAACAAAGACTCAAGAGATTTTAGTAGAACCAAAATTTATTGCTATAATCATATTTTTTATTTTTTTTATGATTGGTATTTCTCCATTATTACTACATATTATTTCTCCAGGTGCGGATATTGAATTTGCAAAAGGTATTTACTTATTAGGTTATCAAACAACTGATACTGGTGTCTTTGGTCCATTCGGTTTGGGTGCAACATTGCTTAGTTTATTCCTCCCAATGGGTATAGCAATTTCTCTCGGAACTTATTATTCCATTCGCTCTAAAAAAATAATAAAGATTCGAGAAGAAACCCAAAAATTAGAAACCGAATTCAGGGGTGCAATATTCCAATTAGGTAACAGAATTGGTGGTGGTATGCCTGCTGAAACTGCATTCGGTAAAGTATCACAAAATCTTGCTGGTACTCCTACAGGAAAATTCCTTGGTATTGTTGACCATAATATTAAACAACAGGGTATGAACTTACAAGACGCAATCTTCAACAACAAAACTGGCGCATTAATCACATACCCTTCTTCTTTGATTGAAAGTACAATGAAAGTATTAGTTGAGTCTGCAAGGAAAGGCCCTCAAGTTGTTTCCAAAGCATTGCTTAGTATTGCAGATTATTTGGATAGAATCTATAAAGTTTCTGAGAGATTAAAAGATTTATTATCCGAGATTACTTCTTCTATGAAATCCCAGGTTTCATTCTTGACTCCATTGATTGCAGGTATCGTCGTGGGTATTGGTTCAATGATCACTACAATTATTGGTGGCTTATCCACTTCTTTGGGTGGTGCAACTGAAGGTGCAGATACAAGTGTCTTGGCTGGTGCATCCAATTTGGCAAACATTTTCCCTATAGACAAACTAATGTCCCCTTATTTCCTTCAACTTATTGTTGGTTTGTATGTTGTTGAGATGGTTATTGTTTTGACTATCCATGCTAATGGAATTGAGAACGGCGTTGACAAATTAAATGAAGAATATACCTTGGGTAAAAACTTATATAGAGGCACACTGTTATACATCTTAATTGCAGCAATAACAATATTTGCATTCAACATGCTTGCTTTAGCAGTAGGAACAATGTAAAATGAAACTCCAAACAATAGTATTCATAATCCTTGCAATTGCTTTAATGATAATTGCTTTGATATTTATTTCAGGTTTAAAAAATGCGGTCAATTAACAAAAAAGGTGATGCAGCAACTAGTGAAACTCCTTATGTAGTTCTCGCAGTAGTTCTTTTAGTTTTAGGATTGAGTATTTTCTTAATTGTCAAATCTAATTTTTTGAATGATACTTCTGCTCGTGAAACCATGTGTTATTTTTCAAACAACTTAAAGAGTGGTGGTGGCGCTTTTGCACTTTTCCCGAATCTATGTTCATTAGAAATTGTTGAATACCCTGTTGACACAATGGAATTTTCTTCATTAGTCAGGAGATCTTGGTGGATGTATCTGCAAGGTACAGAAGATTTAGGTAATGCCGCTGATGAAGTATTCCCTATTTACCAATTTACTCCTTCTGAGGATATTAATTTAGGAAAATATTTTATTTATTCATTATCATATTCAAATGGTGTTCGTCAAACGGATATTTCAAAGACTGATTACGCTTATTTAGAAAAAAATACTCTTGGTCCAACAATTTGTTTTGATAAATCTGGTGATGGAGATACAATTAATAATTATTATTTATCCCAGGGCGAAACTTACTATATAATGTTTTATGATGATCAAGCTCCACATGAAATGAATGATATGATTTTAATTTCTCCAAATCCAAATTTTGATGCAGGTTACTGGAAATCATTTTTATTATCTTACTTTGCTTATACACAATTCTCAGGCAAAGTTATTAGTACAGGTTTAGAAACTTTTGGTGAAGGAAGTTTGTCTTTTTATATAACTAACGAGGTTAAAGACACAAATTGTTTAGATTATCAAAGTATTTATTTCGGAAATCCAGAGGGTAAAGCATGAATAAAAAAGGTGATTTAGCTTGGGAATACATTGTAGCAATAATATTATCTTTAATAGTAATAATTTTATTAGTAATCTTTTCTATACAGGTAAAAGGATTCGTAGTTCAAGGAATAGAATACTTCAAGACTTCAGTATTAGGAATGTAAGATGGCAGAGGTAGAAACTAACACTTTAGTAAAAGCAATTATTGCGATTATAGTTTTGCTAGTGATGGCTTTAGTAATTTATTCTTTGATGAATTTCGACGATGTTAAACAAATTGCTCAAGAAGTTTTCCATGTTGATACTCAAGAAGAAATAAACACAAAAACCGAGGATACAGTTTCTGAGTTCTCTTCAGATTTAGATAGTTGTGCAAAAGGTGATTACAATATTAATAATAAGGATAGTTGTTTCTGCTATCAAAAAACTCATGGTGTAATTCAAGAAGGTTCATACATTTCAATATCAAATAGTGGCTCAACAACTCAATTTACAACTTTGAATGAGAATGATGCTCCAATTTCCCAATTTACAAAAAATTATAATTTGGGTTTAATGGTTACTTCCTATTCAGGTAGTGAATATCAATTAGGTTGTGTTTTCCCAACTCAGTTTTTCATAATCGCAAAGGATAAAGATGTTAGCCCTTGGTATTCTTTTGAAGAAATTCCTGATAATCAATGGTCAGTAAAATGGATAGATTCTCGTTTAGAATTATTTTTTTCATCAGACTACACCTTTGGTTTTTATAGGGATGATAAATCTTCTAGTCTTCGAATTACCCCCATGTTATACAGATTAGACTCAACACATTATTGTCTGGTTACAAAATTGATTGATGAATCAGTAGAATATTCTGCTTCTGAGTTTATTCCTTTTGAAAGTGAAATGCAACAAGCTCCGGCATTAATGCGCACAAGTGTATTAGAACCAAATCTTTATTATCCTGAAGAAACAAAACAAACCTCTGAATGCAATCCTTCAACAAATAAAGCCTGTTACTATTCTAAGGTCCAAGAATTCTTATTGAATGAAGATTTATACTGCAATAAACTATTCTAATTTTTTCTTTAATATCTGTTTTAATTTTGTTATTGAGGAATCAATTTCTTCTCTTCTTCTATCCAAATAATTCTCTGGTAAAAACAATCCTTCATAATAGATTTTATTCCTTTTTTCTCTGAGATCATCAATTATTCTTAATTCATTTGTTTTAAATTCTTTATATCTATTTGCAATAAAATCTATCAATCTTTTATGTGCTCCTTCTCCTTCAGTTTTAAATCCATCTAAAAGCATTATTGCAGTCATCATTTCTTTAATTACATCATAATAATCTTTTGTGGTTAAAGTTACATATTCTTTTGTATCAGTAATTTTTAATCTTTCTAAAGTAATTTCAGCAATTTTTAATATATGCTTTGCTCGTTCTTTATTAGGGGTTATTTTTATAAGTTCATTCATTTTAAAATGCCTTTAAGTATCCTTTTAATATTACACCATTAATTAAATTATTTTTCAATTCTGGACTAATTTTATTAAAATCTTCTTCATATAATATATTAATTTTTCGTTTTAAAAGCTTTTTATATTTCTCTAAATTAAGTTCTTTTGTTTTGGAGTCAACATATAAATCAATATCACTTTGCTCTGTATCTTCTCCAATCGAAGCAGATCCGAATAAAATAATCACTCTTGGAAAACAATTTTCATCAATATACTCTATAAATTTACTGTCATGAAGCTTCAAGATTATATCAATTTTTTTATAAATTTTAAATTTATCATAATCTCTATTTGCTTTGTATGTTGAATATATACTATTTTTTTCTTTTACTATTAATCCTTCCTTTATTAATGACTTCAAGTGATTTAACACAGAGGGTTGTGAAATATTTGTGTTTCTAGATATTTCTCGCATTTGAAAATTTTTTAATGGATAATCAAAAAATTCTTGCAAAATCCTATACTTATTATATTTTTCTAGCATCTGCTATAAATATATTGCAAACACTATATAAATGTAGCGGTCAATGAATCTCATTTTCTGTTTTTTATTTTTTTTAATTACTCTTTGCCATTTTTATTGGATTCATTAATAAACTCTCTAGGAAAGTATTCAAAATAAAGTTGTTCTTTTAATTAAATAAAATTATAGTTGTTGATGTCTTCTTCAAATTCTTATGCTTTCACAGAACAAGGTGTAACTATGTTCTTTAGTGTTTTGAGAAGTGAAAAAGCTATCGAAATAAATATCAAAATAATCCTAATCTTTATAGAAATGCATAGATTTATTTTTAATAATTTAAAGCATTTTTCAAAGTTTGACAAAGGAACACTAAAAATTTTAGATAAATTAGGCTTAAAGTAATTATTTTTAACTCAAATACCATAGAAAACTTTAAATATATTCGACTCTAATTGAGTATAGAGGTGAAACTAATGAATAAAAAAGGTATGGACATTTCTTTGAATTTCATAATATTAGCAGTTTTAGCTTTGATTGCTTTGATTGTAATCGCATTGTTCTTTACAGGTGGCTTAACTAACTTGTTTAAGCAGCAAGGTGCAGTTGGTGATATTAGTGCCGATAAGGTCGCTCTTGCAAAAACAAAATGTGAACTATACTGTACAACAAACAACGAAGACTCTTGGAAAACAAATGTTTTTGATGAAGAAGATCCAGATAGTACATTTTATAAAAAATCTTGTGCGGATCTTAAAAAAGAAGGTATTATCACAATAGAAAAAGATTTTGTTAATGGCGAATGTGTTAACACATAAATTTAAATATTCTTTTTTCTTTTATTAAAATATGAAAAAGGGTGAGCTTACAATTAATTATATAATCCTTCTTATTTTAGGATTAATAGTCCTAGTCGCAATTGCAATAATCTTTAGAGACCAAATAGGCAACTTCTTAGAAAGTATAAGAGCAGTTTCAGATCCAATAAGCGGCGATCAACTTTCAAAAACAACTGAAGAGCTATTAAAATGAAAAGAGGTCAATTAGGTATTCCCCAATGGTTAGTTATGTTAATTTTAGGTATTTCTTTATCCATTGTTATGGGAGCAACATATTATTCGATTTTTGTAGAATCTCAAAAAAGTAAAACTAGTTTTGAAGATTTAACTGAAAAAATAAATGAATTAAAAGATGGTGAATCTTTAGACTATTCATTATATTTAGATTCTTCTGATGTTTTAATTTCTTTTAGTAATGGCCAGGATTATACTGGTCCTAGTGATTTAGCATTAAAATATTGGGGTGAAGATTGCGAACAAGATGAATCTATCAAAGTTCCTGATTCTTGTGGCCAATATACATGTTTATGCATCTGCGACACTTCTTTGCAATATGATTTTGAAGAATCTTGTACTAAACATGCTTTAGTTTGTTATCCTTTTACAGAAAAAAAATTCTCATTTTACGACCCTTCTTGCACTGCAGTTTACAAAGAAGGTGAAAATAATGGTATTTTACAGCTTCATTTACAATTGAAAGATAATGTATTGAGTTTTTGTGAGAATAAAGATTGTATTGAAGATAGAGACAAAGAAACTGTAGAGCAATTTAAAACGTTTGTAAATGATTACAAATCTTGTTTAACATCAAAATCAACTTGTTCTTGTGATTTAGATTACTCTTTTTTAACTAAAGGTTATGCATTAAATTTTTACCCCAATAAGTTAGAACTATATAATGCTGCTTCCAAAGTTCCAATCGTTTCTGAATCTTTTACAACTAATATAGCATCTTCTCTTTCAGAAGTTGAATATAAAGATTTAATATCATTATACAGGTTTGAATTATTTGATTATAATATTGCAGAGTATGCTACGGCCGATATATCTTATTTTACTGCATCTACTTCAATAGAGGCGATAAATTTAATGGGAGATTCTTCGGAAATGCCTTTTGAAATTGACACTACGTTGCTTTTCAAAGAAAATAAATTATATTTTACAGAAGAAGAACTATCATCATATACCTCTTGTAAGATAGACGAAAATCTTGTCCTGTAAAACTATTTAAATTATAAACTCTTAAAAATTTTCATGAATAAAAAAGGTGAAGAAACTTTAATCTTAAGTATAGAGATAATTATTGGAATAATGGTTGCAGGTATGTTTGTTTCTATGGCTACAAATTATGATTCTTATTCAAATATTCATAAATTATTTATTGAACAAGATTTAAAATTACTCTCAGAAACTCTTCTTTCAGCACCTGGAGAAATAGAATATAATTATCCTATTGAATCCTATTTTGATGTTACTATCTCTTCAACCGAAGTTCAAGTTAAAAATAATGCTCAAATCATTCAATTTGCAAAGCAAGAAAAATTAGTCTTTACAAAAACTGATTCGCTTAAAGTGGTGAGAGCATGAATCGTGGACAAACTATTGGTTACGAGCAAATTTATTTTATTATTGCATTATTTGTTATTGCATTTATGTTTATTTATTTGCATCAATCCTTCAAGCAATATAATCAAGAAAGTTTTGAATGTACCTCAGAGGCTTTTCAAGAAATTATGGTTGCAAAAATTCTTTATTCTGATTGTTTTACATACACTGATCCAGATACTCAATCAACAATTTCAGGTTCTATCGATAAATATAAATTCACTCAAGATAGTTACAATAATTGTTTTAATTTTCTAATTAAAAAAACAAACTTAACAATTGGTACCATTTCAATTGGTGAACCTATTTATGATCCAATTACAATTAACAAAACAATTTGGTTTTATGAAAATAATCAAAAAGTTCCAATGACTTTAACGTTCATATTTGAGGAATCACAATGCTAAATAAAAAAGGACAAGCGGAGCATGCATTCGAATCTATCTTTGTTTCAATTGCAATTATTGTAGGTATTATTGTATTAACCATGGGTCATAATTACAAAGAATTCTCAGTAGATAAAGCAATGCAGAAAATCTCTCCTGATATTATAGGTATCCAATCTTCTGATATTAATTTTCTAGGTACAGATTTGAAAAATATTTTGGATTTACAAGTTTCAAATGAATATACTTTTGCAGAATTAATTTCAAACATGCCCAATTCAGATTCTACGTTTAATGGTTTACTAAAAAAAGATCTTGATATATATAGTTGTGATGAACAATTATTAAATATTCTTAATGCTCAATTAGAACCAGTATTTTTAGAACAATGGGTAATTCTTGTTTATTTTGACAATAATCAAATATTCTCCTGCACTCCATTATATAATGTTTATACCCATTCAGATATTTCCACAAATATGACGATTCCTTCTTTAGATTTTAATAAAAATATCGAAGTATTCTTGGAGGTATACGAATGAACAAAAAAGCAATGATCATGTTAATTTTTTGTGCAATTGGTTTCGTAGCTGCATCTTTTTTATTCTTCAGATATTCGGATAAATACACTTCAGAAGATTTATACCTTGGAGAAAAACAAATTCAAGTTTTCCAAACTTATCAAGAGGCAGATGCTGATCTTTATTATATCCAACATACAGCAATACTCTCTGTAGAAAAAGCTTTCAAGGATAATTTTAAATCCGAATTTGAATCTAATATGAATTCTTACTTAACATATTTTAAATTAACTTCTAGTGATTTTGAGATTGAATATATTTCTTCAGTTGATAAAACAACTATAGTTGGTATTTCAAAGAAAGAATTAACTTATATCGAAGCTGATTACACTTACAAAATCCATCCTTATTTCAAAGTTGAAGTTCCTTATGCTTTAGATAGTTCTTCAGAAATATTTGTATAATAGCTAATCTCTTTAATTTCGGAACTTTTATAAAGTATTCCTTCTTGTGATATTATTGAGGTGATTATTATGTGGAATCTTACAAAAGGTAAATTGTTTTTACCAGAAAATTCGTTATCAAAAA
>Ga0209541_10007223_pt1 | contig 18745 bp, 23 predicted proteins | sample RifCSPlowO2_01_FD_184027 | JGI IMG/M metagenome (GOLD analysis project Ga0209541, IMG submission 184027) | Groundwater microbial communities from Rifle, Colorado - Rifle CSP2_plank lowO2_0.1 (SPAdes) (version 2) | ecosystem: Environmental > Aquatic > Deep subsurface > Groundwater | place... | reverse complement strand
TGAAATCTATGGTGGAAAACTTTATTTGGAAAGAAGGAAACCTTGATATGGTATGGAAAAAACCCTTTGACTTAGTCGCCGAAAGGTCAATTTCCAATGATGGCAGAGTATTCTTGAAATAGTTCGAACTCATTTTGGCCAGAAATCTGAAAAATCGGTCTGAAAATAAATTGGAGTGAACCGCAATTCTGAATTAAAAAACTGCCAAAAAACCTGATAAAAATATCGGCTCGAACCGTAGAGATAAAAGAAAATTTTAATAAAGTCATGAAGAAATTTAAATATAAAACATTAAGCATAATGGCGTCTCGTCTCGATGAAGCCCTAGAAAGTATGGGAAATGAGGGGTGGGATTTGGTTTCTGTGGTTATCGACCCTTCTATAAATACTCCTGGGGAAGAAAGAACTCTACACTTATTTTTTAAAATGGAATTGTGAACTTTTAAATAAATATTTATGAAAAATATTCAAATTTTTAACTGGCAAATGATAAAAGAATCGCCTTTCTATGTCAGATTATTTCTAATTGTAGGGTTAACAATAAATGCATTTCGGTCTTTATTTCAAGTTTTACTAAGTGGAAGGGGTAATTTGTTTGATTTTATTTTTCATTTAGCCGGTGCTCTATTTGTTATCATAGTCGTCTCTCTCCTGATTGAACTCCTTCCGTTATTTTTTCTTAAAAACAGAATTAAGCATGCTCATATAAAGATTTTCTCGGTAGCATTTCTTATCTTAAGTATCGTAGCCAACGCCTTTAGGGGTTAGGCTAAAATCTGGGGTCAGATTTTTTAAAGAATTTGCCGCCAAAGAAAAACTTGAAATTGTCTAATTCAGAATTGCGGTTCACTCCAATTTAACTATTTCAAGAATACTCTGCCATCATTGGAAATTGACCTTTCGGCGACTAAGTCAAAGGGTTTTTTCCATACCATATCAAGGTTTCCTTCTTTCCAAATAAAGTTTTCCACCATAGATTTCAAAAATCTTCTCTTTTGTTCGAAATCCATCATTTTGTAAAGTAGGATTGGATTTTTTAACAGTTTTCTAAGATACATTGAATTTTCAATAATCTTATGATATTATGGCTTCATATGGATAAATCTGTAGTTTTTAATTTGCCAGTCTCTTTTCTTAGAGAATCCGATCAATTTGTAGCTTATACACCAGCTCTGGATTTATCTACCTCCGGGCCTACTTTGGAAGAAGCCAAGAAGAACTTTACAGAAGCTGTCGGGATTTTCTTTGATGAAATTATAGAAATGGGCACATTCGAGGATGTCTTATTGGATCTTGGCTGGAAGAAGCACAATAAAGACTTTATTCCGCCAGTTGTTATCTCTCAAGGCATGGAATCAGTCAGTGTACTATTTGCCCACTCGTAATAGATGGCCCGACTTACTCCAATATCATGGAAAGATTTTGAGAAATTTATTTTGTTTTTGGGTTGTAAGTTCAAGCATCAAAAAGGCAGTCACAGAGTATATACTCGTTCGGGATTAAAACGCCCATTGGTTGTTCCAGCATACGACGAAATTCCAATGTTCGTAATTCGTAATAATTTACGCATTTTAGGTATGACCACAGAAGAGTATTTAGAGATTTTAAAGCGGTTATAGGGTTTTCCGAAAATGGCTTTTTCGGAGAGGCCAAGGGGAGGGGAACACTTTTGATTAATTTGTTAATATAAAATTATGGAAAAAATAGAAAATCAGAGTCAGGAGAAATTAATAACAATCAAAGAGCTTCTTCATGGTCAGCCGACGGTTCGCCAGTTAGATATCTTAGCTAAAGCCGATCGACTTTTTGCCGATAAATTTGCTGACAAAAAAGGACGTTACTACGGCAGTATTTTAACAGAGGAAGAAATTAACGCACTTGATCCAGAATATAGAAAAAGAAATCTGCCATAGGCCAAAGGATTTTTAATAAAATACATATAAATCTTAGAGAACAAAGTTTTCCAATGTTCTCTGTTGGCGCTGCAATTATTATCTAAAAACCACCTTGTCGGTGGTTTTTAGATTGAGGAGACAATCTTTGTGAATACTTCCGGGTCGTGTTCGGCTAGGTCGGCGAGTACCTTACGGTCTAATTGTACGTTTGCTTTTAAGAGTTTATTGATAAGTTTGGAGTAAGTTGTGCCATTCTCTCTTGCTGCGGCATTTATCTTGATGGTCCAGAGATTTCGGAAAGTTCTTTTTTTCTTTTTTCTATCTGCAAATTGGAAAGACCAAGCATGAAGAAGACCTTCTTTGGCTTGGCGGTATTTAGTGTTTCGGGTCCACATAAAACCCTTTGCATGTTTCAGCAATCTTTTTCTTCGGGCATTAGCAATTGTTCCTCGTTTTACGCGTGGCATATATTAAATATTACTTTGAAGTAAGGCTTTGGCGCTTCTCATTAATGATTTGGGAGCCATGACGCGACCCTTTTTTTGTCGTGCTCCGTCACCGGACTCTCTGGCATTGAAATGTCCTTGATTGGGTGGACGCTTCATTATTTTGCCTCTTCCGGTTATTTTGACTCTCTTCAAAAGTGATCTGTTTGTTTTTCCTTTGTGCGTCATAGGGTTAGCTATTAGTTTTTAGCCATTAATTTTTAGAAATTTCTAAGTCCTATTGGCTAAGATCTAGTTTTTCTTTATGGTGGTTGTCCATCCAAAAGGGGATCTTTTTATAGCATCTTGGACAGTATATTCTTCCGTTATAAATTTTATAAAATTATTGAGGCGTTCTTTGCCTAAGGGGGCAAGAGCTTTTTCTCGTCCGCGAAGGGTTAATTCTAACTTTACGATATTACCTTCTTTCAAAAACTCATCAACCTTTTTAGCCTTAAACTCTAAATCGTGGACGCCAGTCTTAAATCCTACTCGCACAGTCTTCCTTTCTTGCTCTTTTTGTTTAGGTCCAGCCTTCTTCTCCTGACGCTCCTTGCGGTATATATATTTACCATAATCCATGATTTTGGCAATAGGTGGTTGCATATTTGGGCCCACCTCGGCTAAATCAAGCTCTTTTTCTCGGGCAAGTTTAAGTGCGTCAAAAGTCTTCATTACTCCAAGTTGTTTTCCGACCTCATCAATAACTTGGACTTCAACTGCCTTTATTTGATTGTTTATTCTTAATCGCTTTAACATCTCTATTAACGATTTGTTTATTTTAGCATACTTGCGGGAGAAAGAAAAGAGTTTCACCGAGAATGCCCTGTTTGAAACACAGACAAAAACTTGTCTTACCTGTAATTTTGTGGTATTGCTTGTGAAGATTGGATGCAGATCTTTAAAAGGAAAATAAGTAATGACAATTCAGGAACGCCTTGCAAGGGTAAGATTTTTTAACATAAAGCTGGATTTTTCATCTTTGGACTCAAACCAGAAACAAGCGTTGGCTCATTGTGTTAGTGCTTCACAAATCATGACCGATATTTATCTTGAACAGGTGTATGCCGGTAATCACATAATTTATCGTGAGCTTCAGAACAGGAATGATGTCGAAGGAAAAGATCTCTTACGCTACTTCTTAATTCATGGGTCTCCGTGGGATGCATACAATCACGATGAGCCCTTCGTTCCGGGGATTGGTAAAAAACCTAAGTTTGGTTCTTTCTATCCACCTGACCTGACGAGGGTTGAGTGGGATGCGTGGTTGAACACATACCCCGAAGATCATGAAAGATTCGAAAGTCCCTACACGGTGATTCAGCGTCACAATGACGGATTGGTTGCGGTGGCGTATTCAGAAAAATATACTGACCAATTAAGTGAGGCGGCAAATTGTTTGCGGCAGGCAGCGGCTCTTCTACCCGAGGGTTCGTTGCGGACATTTTTGAAGCTTCGCGCAGATGCTTTTACTTCAAATGATTACTTTGAAAGCGATATGGCATGGGTAGATACTGATGGAAATCCTTTTGAAGTCACTATTGGACCATTTGAAACATACTTTGATGAATTGCTCGGGTTAAAAGCATCTTTTGAAGCATTCATCGCGCTACCGGATAAGGATGCAACTACTGCTCTTGCGCGGTTTGCCCCGGCTGTTCCCGCTTTTGATGGAATACTTAGCCAAGAGTTTAAGTTCAATCCTAAGGGCGCCGCGATTCCTCTTGAGGTCGTTTCTGATGTTGCGCGTGGAGGAGAATGCGGATTTGGATATATGTTTACTGCATACAACCTTCCCAATGACCGGAGGGTGCACGACCTAAAGGGGTCAAAGAAGGTTTTTTCTAGGACAATGATGGAGGCAAAGTTTTCAACCCTCAGTTTGCCGATACTTGAACGAGTCCTTCCGCCGAATCTTTTTGAAATATGTACATTTCAAAATCAGCTTCTTTTTGTTCTTGGGCATGAACTTGCTCACGGACTTGGTCCAAGCAAGGCTTGTGTGGGTGGAAAGGAAATATCGTTTGCGGTTGCATTGAAAGATTTGTATGTATCTATTGAGGAGGCAAAAGCAGATATGCTTGGTTTTCGTCTCCTGAATCATTTCCGAAAGAACGGGCTCATTGACGATAAGACTTTGCTTGGAATTTTATCAACGGAAATCGGAACATATTTCCGGTCGTGGATGCATGGATTTACTGAAGCGCATGCGCGGGGACATCTTGTTGAATACAACTGGCTTATGGCTGGAAATGCCATTCACTATGACAGTTCAACAAAAAAATATGAAATTGACCCTGAGCGTTGTGTTGATGCGATGTCGCGCTTGAGCACCAAGTTTTTGAATCTTCAGATTGAGGGTAACTATGAACATGTCAAAGCCTTCATGGAAGATTGGGGATTTATTCCTCCGGAACTCCCGCTCATCATTGAAAGTTTTTCCGATATTCCGACAGCGGTAAATCCTGTTTGGGATTTGTCGGGATTAAAATAAAAATGATTACGATTATTGACCCGAAATTTTTCGGGTCTTTTTTATTAATATAAAACACCCCGTGAGAGGTGTTTTATATTTGTGGAGATGGCGGGAATTGAACCCGCATCCGGGATTTCGTCCAAGGGATTTCTACATAGATAGTTAATTTGGTATTTCACCTGAAGCTAAAAAATTAACAAAATAACTTCAGACTATTTTTTCGTGTTCTTAACAACGAAACAGGAAAACAATGAATCGCTGTCCAGCTAAAAATATAACACTCCGTAACCCTTTATTTAGCATCAAGGCGGAATGGCTTATCCCGCCAAGGCGGGACGAACGCTTAATGGAACATTAAGCGAAAGCGTAAACAGGTTGCGTTTTTGCACCTATAATTTTGGTCGAATTTTTAAGGTGATTGACGGCCATCCACCCTAGGCATCCGATCGGTTCATAAATCTCGTCGAAGCCGATCATCCCCATAACATGTATTATACCATAAACAGCACTACTCCTCAAGACCTCTTTGCCTTGCTCGGGCGACATCTTTTTTCTTGATGGTTTCGCGCTTGTCATACTTTTTCTTACCCTTAGCGACTCCAATTAAAAGTTTCACTCGCCCTTTTTTCTCATAGAGTTTTAGGGGCACAAGAGTTAGTCCATGGGTTTGGGATGTCCCAACAAGAACAGAAATTTGTTTCTTGGAAAGCAAAAGTTTGCGGGAACTTTGGGGGTCATAATCGGGCGGAGTGTTGGCAACTTGATAGGGCGAGATGGTAGCGCCAATCAAAAAAGGTTCACCGTTGAGTATTTTCACATAAGAACCTTTTATTGAGACCTTTCCTGTTTTGATTGATTTAACTTCGTACCCTTTCAGCACAATGCCCGCCTCAAGAGTTTCAAGGATTTCATAATCAAACCCCGCCTTTGGATTATTTGCATATTCTGCCATAACATAAGCTTAATATTGTAAAGATGCCCATGACATGTCATGGGCATCTTTACAATTATTTCCTTTCTTCTAATTTTACTTTTACCTTCATGTGCTGGTCTTTTCTTAAGACCGTGAGTTCTACTTCCGCTTCAACTTTAAATTTTTGGAGCATGTCCTGAAGTTCTTCAGAAATTTTCTCTCCGTTCAATTCCAAAATTATATCGTTTTCTTTTATTCCCGCCCGTTCGGCTGGAGAATTAGGGACTATGGCAACAGAATCGGGACGATGGTCGCGGACGACCAAAGCACCATAATCAACCGGTAAAGAATATTGCTTCTGTAGTTTCTTGTCTAATTTTACATATTGAAGTCCCAAATAAGGTTTAACGATTCTTCCGTACTTAATAATGTCCTCAAGATCTTGTTTTGCCCAGTTAATTGGAATTGAGAACCCTATATTTTGAGCACCGAAAATAATAGCAGTATTTATTGCAACCACCTCTCCGTCAATATTTATCAAAGGGCCACCGGAATTTCCTTGATTGATGGCTACATCAGTTTGGAGGACACCTCTCAAGTGTTCCATTTCTCCCTCTGTTCCTAGTGCGGCAGAGATGCTTCTTGAAAGTCCCGAGATTATTCCTCTTGAAACAGTGTTTGAAAACATACCCAAAGCGTTGCCGATAGCAAGAACAGTTTGTCCAAGTTGAAGTTTTCCGGAATTTCCTAGACGAACTGATGGCAGTCCTTTGGCATCAATTTTTAAAACGGCGATGTCATTGATTGGGTCACGGGAAAGAACTTTTGCTGGATATTCCTGAAGGTCGGTCATTATGACGGTGTATTCAGCTTCTTGGTCAAAGACAACGTGCTTATTGGTGAGGATAAGACCATCGGGGTGGACGATAAATCCGGAACCTCCGCCGACGCTTATTTTTTCTTTCTGGCCATCTTCAACTTCTCCAAATAAAAATGGATTAGCAAAAGGTGTACCGGGCATGCCATAGACACCTTTAATTTTTGGAAGGAATTTTGAGATGACGATGCTGACGACCGAAGGGGCGACCTTCTTTACTGCTTCAATTGGTAGCTTGTCGTATTCAGATGTGTTCATAGCTTAATGATATCTGAAAATAAATAATATGAAAAGACTTAAGTGAACGTTGACTTTTAATGTTAATGTGGTAGTTTTGTTCAAATTGTTTTTTTAAAAAAAGGGTTCCGGTGGCACATAACGATTATAGAAAAGTAATGCGACTTGATCCTGGAGATGAAAAGAGGGAACTTTTAGCAGAAAAAGGGATATTTTTTCTTGATGAAATCGATGAGAATAATGCCTATGTTATATTTCTTGAGGTTATCTATCTTCATTTAATAAACTTTAATTCACCAATTTGGATAATTTTGAATTCCCCCGGAGGCGATGCTGCTAGTGGGCTTGCAATCATCGATACAATAAGAGCTCTTGTGAAAAAGGGCAGAGTGGTCAACATCCTTGGTGTTGGCGAAGTGGCTTCAATGGCTACAGCAGTAATGCAGGCTGCAACAAAAAGATATTGCCTTCCAAATACTCAGTTTCTTGTTCATCAGGTCAGACAGACTTTGCCTTTCTTCAAGCAGGAAGAAGTAAATGAAGGCAGAGAAAGAGTTGCAGAGATGGACAGGATTAACGACATTGTTATGGGAATTATCGCCCACAGGTCAGGAATTGAATTAGATGAAATTAAAAAGTTAAGCGACAAGAAGGACTATTGGATGGATGCATCAAAAGCTCTGAAGTTTGGCACACATGGCCTGATTGATGAAGTCATTACGGAACTGCCATTTTAACGGCCTAAGGGCCGTTTTTTTATTTCTCAAATTTGATGTATATTTAAGCAATGATTAAGGTTTGGTTGAAAAAGGAAATATCGGAAAAATACCCAAATGTGGAATTTGATATTTTAACGCCCCCCGATGACAAGATGGGGGACTATTCTATTAATTTGGCTTTTGTTTTGGCAAAAAAGGAAAACAAAAATCCTAGAGAGGTTGCTCAAAAGATTGTTAACGATTTGATGGAGGACGATAGTTTCAAAGAAAAGAAATTAAAAATGGAAGAAAAAAACGGATTTATAAATTTTTATTTAAGCGAAGATCGCTTGAGGAACTCTTTGGTAGAGATTATTAAAGAAGGGGAAAGATTCGGAGATTCACAAATTGGAAAAGGAATTAAAATAAATCTGGAATTTGTTTCTGCAAATCCAACTGGCCCTTTAACTGTCGGTAATGCCCGGGCGGCTTCATTTGGCGACACACTGGGAAATATTTTAAAAAAGACAGGACATGAAGTGGTCAAAGAATATTATATCAACGACATTGGGAATCAAGTGAATTTACTGGGTATGTCTATTGCGTCACATTTGGTTGGCTCCCATTTTCATTTTATCGAAGAGAACAGAGAAAATTTTTACAAAGGAGAATATGTTAAAAAAATATCTAAAGAGAGAAAGCTTAAGATGATTATTAAGGAAATATTAGGAGAAGATATTTTGAAAAAGGATAGCCAGTTCACATTAGATGAGTTTACAAAGATGGCGAATATTTGTGCGGGGTATGGAATAGAAAGAATCAAAAAAGGGGCGAAAAAATCCATGACGAAGATGGGCATTAAATTTAATGTCTGGTTTTCCGAACGGACACTGCATGACAACGGAGAGGTGAACGAGGTCCTAACTGAACTTAAGAGAAGAGGGTTTGTCGTTGAAGAAGACGGGGCAAAATGGCTCAAGATGAATGGCGACCAGAAAGCTGTTCTGGTGAAGAGTGATGGTTCAACAACATATCTCGCTAACGACATTGCTTACACAAAAAATAAATTTGAAAGAGGATTTACAAGCGCTATAAATATTTGGGGAGCCGATCATCACGGAGATGTAATAAGATTAAAAACAGGAGTATCTGCCTTGGGTTATGACCCAGACCGCCTTGAAATACTTCTCCATCAACTGGTGGCAATAAAAGAAAGCGGAGAACTTCAAAAAATGTCCAAAAGGGCGGGGAGATTTGTTTTGTTAGATGATTTATTAAGCGAAGTTGGCAAGGATGCGGTTAGGTTTTTCTTTCTGACCAGAGATTTAAATACTCACATGGAGTTTGATGTTGATTTGGCCAAAAAACAATCAAAAGAAAACCCTGTTTTTTATATTCAGTATGCTTACTCGCGGCTAAATAGTATATTCGGCAAAATCACAAATCACAAATCACAAATCACAAATAAAACCCAAATCACAAAACCAGAAATTCTAAATTTATTGAAAGAGGAGGAGGAACTGCGATTATTAAAAGGCATTGCTAAGTTTCCGGAAGTTGTTGAGAGTGTTGCAGAAAACTATCAAGTTCACCAATTGGCTCAATATACTTTAAATCTTGCCGGAGATTTTCATAAGTTTTACGAAAAACATCATGTCATTCAAGACGATGATGTTGAACTTCAGTCAGCTCGTCTCTTGCTTTCACAAGGAGTGCATACGGTTCTAAAAATCTGTTTAAGCCTGATGGGGCTCTCTACTCCTGAAAGAATGTAGATAAATATTGGCAAAAAGAGTTGCTCCCAAAATATCCATTAGAAGATCGTTTACAGTATCATCAAAATCGCCCATGAAATAGGCACGGATTTTGAAATACTTGTAGACCGGTTCTATTAAGGTTTGGTTGGCTATATATTCAGCGAACTCCCAGGCAACCCCTATAAACACAGTCACACCTACGATTATCAGTAAATTTTTGAGATTATTTTTGTTTGCAAAATATTCACTCAGGTAATTCGCCATAAGCATGGCTATAAAAAATCCACCCAAGAAATGAAGTGTCATGTCAAACCAAAAATAGTTGAGATACCAGCTGTAATAAAAACCTACGATGTTGACTAAAAATATTAGGATTAGGAAATAGGATGCTTTTCTCATAGATTTTGTTAAAGATAGCATTATATTGCTTTTTATCAAAATTTAGTGTTTAATATCTCAATTCACGCTCTTTTAAATTGGAGAACACCATTGACCGCTTCAACGCATCTGGCTGTCGGTGCCGCTGCCAGTATTGTGGCACAAAGATTTTTGTCATCACCCATAAGTAACGCAAGAAGGTTATTTTGGGGATTTGTTGCTGGATATGCATCACATCTATTACTGGATTCTTTCCCACATCAAGAATATGGCATTGGTGGAATAGGGCTGGGATCTGTTCTGTTTGTTGAGATTGTCGCCACATTTTTCCTTTTTTTCTTTTCATTTAAGCCTCGGTCACTTCTCGCAGATTCTATTATTTTTTTGGGAATGGTCGGAGGGGCAATTCCAGATTTTATTTATTTTGTCTCGAGATATTTTTTAACCGGATCTCAGTCTGAGGACTTAGCAACAATAATCCATCTATTTTCCCACGAAGCAATACCGTTGGGATTTGAAATAAGCATTTACTTTCAATTATTGATAACACTGACGGCAATCACTTTTGTAAGATTCAAATCCGCTTAGCGGGTTTTTTTAATTGACCCCACACTCAACTAAGACTGGCCTCCAGTCAATTTTTAACTTTGTCTTAGTTGAGTGTGGGGTTGAAATTTGTTAGAAATTATCTGATAATTTAATCAAATGGCCGATTTTAATTTTGTTGATAAAGAAAAGAAAATACTGGATTTTTGGAGAGATAATAAAATTTTCCAAAAATCTATGGAAAACCGCCAACAGAGTTCCCATGGCGGGCTAAAGCACCGCCTCAGGAGCCCACTCCGAGCAAAGGCGAAGCGTTTTGTTTTTTTTGAAGGTCCGCCGACAGCAAACGGATTGCCCCATATAGGGCATTTTCTCACTAGAATTTATAAGGATGTTTTCGGGCGCTATAAAACCATGCGTGGTTTTTATGTTTTGCGCAAAGCGGGGTGGGATACCCATGGTTTGCCTGTGGAGATAGAGGTTGAAAAAGAGTTGGGTTTTAAAAATAAAAAAGATATTGAAGTATATGGCATAGATAAATTTAACAAAAAAGCCAAAGAGAGTGTCTGGAAATATAAGAATGAATGGGAGCAGATGACAAGAAAAATGGGATTCTGGCTGGATATGAGCGACCCGTACATTACTTACAAAAATCAATACATTGAATCTCTTTGGGCAATCATAAAAAAAATCTGGGACAGAAAATTATTATATTTGGCTCATCGGGTTGTGCCGTTTTGCACAAGATGCGGGACAGGATTGTCTTCACATGAAGTCGCGCAAGGATACCGCACAATAACCGACAAGTCGGTTATTGTGAAATTCCAAATCACAAATAACAAATCCCAAACAAATTCCAAAACTTACATTCTTGCTTGGACGACAACTCCTTGGACCTTGCCGGGCAATGTTGCTTTGGCGGTTGGAAAAAATATTACCTATATTATAGCCGATAAAGATGGTGAAAAATATATTATTGCCAAAGATTTAGCTGAAAAGGTTTTAGGCGAGTTTAAGGTTGAAAAAGAAATAAAGGGTAGTGAGCTTATTGGCTGGGAATATGAGCCGTTGTTTGATGTTAAAGAATTAAAATCGGATAAGTCATACAAAATTTATGACGCTGATTTTGTTTCAACAACCGATGGAACGGGTGTAGTTCACACGGCCGTTATGTATGGAGAAGATGATTATAATTTGGGAACAAAGATTGGTTTACCTAAATTTCATACAGTTGATGAACAAGGAAAATTTATTCATGTCGGTCAGGGTTTGGATGGAATGTATGTGAAAAACCCCGAAACGGAAGGCATTATTTTGAATTATCTAAGTTCTAATGGCTATTTACTAATGGCTAATGATTACGAACATGACTATCCTTTCTGTTGGAGATGCAATACGCCACTTCTTTATTACGCCAAAGAGTCGTGGTTTATAAAAATGTCGGCAGTAAATAAAGAACTTCTCAAAAACAACCAAAAAACAAGTTGGATACCCGCTCACATCAAAGATGGAAGATTTGGTCAGTGGTTGAAAGAGGGGAAAGATTGGGCATTTTCGCGCGAAAGATATTGGGGAACTCCTTTGCCAATATGGAAATGTAATGACTGCGGAGAGTTCACGACAATTGGTTCATTGGAGGATTTGGAAAAAAAAAGATATACATCCAAAAATGAGTTTTATATTTTGCGTCATGGACATAGCACAAAGAATGGAAGACCCGGTGAACCGGCGACCATAAGTTCCAGACTTGAAACTGATAAATACCCCCTAACTTCAGAAGGAAAGGAACAGGCAAGAAGCGTTGCTAAGAAATTAAAAAAACTTGGCGGAGTGGACATGGTAATTTCTTCACCGTTTTTGAGAACTAAAGAAACTGCCCAAATCATTGCGGATGAATTTGGCCTGAAGGTTCATTTGGAGAATGAAATAAGAGAATACAACCATGGTTCTGCTTGTGAAGGAAAAACCGAGCACACTTGTTTAATCGCTCATGCAGACCAAGAATGGGAAACCAAAACTCCCGACGGAGAAAGTTGGGCGGACTTGAGAAAAAGAATGTCCAAGTTTTTGAGAGATCTTGATTCCAGGCATGAAGGAAAAAGAATTTTAATTGTAAGCCATGGCGACCCGATATTTCTTTTAGAGACATTTACCTTCGGTCTTACAAAAGATGAAGCGCCTTCTCACAGAAAAGAATTATATCCTAAAGAAGCAGAACTTAAGAAGCTTGATCTGAAGAATTGGCCGTATGATGATGATGGAGAATTGGACATGCATCGGCCTTATGTTGATCGGATAGTTTTGAAATGCAAAAAGTGTGGTGGAAAAATGGCAAAAATTCCTGATTTAATTGATGTGTGGTTTGATTCGGGTGCGATGCCTTATGCCCAATGGCACTGGCCATTTGAGAACGAAAAGATGTTCAAAGAACAATTTCCGGCCGACTTTATTGTCGAAGCAATAGACCAAACCAGAGGTTGGTTCTATACACTTCTTGCCATATCGACCTTACTTGAAAAAGGCGCACCGTATAAGAATGTAATGGTACTCGGGCATACTCTTGATGAAAAGGGTGCAAAAATGTCTAAGTCAAAAGGCAATTTTGTGCCAGTAATGGAACTGATGGATAAATACAGTGTTGATGTTTTGAGGTGGTATTTCTTGTCGTCGATGACGATAGGTGAAAGCAAAAGCGTGATTCCGAGAGAAATAGAGGACAAGCAGAAAGGATTTTTTGGCACGCTCGGCAATTGTATAAAATTCTATGAATTATATGGAAAAGGAGAATCCGATTCTTTCCACGATATTAAAGGCAAAGATTTGAATTTGCTTGATAAGTGGATATTGTCAAAATTAAATGGATTGATAGATGAAGTCTCATATGGCTTAGATAAATATGATCCGACCTCAGCGGCTAAAGCGATAGAGAAATTCATTGCAGAGGATGTTTCCAATTGGTGGTTGAGGCGTTCTCGAAGAAGAAAAGAAGCCCTCGGTTTGTTAAGATTTATACTTTTAGAAGTTGCCAAAATTATCGCCCCGTTCATCCCTTTTACCGCTGAGGATATTCACATGCGACTACATGCCGGACAAAATGCCGGGACACAAAGTGTCCATTTACATGACTGGCCGAAAGTAAATAAAAAATTAATAGATAAAAACCTTGAGAAACAAATGGAAGAAGTCCGAAACATTGTTACGGTTGGTTTAGCACAGAGAAAAGAAAAACAAATCAAAGTCCGTCAGCCATTGAGAGCGGTACACCTTGGACTTTCAAACGAGTTTCCCGGAGACCTGGAAGTTCTGGTGAAAGGAGAACTTAATGTAAAAGAAATTGTTTATGACAAGAGTCAAAAAGATTTGGTTTTCCTAAACACAGAACTTGATGAGGCATTGATTCATGAAGGCTATGCCAGGGAACTGATGAGACAGATTCAGGATATGAGGAAAGAAGCCGGATACAAAATTGACGACGAAATATTCGGGCAATGGCACTCGGATAACTTAGATTTATCTACTGCGATAACTAAATGGAGTGATGAGACAAAGAAAGATGTCCTGCTCAATAATTTTGAAAATTCTCAGAAAAGCGACAAAGTTTTTGACATAGAAAAAGAATTTGAACTGGTCGCCGGTAAAAAAATCTGGGTTGGAGTTAAGAAATAAATAATCATGAAACTGTTGCTTACATCAGGGGGTCTAACCAATAAGTCAATTGCAAACGCTCTTTTTGATTTGGTTGGGAAAAAACCAGAGGATACTTCCTTAGTTTTTATCCCGACAGCCTCGAATGTTGAAACAGAGGATAAGGATTGGTTTATTAACGATCTCATTAATCTTAGAAATCAACATTTTAAATCGATAAATATTACCGATATTTCGGCTGTTCCGGAAAATATCTGGAGACCTCAAATGGAAGAAGCCGATGTTTTGTTTTTTGAAGGCGGTAATAGCTATCATCTGATGGAGTGGATGAATAAATCCGGGCTTACTAAAATCTTGCCTGAATTGCTCAAAACAAAAGTCTATGTCGGTCTAAGCGCAGGAAGCATGGTAACCGGGAAAGATCTGTCATTAATACAATCGCAGATTCTTTATGGAGAAGATTGGGAAAGAAAAGAAGATATGGCCGGGCTTAATTTTGTAGATTTTTATTTTTTCCCGCACCTCAACTCTCCCTATTTCAACCTCCGAAAAGAAGATATTATAAGAGAAGCCGTAAAGGACATTCATGTAAAAGTTTATGCCATGGACGATCAGTCTGCCTTAAAAGTCGTAGACGGGAAAATAGGGATAATAAGCGAGGGAAAATATCTTATTTTTAACGAACAAATTTAATCATGAAGCGAGTATTCATTATTCACGGTTGGGGTGGGAATCCTGATGAGCCATGGCCCAAATGGCTGAAACAGCAGTTAGAAACCAAGGGGTTTGAAACTACTAATCCGGAAATGCCAGACACTTGGCATCCTAAAATTTCCGAATGGGTTAGTAAGCTGAAAGAGTCAGTTGGAAATGCAGATAAGGACACATATTTTGTGGGCCATAGTATTGGCTGCCAGGCGATAATGAGATACTTAGAACAACTTCCGAAGAGTGAAAAAGTTGGCGGAGCGATATTTGTCGCTGGGTGGTTTAATTTGACAGATGAAACTTGGGATGAAAATTATACTAAAGAAATAGCTGAAGAATGGATAAAAACGCCAATTGATTTTGAAAAAATTAAACAACATACAAATAATTTCGTAGAAATTGCTTCTGACAATGACCCATTTGTATCATTAGATAACGCCGATTTATTTAAAAATAATTTTGGAGCAAAAATCATGGTTTTAAAACAAAAAGGTCACATTTCTAGCGAAGATGGTATGACGGAATTACCAATTCTTTTGGAAGAATTATTAAAAATGACCAAAGAATAATACTATACTGGTCTGACCAGTATAGTATGTGGTAGGATGGGGTTATGAGGATTGAGCCATTCACAGCAGGTTCTTATGTGCACGTGCTTAAGCGTGGTGCGCGTGGTATAGACATAGTTCGCGATGAATCAGATAGGTGGCGTTTTTTGCGCATATTGTTTTTTATGAACGATGAGTATTTTGATAAAAGTTGAACTGCTGTTACAAGTGGTAAGGGATTATTTCAACGTCCTGAGAGTTGGCCAAAACGCAAACCATTGGTAAATATTTTGAGTTATACACTAATGCCGAATCATTTCCATCTACTTTTAAGGGAAACACAAAGTGGAGGGGTTTCTTTGTTTATGAAAAAATTGGGTCAGAGCATGACTGAACATGCAAATCTTAAACATAAAGAAAAAGGAAGTTTATTCCAAGGTGCCTATAAGTCTAAAACCATTAAAACCAACGAGTATTTACAACATCTTGCAGTATATATAATGGTTAAAAATGTTTTTGAACTTTATCCTAAAAATGGATTAGTGGGTGCACAAGAAAATTTTGAAGATGCGTGGAGATGGGCAATTGCTTATCAATTTTCAAGCTTTGGCGATTATGCTGGTGTGCGTAATAACTCCCCCATCATTACTAAAGGAATTCTTGAAGAAATTTTTGATACTTCAGTAAAATTTAAGTCTTTTTCACGAGATGTTATTGTGGGAGGAAAGTGGGGGTTAGTAGAATTTGAATAGTTACTATACTGGTCTGACCAGTATAGTAAAAAGTAAAGCAATGAGGACAAGAGCAATAGTAATCAAAAAGCAGAACACCAACGAATATGACCAGTTTGTGACTTGTTATACGCAAGAATTTGGGAAACTTACGGCAATTGCGAAAAGTATTTTGAAACCAAGTTCTATTCAGGCCATGCATTTGGATGTTTTGAATTTGGTGGAATTTGAACTTATCAACGGAAAGGCGATGCCGATAATTGCCGGAGCTCAGTCGGAGAATTCGTTTCGTGATTTGAAAGATTCGGTCCCATCTTTAGCAGTCGCGCATTTTTTCTCAGAAGTAATTGATAAGATGGTTCCAGAAATGGAGAAAGATGAAGAGCTTTGGAATTTTATGACAGATTTATTTGATAAATTAAACAGATTTGAACCGAGCTTAATTTTTTTAAGACAGAAACAGTTTGCACTTCTGGGGTTGCTCGGGTATTCTCCCGAAGTCGTAGTCTCAACATCATTTGACCCAAATCGTCCAGGATTTACATCTTTGGATGACGCCTTTGAATATAATGCCGGATTCAGGTTAAAGTCATTAAAATTTCTGCATTCCGTGTTATCATTATAATTAGAATGTAGCCGACTTAGCGGAGGGCGAACAAGTTATAAATGCAATTTCTATATAACTACAATAAATTATTAAAGTGGCTGGTCTTATTGGCTTTATTGTTAGCCATTGTAAGCTTTCTTTCGTTTTGGTTTGGAAGCCTGTCCTTTTCCGAGGCAGGAGTCAAATTAGAAATAGAAGGGCCGAATCAGGTAACAGTTGGTGATGAGGTTGTTTATAAGCTTAAATACTCAAATACAACCAAATTGGACCTGGATAATATGAGGTTTAAATTTACTTATCCTGAGGGCTCGGTTGTTTTAAAGGACGGAAAAGTGGCCAAAGAACTCACGGAAACATTTACCATAGAACGATTATCTCCCGGACAGAAAGAAGAAAAAGAGTTTAAAGCTTTTTTGGTCGGCGATAGAGGAAACATCAAAACGGCAAAAGTGGAACTTTCTTACGGGGCCGGTGATTTGAGAACGGCTTTTGAAAAAACCACATCCATTTCTACGACAATAATCGGTTTGCCGATTTCTCTTACCTTATCTGCACCTCCAAACTCTGTTCCAAACCAAGCAATAAATTATGTGCTGGATTACAGAAACGAGACAAGTGACGATATTTATGATTTGAGATTTGAATTTGATTACCCAGATGGGTTTAGTGTTCAAAGATCCACCCCCGCACCGAATGTGGGAAATTATGTCTGGCTTGTTCCTGTTTTGAAAAAAGGTAATGGCGGGAGAATAAGCATCACCGGATTATTGAGCGGAAAAGAAGGAGAAACAAAAAATGTTTCGGTTGTTTTGAAAAGAAAAATAGGCGAACAGTATGTTGATTATGAAAAAGCCGAGACATCATCGGTTATTGCAAGCTCTCTGCTTAACACGGAAATTTTGGTGAATGAATCTTCCGATTATTCCGCTTTTGCAGGCGACGATTTAAACTATGTAATTAAATATTTCAATAATTCCAACTACAATCTTATCGGAGTTAACCTTACCGTAAAACTGGAAGGAGAGATGTACGACATTTCAAGTTTAGATACAAAAGGAGGTTATTATGACAACTCAAACGGCACCATTCTTTGGAACGCTAGTACGGTATCCGATTTTTCTAATTTAGTTCCCAACAAAAGGGGGCAGATATCCTTCAGGATTAAACTTAGGAACAGCATTCCTTCGGGGGCAACCGGTTCTAAGAATCTTTTTGTGAGAGCTTCAGCAAGATTGAGTACTCCTAATGTTCCATCAAGTGTTGGGGGAGACGAAATTGTTGCCCAGTCGTCTTTGGTCACTAAAATATCTACCCAGCCAACTTTAAAGCAAATAGTTTACTATAGCGACCCAGCCTTTGGTTCAGCCGGTCCCTTGCCTCCTGAGGTCGGAAAGGAGACTTCATTTACTGTTCATTGGCAGATTACAAACCCTGGGAATGATATGAGCGGAGTTAAAATAACAGGAGTGTTGCCGGCGGGGGTTAATTGGAAGAGTGTTGTCAGTGTTGGTTCAGGACAGCCAGAACCGATATTCAACACAAACACCTCTGAGGTGGTTTGGAATTTAGGAGTTTTGCCGCAAGGAGTCGGCGTGATTGGAGCTAAATATGAAGCAAGTTTTCAAGTAACCATAAAGCCGTCAATTAATCAGAAAGGAAGCACGATACTTCTTATCAAAGACTCAAAACTTTCAGGAGTAGACACATTTACTAAACAGAACATAATTGTTCCTGTGCTGGATATCACCACCAACGACCTTGTTGACCGTCCTAATGAGGGACAAGTTAAATAAATATGACTGATAACTTATTGGAAAAAGTTGTTTCTCTTTGTAAGCGAAGAGGTTTTATATTTCCAGGCTCGGAGATTTATGGCGGATTACGCGGCACATGGGATTACGGCCCACTTGGAGCTGAATTGAAATTTAATCTTAAGGAGGCATGGTGGGATTACATGGTAAAGCAACGGGAAAATGTTTTCGGTGTTAATGCCTCAATTTTAATGAATCCGAAAGTGTGGGAAGCATCCGGTCATGTGGAATCTTTTACTGACCCGCTGATTGAGTGTAAAACCTGCAACGAACGATTCAGGGCTGACAAACCGACAGATATTAAAGATCACGAGGAGGTTCATATTAAGAAAAAAGAAAAAGTTTCTTGGACCGAACCGAAACAGTTTAATATTTTAGTTGAGGCAAAATTGGGAGTTGTTGAAGGCGAAAAAACCACAGTTTATCTGCGGGG
>Ga0209541_10007221_pt1 | contig 18747 bp, 20 predicted proteins | sample RifCSPlowO2_01_FD_184027 | JGI IMG/M metagenome (GOLD analysis project Ga0209541, IMG submission 184027) | Groundwater microbial communities from Rifle, Colorado - Rifle CSP2_plank lowO2_0.1 (SPAdes) (version 2) | ecosystem: Environmental > Aquatic > Deep subsurface > Groundwater | place... | reverse complement strand
CTTACCGCATGAAATTCACGAAGCGGACTTTTGAAAATGGCTTGCGAGTGATTGTTTCTCCGATGCAGTCGACCGAGACCGTAACCGTGCTCGTGCTTGTTGGTACTGGCTCAAATTATGAGGAGCGCAAAATCAATGGCCTGTCTCATTTTTTGGAGCATATGTTTTTTAAGGGTACCAAAAATCACCCAAAGCCGGGAGAACTTGACCGTATGCTTGACTCGGTAGGCGCCATTCACAATGCGTTTACAAGTCGCGAGGAGACCGGCTATTGGATCAAAGCCGATTCAAAGCACTTCGATTTGGCGATTATGTTTGTTTCGGATATTTTGCAAAACGCGCTTTTGAAAGAAGAAGAAATCAACCGCGAGCGCGGCGTTATTTTGGAAGAGATGAAAATGTATTGGGACGAACCGCGCAGATACATATGGTCGGTATTCGAAGAGCTTGTGTACGGCGATAACCCATACGGTTGGGATGTTATAGGCACTGCAGACAATATTCGCAAAATAAAAAGAAGCGCATTTCTTAATTATTGGAAAAGTCAATATGTCGCGTCAAACACGGTTGTTATTGTGGCCGGCAATGTTTCGACGGAACAAACATTCAAAAAAATCGAAAAAGCTTTCGCGCCTTTGCGTCAAGGAAAGTTTAAAAAAGCGCCTGCGCTCGGTAAAATTACACAAGGTCCGCGCATCAAACTTTTTGAGAAAAATACCGACCAATCGCACATTGTGCTCGGCTCGCTTGGTTTTGAGCTCTCGCACAAGGATCGCTTGGTTGCAGATTTGCTTGCCACAATTCTCGGCGGTTATATGAGTTCGCGCCTATGGGCTGATATTCGCGGGAAGCATGGGCTTGCATATGCTATTCATGCGTCGCACCAAGCATACTTGAACACTGGTTACTTCGCTGCATATGCAGGCGTGCCGCACGAGCGGTGCAAAGAAGTTGTTGAGCGCATGACGGGGCATCTTGTGCGTATGCGAAAATCAGGCGTAACGTCGGAAGAGTTAAATCGCGCAAAAGACAATATCAAAGGGCATCTTGCGATTTCGCTCGAATCCACCGACGAAGTCGCGTCATTTGTCGGCGCACAAGAACTTCTTTTGGGTCGCATTTGGTCACCCGAAGAGCTTTCGCGCCGCGTGGATAAAATTACAAAGAGAGATTTGGCGCGCGTTGCAAAAAATCTTTTCCGTAAAGATAAAACATATCTTGCTATCATCGGCCCGCATCTTGCCCGCGCACCGTACGAAAAAATTTTAAATGTGCTTTCATGATTCAGCCGCCGCGCACAACGCTTGATATATCTACGGTATCTTTTATACGCCTTGCTCTTATTGCGCTCGGGCTTGCTTTTCTGTGGGCAATTCGCGATATCGTACTAATTATTCTTGTCGCGATTGTTGTTGCTTCGGCGGTCGATCCGCTGGTCAGGTGGCTCGTGCGGCGAAAAATTCCACGCGTGCTTGCCGTGCTCTTGCTTTACCTTTGCGGTGTCGCCTTGTTTTTTGGTATTTTCTATCTGCTTGTGCCGCCACTTGCCAGTGATTTTCAAAACTTTTTTGTGCATCTGCCGGCACTTTTGGAAACGGCACTTGTAGAGTTTCAACAGAAATTCCCGTTTTTCTCTTTTGATCTTGTTATTTCCACAATACGCGAGCAGGCGCTCAATGCAGATATTTTGGTGAGAGAAGCGGCAAGTAGCTTCTTTGGCGCTTCAGCAAAGTTTTTCTCCGGTATTATATCGTTTGGTCTTGTGATCGTGATTTCCTTTTATCTTGCCGTACAGGAAGACGGTATCGCGAATGTTTTGAGAATTGTTACACCGAAAGAATCGGAAGAATACGCTTTGCATCTCTGGGCGCGCTCGCAACGAAAGATCGGGCGATGGCTTCAGGGGCAGCTTTTATTGGGAGTGCTCGTTGGTATAATTGTTTTTATAATGCTCTCCATTTTGCAGGTGCGCTATGCATTTTTGCTCGCTGTTCTTTCTGCCGTGTTTGAAATTATTCCTTACGTGGGGCCGATTCTCGCGGCGATTCCGGGCATTGCCGTTGCCACTATTCAAGATCCAATTCTCGGGCTTTTGGTGCTCGGGATTTATTTGCTCGTCCAGCAAATTGAAAATCACTTGATCTATCCGCAGGTTGTGCGCAAAACTGTGGGCGTGCATCCGCTTCTCGCTATAATCGCGCTTTTAATAGGTGGAAGTTTGGCGGGTCTCATGGGTATTGTGATCGCGGTGCCGATGGCAGTGGTACTTGTTGAATATCTTGATGATGTCGCCGAAAAGAAAAAGAATCTTGTTTAACCCGCCAAAATTTTTCGACAGACATGATACATCATACAACAATGACAAAAAATAGGAGTCGAAACCTACTCGAAGTAGATTTTTCTACGAAAATTTAGGCGGGTAAATGGCAAAGTTTTATATCACGACGCCAATTTATTACGTCAACGCGCCTCCGCATTTGGGGCACGCATATACCAGTATAGTTGCTGATGCGATTGCGCGCTGGCATCGTACGCGCGGTGACGAAACTTTTTTTCTGACCGGTACGGATGAGCATGGCGCAAAAATCGCGCGCGCCGCAGAAGTAGTACAAAAATCTGTCGCCGATTTCGTGAGTGAAAAGCGCGAAGAGTTTAAAAAACTTTTAACTCTTGCAAATATCTCAAACGACGATTTTATTTTTACTGCCGATCAAACTCGCCACTGGCCTGGAGCCCAGAAACTTTGGGAAAAGCTTGATGTGGCAGGAGACTTATACAAGGCAAGTTACTCCGGGCTTTACTGCGTTGGGCACGAAGCGTTTGTAACCGAAAAAGATTTGGTCAACGGCGTCTGCGCTGATCACCAGCAAAAACCGGAAGTTATCAAAGAAGAAAATTATTTCTTTCGGCTTTCAAAATACGCCGCTCGCGTTAAAAAGGCGATTGAATCGGACGAGCTTCGGATTTTGCCAGAATCGCGCAAAAACGAAGTGCTCGCGTTTTTGGCTGGCAGTATTGAAGATATAAGTTTTTCGCGCCCGTCGCGTGATATCGCGTGGGGAATCCCAGTGCCCAAAGACTCAGAGCACACGATGTATGTATGGGCAGACGCGCTCGCAAATTATATTTCGGCGCTCGGATACGGAAGCGCCGATGAGACGCGCTTCAAAAAGTTTTGGCCAGCGGACGTTCATATTATAGGTAAGGATATTTTGCGGTTTCATGCTGTTTACTGGCCGGCGATGCTTTTGGCTACCAACTTGCCACTGCCAAAAACGATTTTTGTGCATGGCATGATTCTTTCAAAAGGCCAAAAGATGTCAAAAACAATCGGCAATGTTATAAATCCGGTTGAAATAATCAATGAGTTTGGTGTTGATGCTTTTCGATATTTTGTCGCGCGCGAGATTCCGTTTGGAGAGGATGGCGATTTCACGCGCGAACGGTTCGCGGATGTGTACGAAGGGTCTTTGGCACACGGTATTGGCAATCTTGTTTCGCGGGTTTCTGCAATGATTGCAAAAAATTTCCCAGATGGACTCGCGCAACCTTCTGCAATTGCGCTTGCTTCAGTTCCAACGCGGCGCATTGTGCGCCAGGAAGTATCGGCAAAGCGCGTTGATCTTGAAGGCGAGGCGCTCGAAAACTATTTTGAAAGCGAGGTCCGCCATATTTTTGAACAGGCGATGAGTAATTTTGAACTAACCGAGGCAATATCAACCGTAATGAACTTCTTTTCATTTCTTGACGGATACGTGCAGGAGTACGAGCCGTTTCGTTTGGTAAAGACAGATAGCGAAAAAGCGGCTGCGGTATTGTGGAACTTGGCAAGGTATCTTTTGGAGGCGTCAAAATTGCTCGAACCGTTTATGCCGTCAACCGCGCGCGCGATAAATGAGATTTTTGTATTATCTAGCGATAAAAGCAAAATTGTTGTAGAGGCGCCTGCCCGCGCAGGCGGGCTATTTCCGTCAAAAAAAGTTTGATGATATGAATTTTCGGCTTATTGATATTCACGCGCATGTAAATTTCAACGCGTTTCGCGAGGATGGTGACGACGTAATAAAACGAACGCTCGCGGCCGGCATCGGCATGATTTTAGTCGGCTCGCAATACGAAACGTCCGCGCGCGCAATAGAATACGCCGAGCGCTATCCGGAAGGCGTGTGGGCGGCGATTGGCTTGCATCCGATTCACACAGGCGAGGAATTTCATGTGGACGGCGATGAAATTGCATCTGCAGGAGTTCCAGGTTTCAAAACGCGCGTGGAAGAATTTGATTATGAAAAATATAAAGCGCTCGCCGTGCATCCAAAAGTTGTTGCGATAGGGGAATGCGGATTAGACTACTACCGCGTCGGCAAAAACGAGGCGGACAAGCAAAAACAGACCGAAGTTTTTCGCAAGCAAATACAGCTTGCGCGAGAAGTAAAAAAACCACTCATCATTCACTGCAGAAATGCTTACGATGACTTGCACGCGATACTAAAAGAAGAAAAAGCTGGTCCCGCCCAAGGCGGGCAAGGGGGCACGATTCATTTTTTTGCGGGCAGTTGGCAAGATGCGCAAAAATTTCTCGGTCTCGGTTTTCATCTCTCGTTTACGGGCGTGATAACATTCGCAAGGGATTATGATGAAACTCTAAAAAATGCGCCACTCGATCGCATAATGGTTGAAACCGATGCACCATACGTCGCGCCAGCACCATATCGTGGCAAACGCAACGAGCCGCTTTATGTAGAAGAAGTCGCAAAAAAGATCGCCGAACTCCGTGGTATTTCGTTTGAAGAAGTCGCGCGACGAACAACAGAAAACGCGAGAGAATTATTTAAGCTGTAAAATCAACTTGGCTTTCCGATAGCCAAGTTTATGAAATCTTGTTTAAATTTATATGCAGTAGTATCATGGTATTATGAATATGTCTGCTGTAAGCACAAGAGTAAAAATGCCGCCCGGGATGACTTGGATATGTATTTGGTTGGCATTCAGTATCTATTCAAGTCTCAAGATTGTATTCAGTCCATTCTCCTCAAGTGATCTCAACTCCATAACGTGGTTAAGTGGAATAGGTGAGATAGGTTTAAAAACATATGTTGTGTTACAGATTGTGCTGATGTTGTGCGCGATCTATGCTGTATACAAAAGAAAAAAATGGGGTCGTACTGCCATAATCGTCTGGGGTGTATGGAGTATAATCAATAGCATTACTGCTGTGATTAGTTTGTTTATTCAACGGCAGCAGCTTCTTTCTCTCATAGCTTCGCAAAATGCTAATTTTATTTTTGGTTTTGCCACTGTCTTTATGTTGTTTAGCGTGGCCGTAGCATCAGTTGTAATCTCATATGTAAATTCTCACAGGGAATATTTTTCTTCTTAAAACCAACTTGGCTTTCCGATAGCCAAGTCTACTAAAAAAATATGCCCGTGTCGTGCGGGTAAACACACGTCAAGCCGTCGTTTTGCATAAGCAAAGCTTTGTGCTAATAAGGGAGATGAAGCACCTACTATAGAGAATAAGGGAGGTTGGCATGAGTGTGCTTGCGTACCTAAAGTATCCTTTGTGGACCGCGCGAGAGTATGTTGTCGCGCCGCGTAGAGCATTGCGAAATACATGGCTAGCGTTCTTAATTTTCTGGCGCGTAATTTATATCTGTTTGATACGTGGAGTTACGCGTACGCTTAAGCGGCATAAAGACGATTGGCCCGAACGCACGCGCGGCAGATACATTTGGCGCGTTGCGCAAAAGTTTTGGGCGCAGTGGTCTCTCGAAAAACTCGGCGTGCAAGTCTCGCACTCCGGATCCGAACACGTAGATTGGTCGCGGCCGCACATCATTGTGGCCAATCATGGAAGCGCGCTCGATACTCTGTTGGTGATTGCGCTTGTACCAAATGGCAGGTTTGTTGCCAAGAAAGAAACATCTTGGATTCCTGTCTTTGGTCGTGCCGTGCGATTCGGCGGGCAGATTGTGGTTGACCGCAAAAATCACGAGCAAGCCATGTTTGCCGTGCGCGACGGCATGAAAAGTTGGCGCGATTCGAATCTGATTTTTTTTGCCGAAGGCACGCGTACGCGCGACGGCAAGCTTCAACCGTTCAAGCGAGGGGCGTTTGTAATGGCGCGCGACACAGGGATTCCGATTCTTCCGATTGCGATCTCTGGCTCATTCGAAGCGCTACCCAAGGGATCACTTTTGCGTTTTGTGAAGAACCCGCGCATTTCGGTAGTATTTGGCTCCGAGATTCTGGTTTCTCCGCACGCGCTCGTTGATGATATCGCGAGCGAGACGCGTCATCAGATCAAGCGTTTGCTCGGCCGCGCCGAGAGACTGCGCCTTGCTTCCTAGCAAGGCGTTTTTTTTGCAGAGAAAGGTTTTCTAGCGTAATATAAAATAATTGATGAAAAGATATATTCACGAAAAAATCGAAAAGAAATGGCAAGAAAAATGGCTTGCAGACAAGACATATGAGCCTGATTTAGATAACGCCAAAAAACCTTTTTATAACTTGATGATGTTTCCGTATCCTTCTGCGGAGGGTTTGCACGTTGGCAATATGTACGCGTTTGTTGGCTCCGATATTTATGGGCGCAAAAAACGCATGGAGGGCTTCGACGTTTTTGAGCCGATCGGGCTCGATGGTTTTGGAATTCATTCGGAAAACTACGCGATAAAAATTGGCAAGCATCCAAAAGAACACGCCGCGGATTCCGAAAAAAACTTTTATCGCCAGCTTTCGGAAATTGGCAACGGTTTTGCATGGGATGAGCATCTCGAGACGTACGACCCCGAATATTATCGCTTTACGCAGTGGCTTTTTGTGCAAATGTTTAAGGCGGGGCTTGCATATCGAAAAAAAGCCACGGTTAATTGGTGCCCAAAATGCGCAACCGTGCTTGCCGATGAACAGGTGATTGCGGGTGAGTGCGAGCGATGCCAGACGCAAGTTATAAAAAAAGATCTCGAGCAATGGTTTTTCAAAATTACAAATTACGCCGAGCGGTTGCTCGTAGGTCTCGATCATATTGATTGGTCAGAAAAAGTAAAAATCGCGCAAAGAAACTGGATCGGCAAAAGCGAAGGAGCAGAAATAAATTTTGAACTAAAAACTAAAAACGAAAAACTAAAAACTAAAATTGCTGTTTTCACCACGCGGCCGGATACGCTTTTTGGCGCGACGTATATAGTGCTTTCGCCGGAGCATGAGCTTATCGATGTGCTCAAGTCGCAAATTCAAAACTTGGACGAAGTTGAAAAATACTGCGAGCAAGCCAACTTGGACGTTTCACGTCCAAGTGAGGAGAAAACGGGAGTTGAGCTCAAGGGCGTTAAGGCAATCAATCCTGCAAGTGGCGAGGAAATCCCGATTTGGGTTGCAGATTATGTGCTTTCAGGATATGGCACGGGCGCCATTATGGCAGTCCCCGCGCACGATGAGCGCGATCGCGAATTTGCAGAAAAGTTTAATCTTCCGATCAGCGACGCACCTCTTGTCGGTTTTGACGAGGCTATACAAAAAGTTGGAGGTGTGCGCAAAACACAATTTCGCTTGCGCGATTGGTTGATTTCTAGACAGCGCTATTGGGGCCCGCCGATCCCGATGATTTGGTGCGACAAGTGTGCAAAATGGATGCCCGAGCGCGAAGAAAATTTGCCCGTGCTTTTGCCTGATGTAAAAGAATTTCGTCCAACTGGTACCGACAAATCTCCACTCGCAAACTTTCCCGAGTTTTATAAAACAAAATGCCCGGAGTGCGGGAGCGAGGCGCGAAGAGAAACCGACGTGTCCGACACTTTTTTGGATTCCGCGTGGTATTACTTGCGATATCTTGATGTCGCAAACACAAAAGAATTTGCTTCACAAAAGCGTATGGATGCGTGGCTTCCTGTACATATGTATATTGGCGGCGCGGAGCATTCTGTTTTGCATTTGATGTACGTCCGTTTTATCTCGATGATGCTTCATGATATTGGAGTAGCAAGTTTTGCAAAAGACGCAGGTGGAGAACCAATTTCACATTTTCGCGCGCACGGACTTCTCATTAAAGACGGCGCAAAAATTTCAAAATCCCGAGGCAATATTATCAACCCCGATGATTATATAAAAGCGTACGGCGCTGACGTGTTTCGTATGTATCTTATGTTTTTGGGACCGTTTGACCAAGGCGGTGATTTTCGCGATACGGGTATAAATGGCATCACAAGGTTTTTGGGTAGGGTTTGGAACTACTATAACGGTGCCAAGACGTCCGACGTCTCCGAAACTGCTCGCCTCGCGCACAAAACCGTCAAAAAAGTTTCAGAAGATATCGAGTCGCTCTCATACAACACGGCGATATCCGCGCTCATGATTTTGCTTACGCAAATGGAACGCTCTCAAAGCGCATTTGCAGACGCCGCATTTTTGCTTATGCTCGCACCATTCGCTCCGCATATTACAGAAGAAATTTGGGAAACATTTAGACATCGTATGTCCAATGGACATCCGATGTCCTCAATCCACAAAGCGCCGTGGCCAAAGCATGATCCGGCGATGATTCAAGACGAAACATTCGAGCTCGTGATTCAAGTCAACGGCAAAGTTCGCGATATGGTTGAGGCGCCAATTGATATTACCGAAGAAAACGCGCGCTCGCTTGCGCTCGCGCGCGAAAAGATAAAAACTATCCTCGTCGGCAAACCCCCAAAGAAAATTATTTTTGTCCCAAAGCGACTCATAAATATAGTTATATGAAACTCTCAAGCGTGGCATTTGAAAACAGCGCATCGATCCCGCAGAAATTTACTTGCGACGGCGCGAATATAAATCCGGAGCTGCGTATTTCTGAAGTGCCCGACGGCGCAAAAAGTTTGGTTTTGATTATGGATGATCCCGATGCCACTGGAGGCGTTACGTGGGATCATTGGGTTGTATGGAATATTGATCCGAAAACTTCTATGATTGCGGAAAATTCTGTACTCGCAAGCGCAGTTCAGGGCACAACAAGTTTTGGCGATCAAAAATATGGCGGTCCGTGCCCTCCGCGCGGCTCAAAACCGCATCGGTATATGTTTAAACTCTACGCGCTTGATACGGCCTTGGACATTCCGGCAGATTCAAAAAAAGCCGATGTTGAGCGCGCGATTGTAGAGCGCGTACTTGCAGAAACAAAATTGCTCGGTACGTTTCAACGATGACGACCAAAGATAAAATTTTTACCACACTTTTCGGTTTACTGATTCTAACTGCGCTTTTTTTATATTTTTTTTCGCCGAAGCGCGATATAGTTGAAAAGCCACAAATTGCCGCAACGCCGGAAGTGTCGCCATCTCCCGCGCAAGAGTTTGCCGGTGAAATTGAGATTTTGATACCGCAGCCGGATGGCGTGATTGAAAGCCCGTTGTCTGTAGTCGGGCGAGCGCGCGGAACGTGGTTTTTTGAGGCAAGCATGCCCGTTACGCTCAAAGATGCAAATGGCGCGGTGCTTGCAAAAGTACCTGTGCAAGCGGACGGAGAATGGATGACGGAAGAGTTCGTGGCGTTTTCCGGCAAAATTGTTTTTGAGAAACCGGAAACCGATACAGGAGTTCTTGTTTTTGAAAATGACAACCCGAGCGGACTAGCGGAGCACGCGAAATCTTTTACAATCGAAGTGCGTTTTAAATAATATGAAGGCCATCATGCTTGCAGCGGGCGAAGGCGTGCGGATGCGCCCGCTTACAGAACGCGCGCCAAAACAACTTCAGATGTTGCACGGAAAGCCGCTAATAGAATATATTTTTGAGCGTGTGCCAGATGAAGTCAGCGAATTCATTATAGTGATAGGGTACAAGGGCGACATGATCAAAGATTACTGTAAGGACAGTTTTTTGGGTCGGCCGGTGACTTACATCGCGCAGCCGGAAAAAACAGGAACATATTGCGCGTTGGAACTTGCTCGCAATCTGCTGAAAGACGGCGAGCGATTTTTGATGCTCTATGGAGATGATTTGCACGGTGCGCGCGGCATGCGCGACCTTTTAAGGCATAGCCGCGCACTTTTGGTGCACGAGGTGGAGAATCCGCGCGCTTACGGTGTTATAGAGGTAGATGCAAGTATGATGGTTACAGATATTATAGAAAAGCCGGAAAATCCAAAAAGCAATCTCATAAGCTCGGGCGTTATGGTGTTGGATACAAATGTGTTTCTCTATCCACCAACCGTGCCTCGCGGTGGCGAGTATTTCTTGCCGGATGCCATAGCACAAATGCTTCCCAAATATCCGATAGCGGCGGTGCGCTCAAGCTTTTGGTTTCCAGTTACGACGCCAGAAGATCTTGCACGCGCAAATGAGTTTTTGGCAGAACCGAGCAATATTGAAAAGCTTTCGTGAAGCGGTTGCAGAGATGAAAATAAATGTAAAAGTAAAACCGGCGGCACGCGAGAACGGTGTCGTCGAGCGTAATGGCGAACTGATTGTCTCAACCACAACTCATGCTCATGGCGGCAAAGCAAATGAAGCCGTGCGACATATTGTTGCGGGTCACTTCGGCGTTCCCCCAAGCCGTGTTTCGGTAGTGCGCGGATTCACCAGCCGCCGAAAAATTATCGAGGTTTTATAATTACGAAATTTGCTCGTTGCACGTATGTTGCTAACATAGCCATGGCTGAATTAGCGCTAGTGGTGTAGTAAGAGGTGTAGTATTTGATTTGATTTTTTTTGGGTTGTTTGATAGAATCGAGGAAGGACTCGTGGGCGAAAGGAGCAGATATGAAAAACGCGAGAAAGGGTAGGCATGTGCGCGTACAGTTTGAGTTAAGCGATTCAATCATTGCATATCTAGATGAGCTTAAGCAAGATCTTCACGCTTCTTCCCGTGGTGAAGTGTTCAAGCATGCACTTGCAGTTTTGCGCTGGGCAACTGATAAAACGACCAATGGGTATACAATTGTTGCCATGAAAGAGGGCGAGGAGACCCTGAAGGAGTTACTTAACCCTCTCCTCAGTCAAGCCGTCAAGAGCACATAGATGGATAGTTCTTTATAATAATCTAGCAATAGCGCCAACCAGCAACATCGGTTGGCTTTTTTCTTACCTACCGCTAATCTGGGAAATATATGCAGAAGCTTTCTTTGGATGACCCGAAAACGCATGATAGTGTTCTTGCGGTACTCAAGAGCGGCGGGATTGTGATTATTCCGACCGATACGGTTTATGGGATTGCGTGCGACGCATTTTTGCCAGCGAGCGTTGAAAAACTTTTTGAAATCAAAAGGCGCGATCCAAATAAAACCATAGCTTGGCTCTGCGCCGATTTGGAAATGGCAAAAAAGTACGCGCACATTGCGCCAGAGGTTGAGCATGGACTCGGGAGATTGTGGCCTGGTGTGCTTACTGCGGTGTTGCCAGCGCTTGGCGCGGAGGCGTCAATTGGGCTTCGCGTGCCGCGCTATCCATGGCTTACGGATTTGATCCGCGAGTTTGGGCGGCCAATTGCTGTAACTTCGGCAAATATTTCAGGCGAGGCGCCGCAAAGCTCGATTGCGCAGCTTTTGAAAGATTTTGGCGCGGGCGCTAGTATTGAGTGTATTGTGGACGCGGGCGACCTTCCGGCGGAGGCGCCGTCAACCGTTGTTGATTTTACGCAAAAACCATATCGCGTGCTGCGCGATGGGCCGGTAAGCCGGCAGGACTTAAAAGAAGCGTTTGGAGAAAATTTTTGATGCGAGATAAAAGAATTTCAGAACTTATAAAAAAAGAAGAAAAGCGCCAAGCGGGCGTTTTGAATTTGATTGCGTCTGAAAACTATGTGTCGCGCGGCGTGCGCGAGGCGCTGGGAAGTGTCTTCACAAATAAATACGCCGAAGGGTATCCGGGCGCGCGGTATTACGGCGGCAACGAAATTGTGGATGATATCGAGCAGCTTGCACAAGCGCGCGCACTCGCGCTTTTCAAGCTTTCGCCAAAAGCGTGGAGTGTAAATGTGCAGCCATACTCGGGCACTCCCGCCAACTTTGCAATTTACACGGCGCTTGTGCCGCCTGGTGGGAAAATTATGGGGCTTGATCTTTCGATGGGCGGGCATCTTTCGCATGGATACAGGGTGAGCGCCACGGGAAAGTTTTGGAAACAAATACCCTACGGCGTTGATAAAAAAACCGAGCGGCTTGATTACAATGAGATTTTGCGCGATGCCCGCCGCGAGAAGCCAAAAATAATTGTTGCGGGGTTCACTGCATACTCGCGCATTATTGATTTTAAAAAGTTTCGCCGCGTCGCCGATTCTGTGGGTGCAATTTTGCTCGTTGACATGTCGCATTTCGCTGGGCTTGTGGCGGGGCGAGTGTATCCATCACCATTTAAATATGCTGATATTGTGATGACTACAACGCACAAAACGCTTCGCGGCCCGCGCGCGGCGATAATTTTCTCGCGCGAGAAATATGCGCGTGCGATTGATCGCGCTGTGTTTCCGGGCCTGCAAGGCGGGCCGCACGTGAATCAAATAGCCGCTGTTGCGATTGCTTTGGCAGAAGCGGCTACTCCCGCGTTTCACGCGTATGCAAAGCAAGTCGTGGCAAATGCAAGAACGTTAGCTGGCGAACTTGCCCGCCTCAATTGGCGGGTTGTTTCTGGCGGAACTGACACGCATCTTTTTTTGGTTGATACATGGCAACGCGGTATCGGTGGCAAGCGCGCAAGTGAGATGCTTGAGCGCGTCGGTATTATAGTAAACAAAAATACAATTCCGTATGACACGCGCTCGCCTGTTGATCCATCGGGCATTCGCATTGGTACTGCCGCGCTTACAACTAGAGGCATGCGCGAGCGCGAGATGAAAGTTATTGCAGGTCTCATTGACGAAACGCTCCGTGGCGCATCCACGACAAAAATTCGCAAAAATGTTCTCGCGCTCGCGCGAAAGTTTCCACTGCCATGATTTTGCTTGAAGGAAAACCGATTGCCGAAGAAATTAAAGCGCGGCTCAAAACAGAAATTACGAAGCTACAAGACAAGCCTCGTCTCGCGATTGTGATTGTCGGAGATAATACAATTTCCGAAAAATTTGTTTCGCTCAAAGAAAAGTTTGCGCGCGAGATTGGAGCAGAAACGCGCCGCTATGAATTTCCGTCTGATATTACTACAAACGAGTTGCGTTCGCGCATGCGGGACTTAGTGCACGAAGCGCGAAATGACGGCGTGATTGTACAATTGCCGCTTCCCGAACACGTTGATACTCAGGGGATTTTAAATGCGGTTGTGCCGGAAAAAGATGTTGACATGCTTTCCGCGCGCGCTGTGGGAGATTTTCAGGTTGGGAAATATAAAACGCTTCCGCCGGTTGTCGGAGCTATAAAAGCGCTTTTTGAAAAATACGGCGTTGCAATTCACGGCAAGCGCGTGGTTGTGATTGGTTACGGGCGGCTTGTGGGCCAACCAGTTTCGGTTTGGGCAAAGCGCGAGGGCGTTATTACAACCGTGATTGCCGACCCAAGCCAGTTTGATATAGAAATTATCAAAAACGCCGACATCGTAATTTCCGGCGCGGGCGCACCTAATCTCATTCGCGGCGAGCACATTACGGAAGGCGCTGTTGTGGTGGATGCGGCGACAGACATTGATTTTGAATCAGTTTCAGAAAAAGCGACTTTCATAACACCGCGCGTAGGTGGCGTTGGGCCGCTGACGGTTGCGTTTGTGTTTGAAAATCTTTTAGCTTTATCTAGACGTTAGAGGCATGATCAAAAAAATGTGGGATGGTCTTATCTATTCTCTCCGCGGGCTTCGCACAGCATTTAGGCGCGATGCGAGCTTTCGGCTCGAGGTGATGCTTGGGATTCCGGCGGTACTCGTTTTTGCATATGCGCTGTGGCCGCTTGCGGCATATGAAATTCTTTTTGTAACGCTTGCTGTTATGTTTGTACTCGTTGCCGAGCTTTTCAACACTGCCATCGAGCGAGTGTGGGAGCGTTTGCACCCGCAGCATCACGAGATTGTGGGCGCGAGCAAAGACATCGCTTCCGCCGCTGTTTTTACGGCAATGCTATTTGCGCTTTTTGTCGCGATTATTATTGGTCTTTCACACGCCAACTATTAGCAACTATTAGACCTCGGAGGTCTAATAGTAGGTCTAATAGTAAAGAAGTCTAATAGTAAAGTTATCCAAAAATTTGCGCTGCGGCGATTGAGGCGAGCACGATCGCAAACGCTACGCTTTTTTTCCAGTGCGGTTTTTCTTTTAGAAAAAATATTGATGCAAGATACACGAGCATCGGGTGAAGCGAAAAGACGAGCGTGGTATATACAACGCCGAGCTGTTGGTAACTGTATCCGTATAAAATCCAGCCGGTTGCGCTCAAGATGCCGATAAGCGTAAGCAGACAAAAAACGGAAGGCGTGGTTTTCTTGAATTCTCTTCGGTACATGGCAACGGCAATGAGCGTTATGATGGCATCCATCACAAGCCAGAGCGATATGGGGTTCCATGTTCTCAAAAGTATTTTTGAGAGCGCTGTGCCGATGGGTGCGGCGACAACGCACCAGATAAGAAAAAGTCGTGTGCTCTTGCGCATGGAAAAATGATTTTTATTCCAGTGTGACCAGATGATGGCACAAGATGCTACGACTGCCGCAAGTATGACGGCCGCGTTGCGCTCGTCTGCGAAGACAACGCTTGTGAATATAATGATTGGGAGATTTCGGAAAAGATCGATTGTTTGCAGCTCGCCAAGTCCATCACGATCAAGCGCGCGGTAGTAAATGATATTATTGCCAAGATTATATACGATGGCGACAACAAGCAAAAGCAAAGATGCCACGTCCACCACCGGGAAAAACGGCGGGCGTACGATAAGAAAAATGACAAGTACCACAACCCAATAAATCGGAAAACCAACGCCGATATAGGTGCGATATGTGACGTTGCGAAGCGATAGTGTAACCTTATCAAGCGTGAACGCGCCTGCTTGCAAGATGCTACTGACGATGGGCAGAAAAATGTTCATTACAAAATCATTGTAAAATACTCAATATCCTATGTCGAGTAGATTTACACCCGGTTTCAATATAATCAATCTGATTTTCTTCTTACAAATTGGCAGACGAGCTTACCTTTGCGTTCGCCATGATAAGCTCTTGCAATTCCGTAATAATTAACATCCTCACCGGACACATATTCTTCGGAGCGTATAGGATTTGGGGTATGATAATCGTCATCATGGTAAGGAAGACGTTTAGCCAATTTAAGAAATTCTTCTTTATCTAAAGCCAAAACTTCTTTATCAGTTCAGTCTCCATTTTCTAATCTTTCTTCAAATTTTTCTTTTTCAGCCTCTGCTTTAGAGGCGTCGCCTAATCCAGCTTGGTACCCTTCATTTCTAGCTTCACTCTGTAACTTCTGCTCATCCGTCATCGAAACCTCTGCCTTCTCAATTTCCTCTGGTGTTGGTTGATATTTTTCTTGAGACATATATTTAATAATTTATTTGTTTGAATTAACATAAGAATACTCCGCTAAATGGTAAAGGTCAAATTTATAAAATACTCAATATCCTATGTCGAGTAGATTTGGTTACCAGCACCTATTTTATAAAAAGTGGTGGGAGTGTGAAAAGAAACAGTATTACGAGAGTAACCAAAGCGATACCTGCGTATATCAAAAAATTTTTATACTGCTTTTTAAAAAGATTGGAAAGTCCGAAAAGAGCGGTAACCACCACAATGAGCAGTGGAATTATTACAGCGAATATAAAAACAACCAAAACCCAAACTGTAGGACCAGTATCTATACGAGCATCATATCCTCCAAAAAGTATGCTAAGTACACCGCTCATAAGTACGGCTAAAGTAGAAATTATTGCAAAGATTTTTACATTTCTGTCCATGAATATAAGTTTAATTGCTGTTTCTAGCATAACACATTTTATGCCCGAGGTGGGAGTCGAACCCACAAGTCCGTAAGGACACACGATTTTGAGTCGTGCGCGTATGCCAATTCCGCCACTCGGGCACCATTTTTATAGTGCAGGATTATCCTATCATTTCATTGCGGGTTTTGGAAGATTTGCTATGATAGATTGCATGATTGACGAACCAAAAGCGAAGGAAAGTGTTTTTTGGATTCCGGTAGAAAAAATAAAACCGAATCCCTACCAGCCGCGAAAAGAGTTTGACGAAGCCGCGCTCAAAGGGCTTGCCGAATCAATACGGCAGTACGGCATTTTACAGCCGCTTGTTGTAACGCGCGTTGAACATGAAACCGAAGACGGCACACAGGTTGAATACGAGCTGGTTGCTGGCGAACGGCGATTTCGCGCCGCACAATTAATTGATCTTCGTGAGGTTCCTGTAATCATACGCAAAGATGAGCCCGCGCGCGTGCGTCTCGAGCTCGCGCTGGTGGAAAACATACAAAGGCAGGATCTGAATCCGGTTGAGCGCGCTGTTGCATACAAACGCCTTATAGACGAGTTTGGCATGAAGCAGTTGGAGATTGCGGATCGCGTTGGCAAGTCGCGCGAGGCAATCATTAATACTATTAGAATGCTTGCGCTTCCTGAAGAAATGCTGCAGGCGGTTCGCGAAGAAAAAATCACGGAAGGCCATACGCGTCCGCTCTTGATGCTTTCGAGCCGTCCTACAGAACAAAAAGAACTTTTCGAAGACATACTCGAACATCACATGTCTGTACGAGAGGCCGAGCGCATCTCGCGCCGCATTGCACGCGAGAGAGCGCGAAAGGTGGAAGATCTGCCAACCGCCGAGACGCGCGCGGTAGAAGAAAAATTGGGAAATGCGCTTGGCGCCAGAGTCGAGATTCAAAAACTTCCCGGCGGCAAGGGGAAAATTTCCATTGAGTTTTTTTCAGACGAAGAACTATACGGTATCACCGCAAAACTTATGCCACAGGAACAAAGCGAGCGCACAGTACCGCAGGCCGAAGAATCATTTACGATTTAACTTCCACTCCTTTCACACCTTTAATTCGTCTTAGGCGCACAAGAAAACGCTCGAAATTGCATACGCGCGGTATTGCGCATTGGATTACGAGATGTGGTTTTGTGACGTCGTGCAGGTCTGTTTCTGCTTTTGTTATATCTATTTTTTCTTTTGAGAGGAGCGCAGTAATATCTTTTAAAAGTCCCACACGGCTTTCGCGCGTGATCAAAAGAGTTACTTCGCGGTCGCGCGAGCGTTTTGTTTTAGGTATGCGTATTTCGATGCCTTGTTTGCGAAGCGCTGATCTGATATGCCCGCGCGATAAGCTTGAGCGCGCAAAAGAAAGCCAGTCTGGACTCGGCTTTTTATTTTTGTTGACTACGATCTCCACAGTATCGCCGGTTGCAAGCGCATAGGAAAAAGGCACCATCTTGCCGTTCACTTTTGCCCCAGCCATATGGTCGCCGACTTCCGAATGGATGTGATATGCAAAATCCACCGGTGTGGCACCTTCGGGAAGGTCAATGGCCTCGCCCTTTGGCGTGAAGACGAAAATCCGATCTTTGAAAAAATCGATTTTGAGCGCATCCATGTATTCTTCGTTTTTGTCTTGCGAGATATCGCGCTGCCACTCCTGAAGTTTTTTGACCCACTCGATGTGTTGCGCATTCGCGCGCGCGCCGATTTTTGGTTTGCCGCTTTCTGCATAAACCCAGTGCGCGGCAACACCGCGGTCGGCCTCCTCGTGCATTTCGCGCGTGCGTATTTGAAACTCGACAACGATATTTTCTTCACAAAAAACGGTTGTGTGCAGTGACCGATATCCATTTGGCTTTGGGATCGCAATATAATCTTTAATGCGGCCCGGTACCGGTTTCCACAGCGCGTGAATAATGCCGAGCGCTTGGTAGCATTCTTCGATAGAGTTTACGACAACGCGTAGCGCGACAAGGTCCGTAATACGCCCGAGATCCATATTGTAGCGCGGAAGTTTTTTCCAGAGACTGTAGAGGTGCTTTGTGCGAAAATCAATATGAAAGTTGGAAATGCCGGTTTTTAAAAGCTCGCGCTCAATAATCGGAGCAACGCCCTCCAAGTATTCTTTGCGTTGCGGGAGATATTTTTTTACTTCTTCTTTTAGCCACGCGTGTTCTTCTGTATATATGATGGGAAACGAAAGATCTTCAAGCTCGCCTTTAAATTCGCCGATGCCGAGCCGGTAGGCGAGCGGCGCATAAATTTCGAGCGTCTCCTCGGCAACGCGTTTTTGTTTTGTGACTGGCAATGCGCTGATCGTGCGCATATTGTGGAGGCGGTCGGCAAGTTTAATAAGTACCACTCGCACATCTTCTGCAACCGCGAGAAACATTTTTCGCGTGGATTCGACTTTACGCTCGAATCCTTGGTATTGTACGCGGTCGAGTTTTGTAAGCGCCTCCACCAAGAAAAGCACATCTTTGCCAACGCTACGCTCAAGCTCCACTTTTGTCATCGAGCTATCTTCGAGAACGTCATGCAAAAGAGCCGCGGCAATCGCCGGCGCGTCAAGTCGGAGTTTTATGACCTCCACTGCCGTTGCGATGGGATGTGTGAGATATGGCTCGCCCGAATCACGCTTTTGCCCACGGTGGCTTTCTTCGGCAATTTTGAACGCGGTGTAAATAAGCTCTTTGTCTTTTTCAGTGTAGGAAGCAAGTTGTTTTGAAAGTTCTTCCCACATATGTATTTCTACTCCTGCCCGCTGGTCGCACCAGCGGGTTCGGGACGTTTCCATGTTGCGTGCTTGCAATCAGGATAACGCGAGCAGCCGTAAAAAAGTCTGCGCTGGCGTGTTTTGCGTTCTACATAT
>Ga0209541_10007220_pt1 | contig 18748 bp, 14 predicted proteins | sample RifCSPlowO2_01_FD_184027 | JGI IMG/M metagenome (GOLD analysis project Ga0209541, IMG submission 184027) | Groundwater microbial communities from Rifle, Colorado - Rifle CSP2_plank lowO2_0.1 (SPAdes) (version 2) | ecosystem: Environmental > Aquatic > Deep subsurface > Groundwater | place... | reverse complement strand
CTTTGTCCGAAATGAAGACGGCGAAATTCTTCTGCCACCGATGAAATGCAAGGTAAAAAATACGCGCAATAATAATAACAAAAATTGTAAGGGAATAATTGAGTTAGAATACCTGGAAAAACTACCTATTAATATTTAAACCTAGATTTCGAAGAAGCAATCCGACCCGAGTACCTCAATCCATAACCGAAAAATGTGCTAAGATACCCTTAAAAGGGCTTAGCTCGTGGGTACTTAACCCGAGTGGTCCGCCAGTTGGGAAAATGCAAATTTGAAGAGGTTAGCTCGCGGCGCGAAACGCGCCACTCGCATAGAATTTGAAAGGGCTTTTTTGGCGAAAAGGAAAAGGATTTATCAAAGAAGGGCAAAAGAAATTTTTTCATAAGAATAGAGCGAGAATTTGCCGCCAAAGCCAGTTAATTTTTCAATAATTTCAAATTGAAAAATTAACTGAATTGAGTTATACTTAGCTCAATTAAAAACTTGAAATTGTTAATGCTCTCGGCTTCGCCTTTCATTTTGCCCGCCCGCCCATTTCGAACCGCGCACAGCGCGGCGAGGAGCGAATTCCGTTCGAGCTATTTCAAGAATACACCGCCACAATAAAAACAGAGACTGCCATTGAGGAAGTTTTTGTTTTTATTGCCGGAGTGTGACGGGACGAGTCCCGTCTTGTAGGCAAGTCCGGCACTTCCGTGTTGAGTATTTTTATCTAAGTTAGAAAGACCTTGACTTGTGGATAAGTAATTTGTTAGTATTAAAACGTTGCACTTTCACAACAGAATATTATCAAGAGTGAGCTGAGGGAATTGGCCCTACGAAGCTCCAGCAACCTGTCTGCCTATGGTGAGATAAGGTGCTAAATCCAACCCACGCGGGCAGATAATCTCTGTTGTAAAGTGCTTCTCATGAAAACACCCGTTTAGGGGTGTTTTCTTTTTCCTCGAAAGGAGGGAAAATGTCAGATACCGCCGTTCTTCTAAATCGTTTTCAGTATTGTCATGTGCAAGATAATAATACTGGTAAAACAGAACTTCATGTTGGACCAACTCGAATTCAACTCGAAAGTCACCAGGTATTAATTGGCACTTACGAAAAGATACGTGTTTTTGAAGGACAGTTTGCACTCGTGCTTAATCCCTTTAGTGTTGATAGAAATGATATTTTAGAAGGTGAACGTGAGATTCGTATTGGACCATGTATTTTTCCACTTTATCCAGGTGAAAAAAATGAAGGCGGCGTACAGAATGAGTTTGTGTTAACTGACGATGACGCACTTCTATTGCGAGCCCAGAAAGATATTCCTCACCCATTAGAACCTAATCAGACCATGTTGGCAGGTACGGAACTACTTTTAAGAGGACCGCGTAAGTATATTCCAAACAAAGATATTACCGTCAAAGAGAAGCGTACACTTGTATCACTGGCTGATGCACAGGGAATATACATACAAAATAACGATACTGGCAAAGTACGCCTTGTGAAGGGGCCAACTGATTTTTTTCTTGAATCTAATGAATCTCTGTGGGATAAAAGGCTCACCAACGAAGAGCTCCAAGCGCTTGGGTATGGAAAGAAAGATAATAATAACCAAGATATTCGATCATTGTCGGGAACGCCCAGACCACGCACCAAAGAATTCGATGCCGTCGTAGTTGACCTTGAAGGTAATGAGGCGATATATCTTTATGACGGCGATGTGGTTCGTGTAGAATTTGGTCCTAAAACAGTTTTCTTAGGGTCAAACGAACGACCCAAAGTACTGTTTATCTCTGGGGGAGTGCCAATACAACCGAATGTCTTACGCATTGCAAAGTTAGGTCTTGGTCCCGACTTTATGCGTGACCGTCTAAGTGTTCGCACTAAAGACAACGCTACCCTAGGTCTAAATGTTACATATCGTTGGCGATTTGTGGACTATCAGGATAGGCCGGAAAAACTTTTTACACTTAAAGATTTTATTGGCTTTACTGCCCAAACGTTATCCTCGGAGATTCGTGAAGAAGCTGCAAAACATACTTTTGAAAAGTTTCACTCGGAAGCTTGCGAGTTGGTGAAGAAAGCGCTTTTCAAGGATAGTTCGTCAAGACTTTTTTCTGAGAATGGCCTTGAGATTTTTGGAGTTGATGTCGAAGGTATTATACCAGAAGATAAAGAAATACAGAATAAACTTGCCGATGCCATTAAGACAAATGTCGATATATATACCCGGCGTGTTCAAGAAGAGGCATCGCTTGAAAGTGAACGGCGTCTTATTGATGGTAGGTCAAAGAATGAGGAAGCTCGTAAAAAGTTGATCAGGCTTGAGATTGGTAACGAACGACTAAAGATTACTGAGGATGCTAAAACTCAGAGTGAAGCTACTCGAGAAGAAGCTCGTGGTCAAGCTGACGCAATAAAGATAAAGTCCGAAGCCGAGCGGACCGCTGAAGCAAGCTTGCTTAAGGAAGTATCTGAAATTCTTAATACGCCTGGTGGCCGCACCTATATTGAACTTGAACGAGCTCGTTTGCTTAAACAAACTGATAAAGTAATTGTTCCTACGGATTCCAAGCTATATTTGGGTGTGAGTAATAAATCACTGGATTTACTTGATAAGGTTAAAGGTGAATAACTAGAAGATAGATTGCCGACTAACCGTCGGCTTTTTAATTACTCAAAATCGTGTTAAATTAAGAAAGTCGAATTCAATCCAGTTTTCCTGGACAATCAGCCACAGTTGATTAATAAGAGTTTTCCAACTGTCCCGAACAACCCCGCAAATGAAGTGGTATGTCTTAGTAATTTTTTTAGTGATGGTGTTGTCTGTTACGGGACTTTTAATCGTTTCTTTTAATCTGGACCCCTACCGATCAAGTGTCCAAGTAAAATACTTATTTTTTACATCACTTTTTCTGGTCTTGTGGGGATTCGGCACATTGGCGCTGAACAGATTCAAACTCAAAATGGACTGGCCGGATTTTTATAAGTCATTTAGAATAGGTTTTATTGTTTCTTTGGTTGCTATTTTGAGTATTTTTTTAATCAGATATGCCAGGTAGTGAAATTTATGTCAGATATTAAAATAAAATCCGAAGAAGAGAAGAATCTCAAACGGCAATTAGAAGGCCGACATGATGCCGAATCGGAGCGCATGAAGCGTTATTTAGCCATGCCTGATTTGTCGCGAACGACGGGTAGTTCAATTAATGAAATAGTTCAGCGTATTATCGCCCTGCCTGATTTTAAGGTTTTTGATGTTATTGAAGTGCCTGAAATAGTACCAGCTAACATAAGCTTTAATTTATTTGACTTTCCAACTGACCATCCCGTTCGTTCTAAGTCGGATACTTATTACGTTGACGATAAAAATATTCTTCGCACCCATACCACGGTAATGTGGTACTACTATCTTCAAAACGAAAAGATTAAAAATAAAATATCAAAAAAGGAACCTGTTGGTTCGTTAAGCTGGGGAAAGGTTTACCGCAAAGACGAGATAGACCGTTTCCACATGAATGTTTTTCATCAGATGGATGGGTGGTATCTTGTCCCCAAAAAACAGAAAGTAATAACTATTGATGATCTTCAAAAGGTTTTGACCGATATAGCCCAGGCGGTATTTAGCAAGGAAGTGAAATATCGTTTCAATACGGACACTTTTCCATATACGGATCCGTCAATTGAAATGGAGATAAACCGCGACGGAAAATGGGTTGAGGTTCTTGGCGCCGGAATTGTTAAAAGCTCGGTTTTGAACAATTTAGGGGTTGATCCTGGTGTTTACAACGGCTGGGCTTTCGGTTTTGGTTTGGAGCGCCTGGCTATTGTCAGCATGGAATTGCCGGATATTAGGTTGCTTTGGTCGCAGGATGAGCGAATTAAGCGTCAATTAAAACTTGGCAATAAATTCAGGGAGGTTTCAAAATATCCGCCGATTACACGCGATATTTCTTTTATTGTGAAAAATGATTTTATTCCCAACGACTATTTTGACCTGATAAGAGATCTGGGTGGGGACTTGGTGGAACAGGTTGAACTACTGGATAAATATGAAAACTCCGAAAAATTCGGCAAGGACAAATTAAGCTACACCTACCGCATTGTGTATCGTTCCAATGAAAGGACGTTGACCACCGGCGAAATAGACCCGATTCAGAATAAAATCTATAAACAAACAGCAGAGCAATTCGGAGCCGAATTAAGGTGATTTTTGACATTGCTTTTCATGCTCCAGAATGCTATAATTAAATAGTAATTAATGTTCCCGCCATGGCGGGATACTCGTTTGAAATAGATGTAAAATATGGCCGAAAAAGAACCCAAAACACAATCATATACGGCTAAAGATATCCAGGTTTTGGAGGGTTTGGAGCCCGTCCGTAAGAGGCCGGGTATGTATATCGGCTCGACCGGGCCCGACGGGCTGCACCATTTGATATGGGAGGTTTTTGATAATGGTCTTGATGAAGCCATGGGTGGTTATGCTCATAATATCGAAGTCGTGTTGATGTCCGATAATAAAGTCCGTATTACCGATGACGGCCGCGGCATTCCGACCGATATCCACCCCAAATTAAAAAAGTCAGCCCTTGAATTAGCCGCTACCACGCTTCATGCCGGCGGTAAGTTTGAGCAGGGCGTCTACAAGGTCTCCGGCGGTCTCCACGGCGTGGGCCTTTCAGTTGTTAACGCTCTTTCAACTTGGATGCGGGCCGAAGTCCACCGCAAGCCGGATATTTTTGTCCAGGAATACAAAGTCGGCAAGCCGACCGGACCTGTCAAAAAAGTCGGTACAACCAAAAAAACAGGCACTATCATCACATTCCAGCCCGACCCTTCAATTTTTAAGGAAATTAATTTTGACCTTACGACCATTTTGAACCATCTCCGTCAGCAGGCGTATCTGACCAAAGGCGTTAAGGTCACGGTCAAAGACGAAAGAAGCGAGATTCCCCGTGACTACACTTTTTATTTTGAAGGCGGAATTGTTTCATATGTGGAGTATTTAAACCGCGGAGAGGAAGCAAAACACAAGACGGTATTTTATGTCGCCAAAGAGCAGGACGATATTTTTGTTGAGGTTGCCATGCAATATGTAGATGAAATATCGGGCAAAGAATTAAGCTTTGCCAATAATGTCCATACCATAGAAGGCGGCATGCATTTAACCGGTTTTAAATCGGCCATTACTAGAACCCTGAACGATTACGCCCGCAAGAACGCTTTTCTTAAAGAAAAGGACGACAACCTTTCGGGAGACGATGTCAGAGAAGGTTTAACCTCGATTATTTCCGTCAAGTTAAAAGACCCGCAGTTTGAAGGACAGACAAAAGCCAAACTTGGCACTCCCGACGCCAGAACTGCCGTAGAAACGGTCATTAATACTGAATTTTCCGATTGGCTGGAAAGAAATCCTTTGGACGCAAGGCAGATAATGGAAAAAATAATTTTAGCATCAAAGGCCCGTCTTGCCGCAAAAGCCGCCAGAGAAACCGTTTTAAGAAAAGGCGCTTTGGAAGGCATGACTTTGCCGGGGAAATTAGCCGACTGTTCAAGCCGTGACCCGTCAGAGTCCGAGCTTTTTATAGTTGAAGGAGACAGTGCCGGGGGGTGCTTCTCAGGGGAAACAGAAGTTGCCCTTGCTGACGGACGGAACATTTCATTTAAACAGTTGGTAGGGGAAGACGCTCAAGGAAAGAAAAACTATTGCTATACGATAGACAAGAATAGAAACGTTTCTTTGGCTCCGATTTTGAATCCGCGAATTACCAGAAAGAATACCGAAATTATTAAAGTTGTTTTGGATAACGACGAAGAAATAACTTGTACTCCAGACCATAAATTTATGTTGAGAGATGGTACTTATAAGGAGGCGCAGTACTTAAAGCCAGAAGATTCACTGATGCCTTTGTATCGTCAGCTGTCCAAACTTGGTAAAAGAATTACTATCAAAGGATACGAACTCGTTTTTGACCCAAAAGATTTTAGGTGGATTTTCACTCATATTATCTCCGACCGTTACAACATAAAAAATAAAATATACTTCGAAAACGATGGTCAGCACCGACACCATAAAGATTTTAATAAACTGAACAACAATCCCACCAATCTGGTGCGGTTGACCAAAGATGAACATTTAAAAATTCACCAAGAAATTGCTGATAAGGTATTACGAACCCCGGAAGTTTTAGAAAAACTTAAGAAAATAAGACAAAGTAAAGAATATAGAGAAAAAGTTAGTAAAACAATGAGAGCGCCCCAAATGCGGGCAATGTTGAGTACAAGAGCAAAAAAGCAGTGGGAAGACGAAGGATATAAGAAATTTATGATTGGTAGGTTTCTGGATTTTTATAAAAACAATCCAAGATATCAAGAAAAAAATAATTTACTGCTTGATAAAGCCCAAAAAGAATATTGGGGCAATAAAAATAACCGTAAAATTCAATCTAATCGTGTGGTAAAGTTTTTTGAAAGTCATCCAGAAAAAAAAGAACGGCTATCTAATATTGCTAAAACACAGTGGCAGAACACTGAGTTATTGTATTGGAGAAGTGGGAAAACAAAAGAACAATGGACACCCGAATTTAGAGCTAAAAGAAAAGCAGCTTATAACAAAACATACTTGGGTAGGGCATTAAAAGTTTTGCACGATATCTATAAAGAATCGGGAATTGTGGATATAGAAAAATACCAAACCGCCAGAAAGATTACGAACGATAAAAACCTTATCAAACCCGAAACAATCTTGACCCGATTTTTTGACAACGATAACTCTCAACTCGTTGAGGCGGTAAAGAATTTTAACCACCGCATTAAAAGAATTGAAAAACTCAACCATTTAATAGACGTTTACGATATAGAAGTTCCCGAGACACATAACTTTGCTTTGGTAAGCGGAGTTTTTGTACACAACAGTTCAAAGCAAGGCCGCAACAGGAAAACACAAGCCGTCCTACCCCTAAAAGGCAAGATCTTGAATGTAGAAAAGGCAAGAATTGACAAGATGCTCGCTCATCAGGAAATCAGGGCTCTTATTATCGCTATGGGCACGGCTATTGCCGAGGAGTTTGACATAAACCGGTTGAGATACCACAAGATAATTATTATGACTGATGCCGATGTTGACGGCGCCCATATCAGGACCCTTCTGCTTACGTTGTTTTACAGATATTTCCCGAAGGTGATTGAAGGCGGCTATCTTTATATTGCCCAGCCGCCTTTATATAAAATCCAAAAAGGAAGTAAGATAAATTATGCTTACGGCGATGCAGAAAAAGAAAAAATTCTCGACGAATTCAGAAAAGCATTAAGAGTTGGTCAGATTGGGAAGTCGAAAGTTAAAAGTGAAAAGTTAAAAGCTAAAAATGGAGAATGGGAGGTAACTGCTGTCGAAGGCAACGGCCAAATTGAAGAACCCTCCTTCGCTAAAGCTACGGAGGGCGAGGAAAAAATAAGCGGTGTTTCTCTTCAGCGCTATAAAGGTTTGGGAGAAATGAATCCGGAACAATTATGGGAGACAACTCTTGATCCGCAGAACAGAATGCTTTTCCAGGTTACCGTCAAAGATGCCCAGGAAGCTGACAGGGTATTCGATGTTCTGATGGGCGCAGAAGTGTTGCCCCGTAAAAAATTCATTCAAACTCATGCTAAATCTGTTCAGAATCTGGATATATAGGAAGAATATTATACCACATTTTTAAAATAACAAAGGGCACCTTTGTTATTTCGTGATTATGGCCGAAGGTCAAAGTTTCGAAAAATATGAAGTTCCGCCCCAGCCAAAGGTTGATATTTTATCTATTTTGGAAAGAGGGGAAATAGTCCGCGCGGAAACATTAGAGGGGTTTTATCCGGTCCAAGCGATTACAATAAAAGACGACGGAAAAGCCATATTTAGGCCTGACGGTTTTACGTATGAACGCTTAGAAAAGAAAGAAGATCTTCGAACGGAGCTTGAATTGCTCGCGTATTCTCTTGACCAAGTTTTGGAATTCGGGCTGGTCCCGCCTGTTGTTTCAAGACAACTGTCGGATAACGCAAAAGGAACTTTTCAGAAATTTATTGAAGATGCGGAACTTGCCGAAAATTACGGCAATAATTGGCCGGAAGTGGTATCCGAAGCAGAAATTCTAAAAGCCGCCGTTTTTGATTTTTTGATCAACGCTCAAGACAGACATAGGGGTAATTTTTTGGTTGATCCCGACTCGGAAAAGATCTGGCTTATAGATCACGACGACCTGATGTTTACCGTTAAGGGGTTTCCTTCCCATATATTAGCCGAAGCGGTTAAGAGGAGCTTAACTGAATTGCCGGAGGAAATTATAAGATCTGTCCAGAGGTTATATGACAAAGTGAATTACTTATCGCCAACATCAACCGATCCCAGGGTCTCGGAAATATTATTAGGAACTAAAAAAAGAGCCAGAGAATTATTGGACAACAGAAGAATTAAGGTTGAAAAAATATGACTCTCCTTTATTTTGTAGAATTATTTGAATTAGATCGCGATGCCAATCAAAAAAAGATTGCAACGTTTAAATTGTTGGATGGAGAAAGCGATACCGTAGAGGTAGAAGGAGATCACAACCATCCGGTTCTCGAGGGTATTAGGGGCGAAGGGATTTTTAATTATAAATATGCTCGACCCGGCAAGCTATACTCTTATGATGGAATGAATTTTCTTGAAAATCTGAAATACCATTTTAGGTCAGGGTATCTATCAGCCACGGATGTCAAAAAGCAAGTTGTTGACAATTAGGCCTCATTTTGTTAATCTGTCGGTACTGCCCTCGGGCGGTTTTTAAATCCAACAGAATTAAATCGTATGGACAAAATCATCCAATTTCTAAAAGAAGTAAGAGTGGAATTGGCAAAAGTAAGCTGGCCGACAAGGAACCAGACAATTCTTTATACTCTGGTTGTGATAGGCATTAGCATCTCTATGGCTGTATTTTTAGGATTAATGGATTTTGGATACAAGTTTATAATCGATAAGTTTTTGTTAAAATAAATAATTAGATAATGCCAAAACAAGTTAAAACCGAGGAGCGTCATTGGTATGCCATCCATACCTATTCGGGCTACGAAGATAATGTTGCCCGCAATTTGAAACAAAGGGTAGAATCGCTCGGTTTTGAAAATAAGATTTTCAATGTTCTTGTACCAAAAGAAAAAAAGATCAGAATTAAAGGCGGTAAACGCGAGACGATTGAAGAAAAATTGTATGCCGGCTATGTGCTTGTAGAAATGATTGTTGACGACGCTTCCTGGTACGTTGTCAGAAATACTCCCAATGTTACGGGTTTTATCGGCGCAGGAACGATACCGACTCCTTTGGCGGCTGCCGAAGTGGATATTTTAATGAAGAGAATGGGTGTCCAAGAGCCTAAGTACAAGATTGACATTGCGGTTGACGATAGGGTAAAAATAACTGACGGACCTTTCAAGGACTTTGACGGTAAGGTTTCGGAAGTTGATGCTGAAAAAGGAAGGGTCAAGATTTTGGTTACTATCTTCGGCAGAGAAACACCGGTCGAATTAGATTTTTTACAAATTAAGAAATTGTAAAAAAACTAATTCGCGATTTCTAATTTCTCCGCCAGGGGCGGATCTGCCTCAGGCATGATAATTACTAATTTCTAAACAAATATGGCTAAAAAAATAAAGACAATCGTAAAACTGCAAGTTGAGGGTGGCAAGGCGACTCCGGCTCCTCCTGTTGGAACAGCTCTCGGTCCTCACGGAATTAATCTCCAGCAGTTTGTGGCGCAATTCAACGAAGCGACTAAGGATAAAATGGGACAAGTTACTCCTGTTGAAATAACTATTTACGAAGACAGAACTTTTGAATTCAAGCTCAAAACCCCTCCTGCGGCATATTTATTGAGAGTTGCCGCCGGACTGGAAAAGGGTTCGGGCGTTCCCAATAAAGAAAAAGTCGGCAAAGTGACAAAAGCCCAGGTAAAACAGATTGCCGAGCAGAAAATGGCCGATCTTAACGCTAATGATGTAGATGGTGCAATGCGTATAATTGAAGGGACTGCCCGTAGTATGGGGATTGAGGTTAAATAAGAAGAACTGATAACAAAACCCCACTTGGAAGCCGAGCTTCCAAGTGGGTTTTTGTTATCCACAGTGCAATCATAAAAATTTGGGGTTAAAATAAAACACCACAGAACTTTTAAAACTGGGGAGTAATGACGAAGAATCCCTATGCCGGAAAAATTATCCATTTCGAAGGTATTGATGCCTCCGGGAAGAGTGAACAATACAAAAGATGGGAGAATGTTCTGCGGGCTTACCATGAAGCCCAATTCAAGAGAATTTTTTTTACCAAGGAACCAAACATGGAACACTCTTCTGGCATAGAAATTTACGACCTGCTTTTAAATAGGCACCTGACCTTAAAAATAGAAGATTTGCATCCTTTTGTAATGCAGAGCAGATATTTCCGGAACCGCATCTGGCATTATCGCGCGAGGGTCATTCCGAGTTTAGCCAAAGAATTTCATGTCGTTTCCGACAGGGGCGTATCCTCGATGTGTTATGGGGTTTCTTCTCCGGCTGATTTTGAACCGCTTATGGGAATTCAGGAGCAAGCTTTTCTTGGAGCGGAAGTTCCTTTAATCTGGCCTGATGCAATACTTATTTATAATGTTTCAGCTGAAGAAGCTAGAAAACGTCTTTTGGCTAAGGGTAAAGAGCTTGATGCTTTTGAAAAAAACCTGGAATTTCAAATGAGAGTCAGAGAGAATTATCTCGCCTTTGCAAAGCAGTATCCGAACTGCCACGTTATTGACGGCTCCGGCCAACCCGAAGAGGTGTTTGCCAAGACCAAAGAAATTCTGGTTCCGATGCTGGGGTTATAGGGGCATAATGCCTCTATTTTTATTTTTGGCATGTGATAGTATTTTGAAACCGTCAGAACATTAACAAGGAGATAACTTCATGGGAAAGTTTGTTGAACCTAAGGTCTATTGGGTTGGTTATCAGAAGATTAACCAACCTGAACTGGATCGGTACCTAAAAGATAGTGGAAATGACGATTTTTTGAAGTCAATGGAGGCCGCCCGGAAAGCCGGTTTAACAGACGCCGAGATACTTTGTAGTATGTTCGCCAAACTTTGTTACAAAAGCTTAAGTCTTGGTCAGAATGCCAATATCTCTCGAATCAGAGATATTGAGGATAATCTTGTAAACTGTTTTGATGTTGGGCATGGCTCTGTATTTGAACATGTCAACTTCAATTTTATTGTTGCTGACTGCAGTCGCGTGTTTACCCATGAACTTGTCAGACATCGCGCCGGTACGGCTTTTTCACAGAACTCCGGTCGTTATATTAGACTTGATGAAATAGACATTGTTTTTGACCCAATCCTTAATTCAATTCGCGATATGTGTGAACAAAAACAGCAGTATGATGAGAATTGGTATAGAAAAGCCGTAGAGGCAATCGGTTTACCCGGAATGGAAAGATTTGCGAGAAAAAAGAAGGTTACTTCAGCCCTAAGACGTTTTGCGCCAAATGGCCAAAGTAACGAAATTGGTTTTAGTATGAATCTTAGAACCCTTCGGCATACAGTTATGCTCAGAACATCAAGACATGCGGAATGGGAAATCAGGAAAGTTTTTGCTCAAGCTTATTTTCTCTTGAAAGAACACCACAAAACCATATTCTACGGCGCCAAAGAGGAGGACGTTGAGGGAGTTGTTGAAATCACTGGAATGAAAATGCAGCCATATGAAAAGACCGCCGATGTTCTTTTGAGCGAACTTACAGATGAACAACTTGAGGCAGAACTATCTCGCAGGAGAAACGCTGACGACATTCCTTTTTAAGCCCCTAAGGGGGGCTTTTTTTTATGTCCAAATCGTGATAAATTGAGGAGATGAAATACCGGCCAGTTATAGGGTTGGAAATTCATGCAGAGTTAAATACAAAAACTAAGATGTTTTGTGATTCTTTAAATGATCCCGATGAAAAGCACCCCAACATTAACATCTGTCCGATATGTATGGGCCACCCGGGAACACTTCCTGTTATTAACCATGAAGCGGTTAAAAAGGTAATTATGACGGGACTTGCTTTAAATTGTAAAATAGCCGAAGACACCTTTTTTGAAAGAAAAAATTATTTTTATCCCGATTTGCCGAAAGGATATCAGATAACCCAATATCAGAAACCTCTTTGCGAAGGCGGACATTTGGATATTGCAGGTAAAAAAATAAGGATAACCAGAATTCATCTTGAGGAAGATGCCGGGCGTTTGTATCATTTACCAAACAAGGACTACTCACTCGTTGATTATAACCGTGCCGGAGTACCATTGATGGAACTTGTAACTGAACCTGATTTTGAAACCGGATTGGAAGTCAAAAAATTCGCGGAAGAATTGCAGTTAATTTTAAGATACCTTGGCGTATCCGACGCCGACATGGAAAAGGGTTTGATGAGAGTAGAGGTTAATATTTCGCTGAGTTCTTCGGCAGGCTCAGGACAAATGCCTACGGCATTTGGGACCAAAGTTGAGATAAAAAACCTCAATTCAATAAAAGCCGCTTCGGATAGCGTTGATTATGAGATTAAAAGACAAACTGAACTTCTTGAGGCGGGTAAAAAGGTGGCGCAAGAAACACGGGGTTGGGACGATTCAAAGAAGGCAACTGTCATCCAGCGTTCAAAAGAAGGGGCCCATGATTACAGATATTTCCCCGAACCGGACCTGCCTCCGCTTAAATTTACTTCAGCTCAAATCGAGGCCATCAGGGACGGGTTGTTGGAACTGCCCTCGCAAAGGCGTGCCAGATTTGCCCAATATGGCCTTACCGAGGCCCAGATTGAGATATTTACAGTAGCACGGCATCTTGGCGACTACTATGAACATGTGGCGACAGAGCTCGATTCTTCCGCTAAGGACTTTCATATTAAAAAAGGACTGAAAGGTGAATTCCCAAATGAACCGCACTTGAGTAGACGGCTTCATGAACTTTCGGCCAATTATATTATTACCGAGTTTCCGACCTTGATGAATGCAAGGGAAGCGGAGATAGATGACCTTGAGGGATTCAAAATTTCTCCCGAGGCCTTTGCTGAATTGATGGTTTTGATATTTCACAAAGAACTATCATCGACTGGCGCAAAGGCGGTATTGAAAGAAATGGCGGAAACAGGGCTGCATCCGGAACAGATAATGAAAGAAAAGAATTTGGGCCAAGTTTCTGATAAAAGCGAATTAGGGGCGGTGGTTGACAAGGTGGTTTCAAAAAACATCCAAGCAGTAGAGGATTATAAAAAAGGAAAAGAGGCGTCGCTCAAATTTCTTGTGGGTATGGTTATGCGAGAATCCGGGGGTAAGGCCAATCCCCAGATGGTCGAAGAAATTTTAAAGAAAAAAATAAAATGATTAAAAAAATATTAGTCCCGATTTTAAAAATTTGTAAGAGCAAATTCGTTAAAATCGCGGATCCTCGATTTGCTAACCGCGAAGCGGAGCAAATCGGGACAAAATTAGTTGGCCTGAATTTCGAAAATAAACAATGGCAGAAACCAGCCGCTCAGATATTTCAGGAAAAAACTGAGGCCGAAAGAGCGAGAATAAAAGAAGAAGAGAAAATGCGCAAGGCAAATATTGAGGAAGATAAGTGGCAGGAAGTTAAACTCCCCGAGGGAACTGAAAGAAATCCTGAATAAGTTTCTCGGCTTCTTTTTGGACTCCCTCGGCTTTGCTCGGGATAAGCCAGCATATCTCTTTGTTCCTCTTGAACCAGGTCATCTGGCGTTTTGAATATCTTACGATTTCTTGTAGGAGTTTTTGATAATATTCTGATTTCTTAAAATTCTTTGCACTTTTAACTTTAAACTTTTCACTTGCCAAATATTCCGATATTTGACGGTACTCAAGACCGAATTCATAAAGCCGTTTCCGGCTGACACCTGACCGTAATAAATTATTAACCTCCTTAATCATTCCCTGTCTCAATCTTTTTTCAAGCCGTAATTTAATCCTTTTTTCCAGAGTGTCCTTGGGCGGTTTGATGCCAATATACGATACTTCGTATTTGGGCGATTCTTTTAGCGGCGGAACTGGTTTGCCGGTTGCTTTTATAATCTCCAAAGCCCGTATAAGGCGGCGTTTATTTTGGGGGTCAACGACTTTAGCTCTTCTGCCGTCTAATTTTTTGAGTTTCTCATACAAACTTTTTGCCGTTCTTTTTTCTAATTTTGTCCGGAGTTTTTTGTCGGGAGGAACTTCAGGAAGAGCGAGGTCTTTAATCAAGGCATCAACATAGAATCCCGTGCCGCCTACGATAAATGGGATTTTATTTTTATCCAAAATCTTTTTGACAGATTTTTCACTCAACTTTTTAAAGTCGGAAACGGTAAATGTTTTTTTTGGATTTGCGACGTCAAGCAGATGGTGTTTTATCGACCGCTGTTCTTTTTTGGTAACTTTGCCGGTTCCGATATCCATGCTCCGATAGACCTGCCTGGAATCGGCCGATATTATCTCGCCGCCGAATTTCCGGGCCAAAAAGATGCTCAAGTCGGATTTTCCGGACGCAGTAGGACCGACAATAACCACTATCTTTTGTCTTTGATTTTTAGGCATTTTTGAGATATAGTATACGACATCTGCCTTTTGTAAGAAAGGGCGTGGATCCTTGAAAAAATGGAGAAATGTCTGGCCATTTCTGGGTGCCGTCTTTCTGCTCACCATAGGCAACGGGGATTGGGTGGTAACACCATTTGTAATGTGGCTGGTTGATTCTTTTTGGGCGCAGTTTTTCATCCTGGCAGTTCTTCTAAACATAGAACTTGTCGGTTGGTATAGGTTTTGGAGGTGGTTCTTTGTTTCTTTCCTCCCGGAGAGAAAAAAGATAAGAACAACTATCGATTTTACTAAAGGAATTACAACAAAACTAAAACGGAAAGGTATTCTCGATGAAATCGTTGGTTTTTTTGAGGACCAGTTTGAATGGGCGGCGCATCCCGATCGATGGCTTATTAAAACAATGAAAGCAGGCGGCCACCTCCTAATGCTGTTCTTTGGGGCGGAGCCATTTATAACGGGTGGAAGAATGGCGGGTACAATCTTTTGCGCCACAACAGGTTTTAAAACAGGACTCTACTCTCTGATGGTGGGAAATTGCGTCCACGTCTTGCTATCAATAGGACTTTGGCATCTCCTCTTTTATGCCTGGGAAAAATACCGAGCCCCCCTCCTGTTGTCTGCCATAATTTCAGTTTTGTTTATGGCGAGAGGATACATTTGGAAGAAACTTAAGAAAAATCAGACAGAACAAAAAAGCTCCTAAGAGGGCTTTTTATTTTTTGGTTGACGTTAATGAGGAATTAATGTAAGGTAGCTTAAACTTTCCACCAATCAAGATGCGGAGGCATAGTGCAAGATCTTTTAAAAATCCTGCCAATCTTGGGTTTGTCGGTTATTACCGGCCCGTGGTTTAACTTTTTTAACTTCAGAATTATTTATCAGATTAATGGCGGGGGAGACCCTCAACAGAAATGGCTGGATTGCTATTGTCCTTATTCTTTTAGCTCTGCCATTTGCCGCTAATTCGAGTATGAATGTAAAACCCTGATTTATCAGGGCTTTTTGTTTACGATTTGGAAGATATTTCTTTTTTAATTTTTTTCAAAAATTCTTTTACCTTCATTTGACCGATATCGCCCTTGCCTCTTTGTCTTACCGCCACGGCATCATTTTTTTCTTCTTTTTCGCCGACAATCAGAATATAGGGAATTTTTTGAAGTTCTGCCTCTCTTATTTTTTTGCCCAAGGTCTCGTTGTTCTTATTTATTTCTGTGCGGACTCCTTCGGCTTTTAATTCCCCATATACCTTTTCGGCCCATTCGTTTTGTTTGTCGGATATCGGCAGGATTATGGCCTGAACAGGGGAGAGCCATAATGGCAATGCTCCTCCGGTATGTTCAAGCAAGACCCCGATAAATCTTTCAAATGAACCGAAAATAGCCCGATGGATGACCCACGGCATTTTCTGTTCGCCTTTTTCGTCAATGTAAAAAACGTCAAATTGTTTTGGAAGCATGACCAAATCTAATTGAGCCGTACCCATTTGCCAGTCGCGACCTTGGGAGTCCTGCAGATGTGCTTCTATTTTGGGACCGTAAAAAGCTCCCTCGCCTTCGGCAACCGTAAATTTAATCCCAGCATTTCCCAAGGCGTTTTCCAAGGCCTTTTCTGCCATATCCCATTCATTCTTACTTCCGAGAGCGTCTTTGGGGCGGGTGGCCAAAACAAAAGTAGTTTTAAAACCGAACATATCATAGAAGTTTCTAATCGTATCAACTATTTTAACAACCTCTTCTTCAACCTGGTCGGGCCGGAGATAGATGTGGGCGTCGTCCATGGTGAGCTGTCTGACCCTGAACAAACCGCCCAACGTGCCGGAGAGTTCGTTCCGGTTCAAGCGGCCGATCTCGGCTAATCGCAAAGGCAAGTCGCGGTAACTTCTGGTCCGGGAATTGTAGATATATGTTGATTCGGGGCAGTTCATGGGTTTCACGACCAGCATTTCGTTCTCATCGCGCGGATTGGCGAAGTAGAACATATTATCGCGGTAATGTTCCCAGTGGCCTGATTTAACAAAGACCTCTTTTTTCACCAGGAGGGGAGTTGATATTTCAAGGTAATTTTCCTGTTCGTTTATTTCTCTGGCAAGTTTTTCCAGTTCTTTGAAAATGACCATGCCCTTGGGATGCCAAAACGGCGCTCCGGGGGCGATCTCGTGGAAACTAAAAAGGTCTAGTGCCCGGCCAATATCGCGATGGTCTTGTTTTGTGGTTTCTTTTGGTGTTGCCATATAGTATTCAGAATATCAGATAAACTTGGAGATTTAAATATCTTGAACTTATGCCACCATACTCAACGGCCGCACTTCGTCGCAGAGGAATTTGAGAGAGCCGTCGCGGTTGTTTATTTTTCCGCGGGCTACGACAACTGTGTTTTCTTTCCAGGCCTCGGGATTTTTTTCAAGAACATTAGGAAAGACGACAACCTCAATCTTGGAAGTAAGGTCTTCAACCACAGAGAAGATCATTGGTCGGCCGGTTTTGGTTACTATTTTTTGAATGCGGGTGATCATGCCACCTATTTTTACCGTACCCGAGGTGCCTACGACGATGTTTTTTATAGGAACAACATTTTCCAGTTTTAACTGAATTTGGTAGCTATTTAAGGGGTGATCGGAAACAAATAATCCTAAAAGTTCCTTTTCCCAAATTAACTTTTCCCAGGACTTTGCCGGTTCAGCTGCAGAAAGACGGAATGCGGGGAGTTCTGTTTTATCAGTATTGCCGAATAAACTGACCTGTCCCATTGACGATTGTTTTTGTTTTTCTTTTGCATAAGAAAGCAGGTTTTCCGTATTAACCAACAAAACATTTCTGTCGCCGAATTCATCCAATGCACCGCACTGAATAAGCGACTCCACAGATTTTTTATTTAAATCCTTATTGTGAATCCTGGTCACAAAATCTTCTATATCTTTGTAATTTCCACTGGTCTTTCGTTCCGCGATGATGGCATCGGCAATGTTCTCGCCCAGGTTCTTGATGGTTAAAAGTCCGAAACGAATTTGGTCATGCTGTTGGTTTTTTATGACCGTAAAATCTTTGAAAGAGCTGTTGATGTCCGGTGGTAAAACAGGAATACCCATTCTTTGGCATTCGGCGATGACCTCGGATATTTTTTCCGTATCGCCGGCTTCTGCCGTGAGCACGGCGCACATGTATTCCGCCGGGAAATTGGCTTTCATATAAGCGGTTTGGTAGGCGACACGGCCGTAGCAGGCGGCGTGGGCTTTATTGAAGCCGTATCCTTGGAACGGTTCAAATAAATTCCAAATCTGCTCCGCTTCTCCCTTGGTCATTGAACTGTGGGTTTGGCAGCCCTGAACGAAAATTTCATGTTGTTTAGCCATTTCAATCGGAATTTTCTTTCCGACCGCTTTTCTGAATTTATCAACCGATTCCCAATTATAACCGGCCAGTTCCATGGCTGTGAACAAAAGATCATCCTGATAAACTAAAATACCGTATGATTTTGCAAGAAACTTTTCTGCTTTCGGGTGGAAGTATTTAATTTTACTTCGGCCTTGTTTGCGGGCGATGTATTCGGGGATATTGTTTATAGGTCCGGGACGGTACAGGGCAACCATGGCATTAATATCATGAATTGTGGTTGGTCTTAGTTCCATGAGGTGTTTCGTCATGCCGGAACCGTTTAATTGAAAAAGCCCTTCGGTTTCGCCTTTGGCCAGCATTGCAAATTTTTTCTATATTTATATTGACATTTCGGTGTTTCTTAACTAAAGAAACCGCGTTTTCTAAAATAGCCAAGTTACGGATGCCCAAAAAATCAAGTTTAGTAAGACCTACACCGTCTTCACCGACAGTGTACATGTCATATTGAGTAATAAGGTTATCCTCTCCTTTGGGGTCAAACTGAAGCGGTACATATTGAATTAACGGTTTAGGTGCGATTACCACTCCGGCGGCATGAACTGAAACATGGCGGACCGTGCCTTCCAGTTTTTTTGCGATATCAAGAATTTGACGGGCTTCTATATCTCGCTCGTAAAGTTCCTTCAATCCTGGTTCAATTTCCATGGCGCGCTTGATGGTCATTGGAAACCCCTGGGAGCCCATTGGGATGAGTTTGGCAATCCGGTCGCCGACTTCATATGATTTTCCTGTTGCCCGTGCTACATCGCGGACTGCTCCGCG
>Ga0209541_10007219_pt1 | contig 18750 bp, 21 predicted proteins | sample RifCSPlowO2_01_FD_184027 | JGI IMG/M metagenome (GOLD analysis project Ga0209541, IMG submission 184027) | Groundwater microbial communities from Rifle, Colorado - Rifle CSP2_plank lowO2_0.1 (SPAdes) (version 2) | ecosystem: Environmental > Aquatic > Deep subsurface > Groundwater | place... | reverse complement strand
GATGATGCTAAAAAGTTTATCCTCAATATCCATTTTATTTAACCCCCGAATTTTTATCTTCGTTCATCTTAATACATCCCTTCTCCGCCCATACCGCCCATTCCGCCTGGAGGCATCCGCGGCATTCCTCCTTCTTTCTTGCCGCCCATCACAACATCATCGATTCGCAGTATCATCTCAGCCACTTCTGAAGCAGAGCCGATGGCCTGAGTCTTAATTTTTAGCGGTTCAATCACTCCAATTTTCCAAGCATCAACAACTTCGCCGGTAAAGACATCAATTCCGGCCCATTTCTTTCCTTCATCATGGGCTGACCGCAGCCTAGCCAAAGTATCAATGGGATCCAATCCTGCATTTTCCGCTAAAGTTCTAGGCACTATCTCAATGGCATCAGCAAAAGCATTGACTGCCAGCTGCTCTCGGCCTTTAAATCCTTGAGCAAACTGTTTCAGCCGTCTAGCCAATTCAATCTCCGGAGCACCAGCTCCTCCAACTGCCTTGCCGTTTTTCACCGTAGCCGCAATATCTCCAATTGCATCAGTCACCGCTCGTTTAATCTCATCAGCCACATGCTCAGTTCCTCCTCTGACTAGAAGAGTTACAGATTTAGGATTCAGGCATTTTTCCACAAAAACCATTTCCTCTTCTCCGATTTTGTCTTCTCTTACTAAACCCGCAGAACCAAGATCTTCAGCCATCAGATCATTAAGATTGCTGACAATGCGCGCCCCAGTAGCCCGAGCTAAAGCTTCCATATCGGACTGTTTTAATCGTCTGGCTGCAGCAATTCCTGCTTTAGCCAGAAGATGCTGAACCATATCATCAATTCCCTTTTGGCAGAAGATTACAGTCGCTCCTGCCGCAGAAATTTTTTCCACCATCTTTCGCAGCATTTTCTCTTCTTTCTCTAAAAATGCTTCAAATTGGTTGGGGTCATTGATTTGAATCTTAGTTTCGATCTCAGTATTTTTAATTTCTAAAGCGCAGTCCAGCAATGCGATTTTAGCATTTTTTATTGTTCTGGGCATAGCTGGATGGACGATTTCTTTGTCAATCAAAATTCCATCAACCAGTTCGCTTTTTTCTGCCGGCTCGCCTACTCGCTTTTCTACTTTGATATTGCCAATATCAACTTTAATCTGGCCGTTTTCTTCTTCGGCAATGTTCTTAATGGCTTTGACTATCAGCTCGGCCAATTTTTCTTTTGAATTTTCTGCCCCTTTGCCAGTCATGGCAGTTATAGCAACACTTTTCAAAACAGAAGTATCATTTAAAGAAACATTCTCTGCCATTTCTCTGACAAGACGCTGGGCTTCTGCTTCTGCCAAGCGGTAGCCTTTAGCTATAAGTGTAGGATGGATGTTTTGGTCAAGTAAATCCTCTGCTTTCTTTAACAGTTCCCCTGCTAAAATGACTGCAGTAGTAGTGCCATCGCCCACAGCGCTCTCTTGAGATTTAGCCACTTCTACTACCATCTTAGCTGCTGGATGCTCGATATGCATCTCTTCCAGTATGGTTACTCCGTCATTAGTGATGGTCACATCACCCATAGAATCAACAATCATCTTGTCCATTCCTTTGGGGCCGAGAGTGCTTCTTACCGCTTGAGCCACTGCTTTGGCCGCCATGATGTTCATCCTCTGAGCATCTTTGCCGGATGTTTTTTTCATATCTTCCGGGAAGATAAAAATAGGTTGCATATTCGAATCTGCCATGTTAAATCTACCTCCAAAAATCTATCTTTTCTCTTTGACGTTAAATTAATACCTTTTAACAGCCCTTATTTAAAAGAGTTATGGAAGAAAATAAGAGAAAAAAAATAGATATTAAACAAACTATGAAATAACCGAGCCTGGGGAGACTTTCACGCTGTAACCAAGTTACCAGTTATTTGAACTCCCGGCCTAGTGCTCTTTCGCCCTCAGTTAACTCTCTTCTTGCTATGAAAAGCATTGACTGTTGATTCTTCATCGGATAGGAGGCACTCGCGCTATCCAAGCTGCGCTACAGGCTCGTAATCATCTAAAAAGATAACTCTTTTATTAAATTTTGTTATCGAAAAATTGCACAGGTCTACAATATAGCATTTCGGTGCGATTTTTCAATTCCGAAAATTCACACTACAAAGCGAATTTTCGTTAAAGATTTAAAAAGGGAAAAAGATTACTTCCGGTTATGCCAAAAAGAGGTAAGCTTAAAAGATTTTTTTCCGCGTGGAAGCCATTAATATACTATCTAGTGTTCTACATCGTTTTTAGTATTATTTATACTCTTATTCAGCAATTCAATCTTTCCCGCGCAGTGCTTATCAAAGCGATTACTTTTGAATATATTCCTCTAGCTACGTTTTTCGTTATTTTCTATATTTCATATTATCTGTTCATTGCTTCTCCTTTCTTCTTTTTTCGCAAGAATAAAACAACAATCTACAAATTTCTTCAAGTGTACATCCTTATCGCCCTGATCAGTTGTATTTTTTACCTAGTTTTTCCCATACAGATTCCTCGGCCGGAGCTGCCTGCGGCCAGCGGCATCAAGACAGTTTTCTATGAGCTGCTTCTTTTGATATATCACAAAGACCTTCCTCTCAACACTTATCCCAGCCTTCATGTCGGTTTCTCTCTGGCCGCTGCATTGGCGTACTATCGCTTAAGAAAAAAATGGCTGGTCTTTGCCGTGCCTGTCTTTTTGCTTATTCTTCTTTCTACAGTTATGGTGCGGCAGCATATCATTTTAGATGCAATAGGCGCAATCGCTATATCCTTGTCAGCTTATCTCTTAGTATTTAAAGAAGATATCTTTGGAAAAATAAAAACTTTTTTCAGCGGCAGCAAGAGCAGGAAGAAGTAATTCCTTTGCTTTTTTTCATTAATTCATTTATCTCTTTGACCATCTGCTTGATTTCTTTCTCTTCCATCCCATGCATCATTGCTCCCTGTTCTAATGTTTCAAAACCAGAAGCATGGCAGCCTAAACAATGCAGCCCTCGATTCAGCATCACCTCTGCGGATTCTGGGCATTTTTGAAGGATTTCTCCTAACGGCATTTTCTCATTAATCTGATTGGTCTTCACAGCTTCGTTTTTTTTCGCAATCATTGTTTCACCTTATTTCTTTTTCTTTGCTGCTAGCTTCTTCTGTTTTTTCTCTACAATTTTTTCCAGTTTCAAACGCTTGATCAATTCTTTATATCGATTTCTGATGGTTACTTCGGTCACTCCAGCTACATCCGCCACTTCTCGTTGTGTTCTCTTCTCTCCCAGCGTTAAAGAAGCTACATAAAGGGCCGCTGCAGCAATGCCTGTCGGCCCTCTGCCCGAGGTCAATTCGATGTCTCGGGCTTGTTCTAATATTTTCACTGCTTTGGTCTGAGATTCAGAGCTCAGCTCCAAAGCAGAAGCAAATCTAGCGATATAATCTGCAGGATTGCTGGGCAGCACGCTGATACTCAATTCCCTGGCTACAAAACGATAAGTCCGGCCAATCTCTTTTTTCTCGATGCCTGAAGATTCAGCCATCTCGTCCAAAGTTCTCGGCACTTCATGGCGTCTGCAAGCTGCATATAATGCTCCAGCCACTACACTTTCCATGGAGCGGCCTCTCACTAGACCCTTTTGTACTGCAAGAGTATAAATCCGGGCTGCTTCTTCTTCTACAGATTTAGGCAGCTTCAAAAAAGAGCTGATTCTTTTCAATTCCGCTAAAGCAATCTTCAAGTTTCTTTCGATGGCCGTGCTGATTCTGCTCTGCCATTTTCTCAAGCGCTGGAACTTATCTCTTTCCTTGGAACTGCCCAAACGATAGACATCTACTGCTTGGCCCACCTCTGTTCCTAATCCCCGGTCAAACTGAGTATATGAAGAAGGCGCTCCAGCTCCCCGGCTGCCCCGTTTTTCTCCGTCTTCATCAAAGTCACGCCATTCTTGGGAGAAATCGATCAGCTTATCTTCGATCACTAAACCGCATTCCCTGCAGATGACTTCTCCTTTTTCCATATTGCGGAAGAGATTGGTGCTGCCGCAATCCGGACAGTCTTTAATCGCGGTTTTTCGCATAGAACTTTTTTCCAAAGCCATCTTTATCCCTCCGCATAATCGTCAATAAATTTTTATCAATGGTTAAATTTAAATACCACTTGTTTTTAGTCTTTATAAATCTTTCGTTATCCTAAACAAGCTCTCGAAAGATTTAAATAGGAGTAGGCTATTTCTTCAGGTATGGACAAAAAGGGGCAGTTAGCTTGGATAGAGATTCAGTTTGTCTTTTATGGTTTAGCTGCAGGTATAATTTTAGGCATAGTTTTGATGGTTTTATTACGGCAAGGAATTATCGGGCTCAATATTCCCTTCCTATCTTGCCCAGTCAAATAAACCGATTTAGCGTATTAAGTCAAAGAAAAAAATGGAAAAAAAAGGCCAATTAGCAGGCATAGAATTTCATTATTTTATGGCAGGATTGATGATTGGATTGATTCTGGTTATAGTCTTAGTTATTCTCCTTAACCGAGGCGTTATTGGATTTAATGTTCCTCTCCTTTCTTGTCCAGCGCTTAAATAAAAACTTATTTGATTCCAAAGTTTTAAATATTCCTTCCGGTTAGCTAATTTTATGAATAAAACTGGCCAAGTAGCAATCATAGAATTCCGTAATTGGCTCTTTGGCTTTATTATAGGAGCTTTTACCATGTTGCTCCTGATTATTCTTATTGCCAAGGGTATAATCCCCATAGATTTACCGTTTCTGTATAATTAAATCTTAAATCATGGAAATCTTTATAAGCAACCTCCAAACTATCGGTTTTCTTAACATATAAACTATATATAGCATATAAATACAAAGAAAATGGAAACCAAACATTTCCCAGAATGTGAAGATGAGACTAAACTAGAAGAACGTTTGGAGCACGGGTTTGTCCAGCAGCCAGATGGCCGATTATTCATCCGCCGGTGCTGTATATGCCGCAGTGTGGAAATAGGAGACAAAATCGTTCCTCTAGGAGAATATGAAAAAGTATTAAACAATCTTGCTCAAGAGCACACTATCGTCCTTCCTGGAAAGCCTTTGCCAGTATATCCAGTTCAAGTGGATTTTACAGATACTTTGCTTTCCCGAGAATGCTTAGCCCATCAGATGATCGGCCAGCCTAGGTATTATCAAAAAGACGGTTTTACCTTGCTCGGCAGATACTCTCCTGAAGACGTCCAAAAGATGAGAACTTATCAATCCATCTCCCGAGAGAAATGTAAATGATTATATCACTAAATAGATTTTTCAATCCCGCAAATTTTTTAAATAGATATTTCTAAAACAATCATTATGGACTTAAACAAAACATATCTCGATTCATTGAGAGTAGCAGGACGATACGTTCTTTACGGAGCTTTAGCCGCTGCCGCAGTCAGTTCACTTTACGCAGGATACAATTATGTTAAGGAACGGAATTTACACAAAGCCGAAGAATACTGCCTTAAATATCTCAAAGAATATGGGGGCTCTTTAGAAGATTTAACAAATATTCCTTCTGAAAATCTTCTTCTCCTTGCTCCGCCGGGGTATAATCTTAGCTGTGAAGAAATCTTCCGCATGCTGCAAGGACAGCCAATCTTCCCAGTCGAACAGGAAAAAGCAGAACAGCAATCTTTATAAAGCAAAGTAAAACTCTTCTTTCTCGGTGAAAGTTTAAACCGGGGTAAGTAAAAGAGGAATGAAGTATGACTAAGATTAATCGTCTGGTGATTCACGGTTTCAAGAGCTTTGCCAACAAGACCGAGATGGTTTTTGGCAACGAATATAACTGTATTCTCGGCCCTAACGGTTCTGGAAAATCCAACATCGGAGATGCCATCTGTTTCGTCCTCGGCAGGGCTTCGGCCAAAAGCATGCGGGCAGAAAAATCGTCTAATCTCCTGTGGAATGGCGGCATCAAAAAGAAAGAACCGGCCAGCAAAGGTTTCGTTTCTATCCATTTTGACAACAGCGCCAAGGAATTTCCTGTACCCGAAGAAGAAGTAATTGTCTCTCGTATCATTTCCAAAGACGGAAACAGCAAATACAAGCTCAACGGCAAGACCGTCACCCGCAACGAGATTCTTGATACTATGTCTGCGGCTAGGATTTATCCGGATGGATACAATATTGTTCTTCAAGGAGATATCACCCGTTTCGTGGAGATGCCTACAACAGAAAGAAGAAAAATCATCGAGGAGATTTCTGACATTTCTGTCTACGAAGAGAAGAAGCACAAAGCCATGTTGGAATTAGATAAAGTAGACAATCAGTTGAAAGAATCAGGTATTGTCCTCACCGAACGAAAAACACATCTACAGGAGTTAAAGACAGATCGTGATCAAGCATTGAGATTCAAGGAGCTTAAAGAACGCATTAATTCTAATAAAGCTACCTATCTAGACATCCAAATCAAAGAAAAGGAAAAAGTTAAAGATGAATTGACTAAACAAATAAACGAATTGCAGTCAAAAGTGACTATCAGTGAAAGAAATGCTTTTCAGATTAGAGACCAAATCAACAATAAAAAAGAGCAGATAAAACAGCTTAATCGGGAAATCGAAAGTAAAGGAGAAAAAGAGCAGGTACGGGTGCACAAAGAGATAGAAAAACTAAAAGAAGATCTTGCCCGAGATAAAACCCGCTTCTCTATGCTTAAAGATGAGTTAGGCAAGCTGGCCCAAAGAAAAGAAGAATTGAAAAAAGAAAATAAAGAGACCGAAGATAAGATCGGAGAGATGCGCAAGCAGGCCGAAGAGCAGCGCAGAGAACTTTCTAAAAAAGCCCAGCAGCTTCAAGAATTCGAACGCAAGATTTCTTCTTTCAAAAAGAAAAATCAGATGGATAATCTAGGAGACTTGGAAAAGGAAATCGAAGAAAAAGACAAATTAATCGAGCAGAAACAGGATGAGATCCAAAAGCTTCGTTTGGAGCAGCAGAATCTTTTACGGGAAAAAGACCGGATGGAATTCCAGCTCAGCAGTCTTGACGAGCAGATAAGCAAAGTAGCTCAGGTAGAGCAGGAAAATAAGGATCAGATAAAATCTTTAAAAGATAAAAAAGAAATTTTTAAATCTTCTACGTTAAAACTGAATCAGTGTTTGGAACTAGATAGCAGTATGGCTGCTCAGATCAACCAGCAGCGAAAAAAGATTTCTGTCTTACAGGAGACTTTAGGAAAGCTTACTGCCCAGAGTATGGCTGCCCGAGAAGGTCTTTCCTTAAATACAGCTGTAAAAATAATTCTCGAGCGTAAGGGAAAAGTAAAAGGAATTCACGGTACCCTTGGGGAGTTGGGTAAGGTTAAGAGAGGTTATGCTCTGGCCATGGAATCCGCTGCCGGAGGAAAATCAAATTTCATTGTCGTTGATGACGATAAGATTGCGGCTGAGTCTATCAAATATCTTAAGGAGAATAAATTCGGCACTGCTTCATTTATTCCCTTAAACAAGATTAAATCAGTAGATATTACTGCGGGAGATCGTACTTTAACCAAAGAAAAAGGAGTACATGGTTTTGCTATTGATTTGATTGATTTTGATTCTCGTTTCAAGAATGCGTTTTCCAACGCTTTGGGTAATACGCTAGTGGTAGATAATGTTGACCGCTGCCGAGAGATTGGCATCGGAAAAATCCGGATGGTCACTTTGGAAGGAGATCTTGCCGAGTTCAGTGGTATTATGAAAGGCGGGTTCAAAGACAAGCGGGCTACTCGTTTTTCCGAGAAAGAATCGATGGAAGATTTAGAAAACTGCGAAAAAGAGATTTCTTCTTCTCAGTCTCAGATTGAAGAATTAGAAAGAAGGAGAGAGCTCAATGACAATGAGATTGAGCGTCTGCGCAAATTAAAGATTGATGTAGAAAGCGAAGTCTTGAAATTGGAAAAGACCCTGCATTTGGGAGACGGCGATTTAGACGCTTCTAAGGAGAAGAAAAAAGAATTAACTGTCGGGTTAAAAGAAGTAGAAAACAAGCTCTCTGCCTTGCAAAAACAAATCGCTGAAACAAATAAGCTTCTCGCTGATTTGAAAATCCATAAGCAGCAATCCCGAGAAAAAGTTTCTACTCTCAAAGACCCCAGTCTTCTTGCTCAGTTAAGCGCCTTCGAGGAATCAAAACGAAAGATTAGGGAAGAGCAGATATTTATAGAGAACGAAATTAAGAATACTGAATCCAGAATTAAAGAGCAATTCTCTGCCGATATCAACAAGATTAGAGAGATTCTCAGACAGCAAGAAAAAGAAGATAAGCGTTTCCGAGAAGAGATGGATGCACTTAAAACTAATGTTTCGGTTAAAGAAGAAGAATTAAAAATCAAAGAAAAAGAAAGTGCAGAGTTTTATGCTTTGTATAAAGGCTTGTTCAGTCAGAGAGACAAGTTAAGCAATGAGATCAACAAGATGGAAGAAGAAGTGGACAAGTTCCGTGACAAAGGCCGAGGTGTGGAAATAGAACTTAATAAGTACAGTTTAAAGAATGCAGAGAACAATGCTAAGATGGCCGGGCTGCTGCAGGAATTTGAGCAATATAAAGCTGCTCCGTTACTGAAAAGCAAATCTGAAGAAGAGCTGAAAAGAGAGATAGAAAAGTTCGAACGGATGCTTGCAAACATGTCCTCGGTCAATATGAAAGCATTAGAGATATACGAACAGGTGGAAACCGAGTATAATGCGTTACTGGATAAGAAGAATAAGCTGGCAGTAGAGAAAGACGAAGTGATGAAGATGATGGAAGAGATAGAAGGCAAGAAAAAAGGCCAGTTCATGAGAACTTTTGAAGTGATAAACAAGAATTTCCAAAGAATCTTTAGTCTGATTTCCCATAAAGGCACCGCTTTCTTGGATTTAGAAAATGAGAAAAATCCGTTTGATGCTGGGGTGGAGATAAAAGTAAAATTAGTAGGCAATCGTTACATGGATATGAAAAGTTTAAGCGGAGGAGAGAAATCTCTGACCACCTTAGCTTTTATTTTTTCTATTCAAGAGCATTGTCCGGCCAGTTTCTATATATTAGATGAGATTGATGCAGCTTTGGACAAGAGCAATTCGGAAAAACTATCCCGATTAGTCCGGGAGTATGTCAATCGAGCACAGTATCTGGTCATTTCTCATAACGATTCAGTCATTTCCGAGGCTGACAATCTATACGGCATTTCCATGGATGAGTTCGGCATTAGTAAGGTAACTACTTTGCGGGTTTAGGGTACAGAAAGTTATATAAATCAAGATTAATTCTCTTTCACTAATCTAAAAGAGGTATCGTCACTGCGTTCCGAGACCCCACTCACTTAGTTCGCTGGGGGTATCGTCACTCCGTTCCGGAACCAACGCAAGTTGGTCACGGAATAGCAATTCCGATACCTCTTCGTAAAACTCAGAGGAAAAATGAAAAAGCTTTGGTTGGTAGGTATACTTATAATTAGTACATTATTTTTAGCATGCTCGGGTCAGTTCGAGACTACTCTTTCTTTAGCTGAAGGCGAAGAAGTAAGCGGCGGTTTTGGGGGTTATGATTATTATTTTGGGGGTTATGATTATTATCTTCATGTTACTCAAATCGATAAAAAGAATTCTTTTTGTTATTTAGATGCGTATCTTTCTTCTTCTGCCGATCCTAGCATTGAACAAATAGTTTTAGACAAAGAGACTCCGATCAAAATCGCTGGTTTTACTGCCAGTCTTATCGAGATTAGAGAAAGTTTTACTGGAGATAAGTGTTTAATCAAAGTATCTAACAAAAGAGAAACCACTAAAATCACTGGTGCGGCTGTAAGAGCCCCCCCACCGAAACCACGAGCAACTACAACTTCGGCCGCTGCAACTGCCTCTCGAACCACACCAGCGGTTCCTGCTTCTAGTACTCTTGCTCAATGCCGAGACAAAAAAGATAATGATGGAGACGGTCTAGTTGATTATTCTGCAGACAAAGGTTGTACTTCACTAAATGACAATAATGAGGCAGACACTGCAACTGCTCAACCAGCCACTCCTGCTCCTCGTGCAGCCGTTCCTGCAACACCGGCTACATCAGCTCGTGTCGGGACCCCTGCCACTCCTGCAACACCGGCCACTCCTGCTCAACCAGCTGCTAAAGCTCCTCGTGCTGGAGCACCAGCAACAACTGCGCCTTCTCAGCCAACACTAACAACTGCTCCTCGTGCTGGAACTCCAGTTACCGCTCCCACTCCTGTAACTATTTCAACACTCACCACTCCTCGAGCAACTACTACTTCCGTAACATCTACTCCCCCTCGAGCAGCAACACCTGCAACACTAGTTACTCCTACCCAACCTGTCGTTGATAATCGCGTGACTGCTCCTGTTTCCACCATAACAACCATCACTCATGCTGGAACATCAGTAGCTCCTACTCCACAATCAACCACTGATGCTCGTGCTGGAGCACCAGCAACAACAGCACCTGCTCCTTTAACAGTTGCTGCTCCTCGTGCAATTACAATAACTCCGGCAGCACCAACTACTTCTACCGTCCCTCGTGCAACTACTCCCGTGCCTTCTCAACCAACAACAGCACCTCGTGCTGGTACTTCAACAACATCCATCACACAAATCCAACCAATTACTGGTGCTCGTGCCGGAACATCTACGATTATTCCCACACCTACTGCCACTGTTCCTCGTGCAAGTGCTCCTGCAACATCCACAATAACTCCTGCTCTTCAATCAATAACCGGTGCTCGTGCCGGAACATCTACGACTACCCCCACACCTGCAACGGTTGCTGCTCCTCGTGCGGGTGCCACTCCAACTCAGTCAGCTATCGATAGAATTAGTACTCCTCTTGCATCCACTCCAGCTTCTAGAACAGCTGCTTCTATTGGAACCATTCCAGTTAGTGCTTCGAATAGAACAACTGCCACTCCTTCTAGAACAACTCCTGCTCTTCCTACAGCATTACCCCAATGTTCGGATAGTATCGACAATGATGGAGACGGCTTTGTAGATTACGATCAAGAGTTAGTCGGTTGTGATAGTTTAGAAGATAATGATGAGACAGATCTACTCCCTGAAAACATTGCTGCAGAGGAGACCATTAAAACTGCGGGATTATCCGATTCTGCTGAGGAGGTTATAGAAAACACTATTATAGAAGATACTACTCAATCTGTTGCACTTGCTTGTGCCGATGGAATAGACAATGATGGTGACGGATTTACTGATTATGTCGGCGGAGATTCCGGCTGCAACGGAGAAGCAGACAGCTCTGAGGAGGATTATGTCCCAGAGCAATCTGGTGGAGGAGGAGAGGCAGCTGCTGCTCCAAGCGCTCCTGCTCTTCCCGAGGCAGTACCCATACCAGAAGCCTCTCCTGAAGAGTTGCCCCCGGAAGATTTGCCCACAGAAGAAACGAAACCAGAAGTTCAACAAGCAACAGCAGAATCAACTATGATTGGACGGGCAGAGAAAACTATTGAACGTTTGACAAAAGGAGAGACGATAGTCATTGACACTTCACAGGTTATTGCTGAAATAAAAAACGTGGAGATGACTGCGCGAAAAGAAGTCTATGGAACTTTGTTTAGTATAAAAAAGACAGAAAAGTCTGCTATTCCTACTCCTATAGGAAAAAATGTCATATCAACTTTTCATATTGAAGGTCCGGAGAGCGATAAGGTCATTGAGGTAAAAGTAGAAAAAGAGAAATACACGGAAAAAACTACTGCCAATTGTTTTGATACTAATCGGAATAAATGGCGTCCGGGAAAAGTTCAAGAGAAGAAGAGTGATGAAAAATATGTTTATTTGAAAGTGGCTTTGCCATGCAAAAACTGAGGTGAAAAAATGAAAATGCTTACTAAGATTATTCTATTCTTTCTTATGATTCCGTTGATTTTTGCAGAAACAGAAATATATGTAGGAGAGCTGGATCAAAGCGCAACTGAGGCAATAAAAGATTCAGTCATGGATTCTGATTACTTTATTTATGGTATGATCGGAGCGATAGTCGTTCTGGTTGCCGGCATTGCTTTGGTTTTATACAAAATCCTCAGCAAGCCAGCGGCACAGCCAGCCTGGCCGCAGCCGACTTTTCCTTCCCGTCAAAGTTTTCCCAGCAGTTTCCCCTCACGGCAAACCTTTCCGCAGCAATCTTCTTCTTTTCCATCGCAAAGTTTCCCTCGGCAGCCACAACCTACTCCTCCAATTCAACAGCCAGCGCAAGATTCCACTACTTTATATATCGCTTCCTGCTTGGCCAAAGGCATGAGCAAGGAGCAGATCATTGCTGCTTTAGTGCAGAACAGATGGACAGTTCTGCAGGCCAGAGCTGCGGTGGATAAGTATTTGATGATGAGAAGATAAGGTTCATTAAAAACTTCTTATTTTTTTTTTAAATAAACTATAAGATAAACTAAAGAAACAAACCTTACCCAATCATCTCTATTTCGATATTAAGTCCTTCTGGTATCAAAAACTGCGGTTTTTGGAACCTTCGGTTTGAATTAATATGTATCAGAAGTTATCCTATCATCTCGATTTCTATGTTCAAACCTTCAGGTATAGGAATTCTCATCACCAGCCGTAATGTCCGTTCATCGGCCCCTAGATCAATCAATCGTTTATGTATCCGCATCTCGTATCTTTCCCAGGTAGCTGTACCCTCACCATCAGGACTCTTACGAGTAGTCAGTTTTAATCGTTTAGTTGGCAGGGGAATCGGCCCTTTAATTTCTACGCCAGTTTTCTCAGCAATTTCTAGAATGTCCCGGCAAACCTGATTAATCTTGTCTATTTCCGGACTAGCCAATTTAATTCGTGCTTTGGGCATTTGTTTTTCCTTCCCGTCACCTTAGATAAGCCGCAGCTTTCTGAGGTCCCGAAAATCTATGATTTTCGATACCATAATTCTAATTATTTACGATGGATGAAATAAAAAAAATAAAAAGCAAATCACATTTGCTTCTTTACTAAGTCAACGCACATACCGGCAGCTACTGTTGCTCCACTGTCTCGGACAGCGAACTTAGCCAACTGGGGGATGTCCTTGAACCTTTCGATGCACATCGGCTGCATAGGCTTGATTCTTACTTCCGCAGCATCTCCGTTCTTGACAAAGTCCGGCTTTTCCTGTACTACTTGACCAGTAGCGGGATCCAACTTCTTGGTAATCTCCAAGATTTGGCAGGCTATCTGAGCAGTATGGATGTGGAAGACCGGAGTATAACCAGCAGTCAACACAGTCGGATGGTTCAAAACAACTATTCTGGCAGTGAACTCAGTAGCTACAGTAGGCGCATTGTCGACAGGACCTAAAACATCGCCTCTAGCAATGTCTTTTTTGTTAAGGCCTTTGACGTTGAAACCGACATTGTCTCCTGGTTCTGCCTGTTGCAGTTGTTCGTGGTGCATTTCAATAGATTTAACTTCACCAGTAACACCCTTACCTTCTCGGCCAGGTACGACAATTACTTTATCGCCGATTTTCATTACGCCAGTTTCAATTCTACCGACAGGAACTACGCCGATACCAGTAATATTATAAACATCCTGGATAGGTAGTCTTAAAGGTAAAGCACTAGGTTTTTCAGGAACTTTCAATTTATTCATTGTTTCTAGTAAAGTTCCACCGGTATACCATGGCAAATTAGCAGATTTCTTCACAATATTATCCCCCGGGAAGGAAGCAATGGGGACGAAGGGAATCTGATCCACCTTGTAACCGACAGTCTGCAGTAATTTGCTTACTTCAGCTTTAACTTCGTTGAATCTGGCTTCAGAATACTTAGCCATATCCATCTTGTTAACAGCAATAATCAACTGTCCGACACCAAGAGTCTTTGATAAAAAGACGTGCTCCTTAGTCTGGGCTTGGACACCGTCTCCTGGATTGGCAGAGACAACTAATACTGCAGCATCTGCTTGAGAAGCGCCAGTAATCATATTTTTGACGAAATCTCTGTGTCCCGGAGCGTCAATTATAGTAAAGTAATACTTCTCAGATTCAAATCTCTTGTGAGAAAGGTCAATGGTGACACCACGTTCTCTCTCTTCCTTAAGATTGTCCATGACAAAGGCGAATTCGAAACCTTTCTTGCCAAGTTTCTCTGCTTCTTCCTTTAATTTTCTCATGGCCTGTTCTTCGATGTTACCAGAGTCGAACAATAATCGTCCAACGGTAGTACTCTTGCCATGATCTACATGACCGATGAAAATCAGGTTGATGTGTTCCTTTGCTCTTGCCATATTTCCTTTCCTCCTTACATCTGTTTATTTTTTTGAAGTTTATTTCTCTCGTTCATACCTAAATAAGGAATTAAACAAGTCTTAGGAAAATTTCTGGCTGTTATTTATAAACATTTCGCTCATTATAGGCAACTGCGTGGCGTATATCAAATCAACGCAGTTTTCTATTCCGATAACTGCGTCAAGCGCATGTAAACTAAGCTGCCCAGTTATTGATATCTTCTTATAATCGAGAGTAACAAATCTTTTAAAGAACAGCTCTAAAATATGTTAAATGCCTTTCCGATTTTTAAAGAAGTGGTTTGGAAAGAAAAAAACTCAGACGACTATAGACGAAGCCCTGAAAACTGAGTCCCCCACCGCACTACAAGTCGAAGAAAAAAAAAAATTTTCCCAAAAAAAAACTTTGCAAATTCTCTCCTGTCAGAAAAATAAAACTCTCAAGTTAAAAAATATTCAAGTGGCTCGGTTTGTTTCTTTCTTAATAAAAGGAAATCTTCGCATCGAGTTAAAGATACCATATTCCGGAGTAAATGCAAGAGAAGGGCGCGATTTCCTCGAGAAAGAATTCGAGATTCTTAGAGAAGGTTTATATGGTTTTCCTTTACCTTTCTCTGACCTAGAAATCTACCCCATAAATCATTCTTTGGAAGTTTCTTTTAAACTAAGCGAAATCGGAGTTTTACTCGATAATTTAGATTATTTTCTTACTCTCTGTCCAGAAGAAGATGCAGGATTAGATCCTTCATACCCGGTAGCTCAAGCAGCTCATAAATTCAACGAATTAAAAATACTCTCCCCAGACTATCATTTTTCTTTTAACGGTCAGCATATGATCGATATCTATGCTTCAAAAGAAAAGTTAGAAGAAGTTATGGGTATAATAAAAAAGAATTATCCTGCCTTGGCTATTCCCTTAGAAAATGTTCCCTTCCCATGATTCTTTGGGTATATGGCTACTTTACAAAAGAAATCTTTAAATAGCTCTTCAGTGGAACGGGGAATTAATTGACTGGAGGTGTTTGATTATGGCAGATGATGAAGGAATGGAAAGTGGAAGTGGTTTGTTAAGTAAAGCGTGGAAGTTTTTAGCAGGTGTATTATTCCTTGGTTTAGGGGTGCTTAGCTATCTTTATTGGTGGCAAGAGTTATTGACTCTTATCAAAGGTGGCTTAGGTTTGGTACTGATCATGGTGGGAGTAGTATTCTTCATGCTCGCCTTTACCGAGTAAAAATATTTTTTTATAGGAAATTTCGCTGGGTTTAAAACCCCGCACGCTCAGAAATGCTGCATTTCTGGCGCACCAAAATTCCCACTGGAATTTTTTGGCTTTAGTGCGAAATTTGCTATTCCAAAAACACGCTAATTGCGAGGAGCGTAAAACCCCGGGCTTTAGCCTGGGGTTAGCTTCGAGCAGCGTGTTTTTGTTATTAAATTTTTTGTGATTATTCATTATTATCTCTTTTTAGTTATTTTCCGTATTCAACAGAAATCTTATTGTATTCTTCAGTTCCATAGACGCAGATTCCCTCCTCGTGCCAGAGGGTAAACTCACTGATGCCAACATCTAAAGCCATCTTACTGCAGATGGTGCAGTACGGTCTGCCAGCAAAAGTTTTTTCTCCTTTCTCGTCTAAACGGATGAAATATAATCTTGAACCAGGGAGAGTGATTCCCCACGGGTCTTTTTTCAATGCTAACATAATTGCCTTTTCCTCAGCATGGATACAGCAGGTTTTATCAGACTTGAATCCTTCTGGCAACTCATTTTTCAGACATTTCTCTAGTTTTTTATTTCCCTGCGGAGAATTGAAGCCGTAGCCTATGACTTCAGAATTTTTAACGATGACTGAGCCGCATTTCGCTTTTAAGCAGAAAGAGCCTCCGGCCACAATTGCTGCCAAGTCCATAAATTTCTCCGCTTCTTCTTTTTCTTTTCCAGAGAGATATCTCATTTTTCAAGTTTAGACATTTGAATGGGGCTGCTGGGGATTGAACCCAGGTCTGGCGGCCCCGAACCGCCGATTCTACCACTAAAATACAGCCCCTAAATTGCCGAATATTTATACGCCAGCGGCAGGTATCGTCACTCCGCATAGCTTCGTGCCGGAACCTCCCGTGGCTTACGCCAGCGGCAGGACTTTCAAACCACAACCACCTGATTGTCAGTATTTGAACCTGCGAGCCCGTGAGGGCATTAGTTCTCTGGGAAACGTTCGAGACTAACGCATTACCAGATTCTGCCACGCTGGCTTAGAAAATTGTAAATTTTCTTTTTTATTATTAATCTTTCTCAGAAATATTTCAACAGCTCTCGAAAATCGCCAATCACGGCTTTAGCTTTTTTTCGTACCTCTTCTCGTTTTGGATTAAATGCCACAGGAAACCCCGCAATTTCCATAGCGGGGAGATCATTCTCGTGGTCTCCGATGTAGCATACTTCCAAAAGAGAAATCCCCTGCATATCCGCAAGCATCCGCAGTCGTTCTCCCTTTTGCTGTAAACCCACAACAGAGAGAGCTTCTCCTGTAAACTCACCTTTTTTGTTAACTCTCAGTAGATTAGCCAAACAGAATTCCAAACTATTTTCTTGTTTTATTTTCTCAGCTACCAAATCAACTCCGCTGGTAAGGATTCCCCGACGGCATTTTCCCTCAGTTTCGGAGAAAAATTCTTTTACGCCAGGGGAATAAGGAATGGGAAAAATCTTTTCGGCCACAGTATCAACTTTCACACCTCGAAGAAGGCCGGCGTTGTACTTCAGCCATTCTTCGTAAACTGCGTGATTTTTACAGGCGCCTTCATAATATTTTTCCACTGCCGCCTGCCACTCCGGCCACTTGCCGGCCGCTTTGCCGATAGCATCCCAACTGGACTGGAAATCTCCTGATTCATACTGCACCAGAGTGCCGTCCATATCACAGACGATAAGTTTGATCATAGGCAGACAGTCAGAGAACAGTTTTTAAGGATTTCTAATCTTTGCCGCTATAATTTTTATATTATCTGTTTGATACAGTAGCAATCTCACCAGCTAAATTTATAAATAACCGCCTAAAAAGGAGATAAATCACATTTAGCATTAAATCTTATGGCCAAACAAGCAGTAGAAGCATTGGTGGACGGAGGAAAAGCCAGCGCAGCTCCTCCTCTCGGCCCGGCTTTAGGCCCCTTAGGCGTGAACATCGGCCAGATTGTTTCTGAAATCAATAAGAAAACTGAAGCTTTCAAAGGGATGCAGGTTCCTATCAAAGTCATCGTCGATTCATCTACTAAAGAATTCAGCATCGAAGTAGGCACTCCTCCTGCTTCTGCCTTGATCAAGAAAGAGGCCGGTCTCGAAAAGGGGGCGGCCAATCCGTTGCAAGAAAAATTAGCTGATCTGCTTATTGAGCAGATTATCAAAATCGCCAAGATGAAAGAAGATGATTTAGGCGGCAAAACTTTGAAGCAGAAAGTAAAAGAAGTTCTTGGCTCCTGTAATTCTATGGGTATCTTGGTGGAAGGCGTTCCGGCCAGAGATGCTATAGCTCTCGTCGAACAAGGTAAATTCGATGCAGAGATCAAATCTGGAAAGACAGAAGTAACTGCTGAAGAATTGAAGAGAATGGCCGAAGAGAGAAAACACCTGCAGGAAGAATTGGAGAAGAGAAAAGCTGCCTTCTTAAACAGAGCCAATGCTATTATGAAAGAGATGGAAGGCAAGGAAAAGAACAAAATCCGGGCCAAGATGCTGGAAGAGAAAATCCCCAAGGACATCGTCGATCAGCTTGTGCCTGCGGAAAAAGCAGCGGCTGCTCCAGCTACTGGCGGAAAGAAGTAACCAAAATGGAACAATTGGAAGATAAACTAAAAAGATACAAACACCCAGCAATACAGATGGCAATTGGATTGGGGGCAGTTGTTGGGGGATTAGCGTTTGATTATAACGGAGTAGATGATATAATAACACTTAGCGGAGGAGTTATGCTCGGGTGGGGTATATCAGGTATAACCTATCCAGCGATACGCAACTATTTATTAACAAGAATTTGATACATCGGGCATAGAGAATAATTGTTCTATTTTTCTTCAATCTACGACCTTTTGAGTAGAATCTTTAAAAAATCAATAAAAAAGTAAATCAAACTGTCTTCTCCGTTTGCCTGTTCACATCATCGGAGGATTCTGCTCTCCGCCCTGCGATTTAATTATCTCATTGACTTTCTTTAACTTGTAATTGACAATCACCATTACTACAACAGCCTCGGCAAAGATAATTAAACTTATTACAAGAAACAAGACTGCTAAATCAAGTTCACTTATTTCTACGCCGAATAATATCATTTCATATCACCTACAGTAGTTAATTCTCTCCCCTTTTTATTCTTTTCCATTGCTGGAGAATCCAGTCCGGTCAATAGACAATACCTTTCCCTTGTCAGTTAATTTAGTAAAAACCTCGTACTCTCCTTTTTCCAAAGAAGAAATATCAAACTGTTGAGCGATTATGGATTGATCATTTCCAGTAGAAAAAGATTGAGCTTTCACAGTTTTTTTCCCG
>Ga0209541_10007218_pt1 | contig 18751 bp, 17 predicted proteins | sample RifCSPlowO2_01_FD_184027 | JGI IMG/M metagenome (GOLD analysis project Ga0209541, IMG submission 184027) | Groundwater microbial communities from Rifle, Colorado - Rifle CSP2_plank lowO2_0.1 (SPAdes) (version 2) | ecosystem: Environmental > Aquatic > Deep subsurface > Groundwater | place... | reverse complement strand
CAGGTATTCCAAGATTGCCTCTTGGGTTTCTTTGCTTCTGCCCAATCCCCCGCCAATTGCCACGGCCGCATTGCCTCGGGATACAATCTTAGCGGATTCGGTCATGGCGATTAAGGCTGAAACATGGGACTTCTCCAGCCATTTTCCCTCTAAGGGGTATGCCGCCATATTGGGAGAAAAACCGGCAATAATATCCGCCGCTCTTTTCGGGGCGATAATCCTAACCATATCGACTCCCGCTCTGAAAGCCGCCATGGCTTCAAGCGCCGGAGAACCAGAATAAAAATCTGATCCGCCGATAACCACCAATAGTCCGAAATCGTACTTTATGGAATCTGCCGGCCTGGATTTATAGAAATTTTTCAAAATATCTTTTGAAACCTCTATCATAATTTTTATATTATTTATAATTTTTCGTCTTTTAAAAATTCTTTCAGCTTCGGTCCGTATTCCGGATGCTTTAAAGAAAAATGAAGATTAGTTTCCGAATATGCCCGGGGATTACCGCATTCCCACCACTCTCCCTCAAATTCATAGCCATAAACCAGCTTGCCGTCGTTAATCATTTTACTTAAAGCGTCGGCTAAAATTGTTTCTCCTCTTTCGTTAGGAGCCAATTTTTGAAGGTAGCTGAAAATTTCCGGCGTCAAAATATATTTTCCGACAACCGCTAAATCTGAAGGCGCTTCCGCTTGCAGAGGCTTTTCAATAATCTTTTTCATTTTGAAGAGACGGCTGGCTATTTTTTCCACTCCGACGATGCCGTAAAAAGAAAACTTTTCTTGGGGAATCCGATGCAAAGACAGGATCGGTTTTTGGCATGTTTTAAAAACAGAAATTAATTGCTGCAAGCATGGCGTTTTCGATTCCACGATATCATCATCAAATAAAACCGCAAAAGGCTCATTGCCGACTAATTTCTTGGCCTTTAAGATAGCGTGCCCGTCGCCTAACGGTTCTTTTTCTATAACAAAAGAAAATGAAACTTTGCTGAAATCGTCTTCAAATTTTTTAAGGATCTCCAGCAAAGCGTCTTTCTTCCTTTCTCTTAAAATTTCCTCCAGTTCTTTTGTCGGTTTCTTGAAATAATCAAAAACCATGCTCTGCCCGGGAGGAACTACAAAAATAATGTGGTTGATGCCGGAAGCTACCGCCTCTTCAACGATATACTGGAGCATCGGCTTTCCGGCCAATGGCCAAAATTCCTTAGGTAGAACCTTGGATAGAGGAAGGAATCTTGTGCCCAAGCCGGCAATTGGTATAATCGCTTTTTGAATCATGGTCTTTTATTGGTTATCATCGCGGCGCAAAAACGCGGGGATTTCCCATTTTTTCTCCTCTTCAAAAAGTTCCTGTTCAGTTTTTTCCGCTTCTTTTTTTAAATCAAGGCCGTTTTTCCTAGACGGTAAATTAATGTCGGACAAAATAGGGGCTTGCCGCACCGGCTCTTTTTTCTTATTTTTTTTAGGTTTCTTTGCCTTAGGCGGGCCTGCCTTAGGCGGAGATTTGGGTTTTAATTTTTTGGGTTTGGGCTTCGGTTCTGGTTCCGGCTCTTTAGCGCATTCATCGTGGCCTTGCCCACAACCGACTGCCAATAACGTAACTCTTAAATTGTCGCCGTAATTGTTATCCTGCGAAACGCCGAAAATAATCTTTGCCCGGCGGTTAAAATCAGAAATATTTCTGCTGATTAATTCAACTTCCGACATTCCCAAGTCTTTGGAAGCCGTGATGTTAAAAAGAATCTTTTCTGCGCCTTCAATATTGTATTCATTCAAGGGGCTGCCTAAAAGTTCCTTGATCGCTTCCTCGGCGCGGCTTTGACCCTGACTGATGGCGCTATTCAGATAAGCGAGTTTGCCCTTGCCGTCTAAAATAGTCCTCAAGTCGGCAAAATCAATATTGACCAACCCGGGGAAGTAGATCATTTCCACCAAGCCCCGCAAATTTTCCGAGAGCCGATTGTTAACCGCGGAAAAGGCCTCAATTATCGGCGTGTCCTTATTGATGATTTGAAAAATATTTTCATTGGGGATAATTGAAAAAACGTTCAGATTGGTTTTTAATTTTTCCATACTGGCCTTAGCGATTTGCGCTCTTTTTGCCCCCTCAAACTTAAAAGGCATAGTGAATATGCCGAAAGTCATCACTCCTAAATCTTTGGCGATTCTGGCAAATTCCGGGGTGGCTCCCGAACCCGTTCCGCCTCCCAGACATGAGACCAAGATTGCCAAATCAACATTTTTAAAAAGATTGGCAATTTTTTGCTCGGCTTCGTGGGCCGCGCTTTTTCCAACCTTAGGGTCCATGCCGCACCCTAAACCGCGAGTTAAGCTTTGGCCAAATTGAAAAATCTTAGATTTTTTTCCGATTGTTTTTAGAGCCTGGATATCGGTATTAGCCGCCATAAAGTCAACTTTTGCAATATGAGGGGCGACTCCGGCCACAATAGAACACCCTCCTCCGCCAATGCCAATTACTCTGATTTTGGTTTTATGCACGGTTTCAAGCACAATAGATTTGGTATCAGTTTTTTTATTCTGCTTATTTTTTTTGATTTTTTTAGATTTCTTAGGCATAGATTTAAGCTTATCTAATTATGGCAAACAAAAAAGCGGGGGTCAAGCCTCCGCCTTTGTTTATTATAATTTCAGATAATCTTGCACTTCCATTCTTCTGGAATGCTATCCAGATTCGCCAGATTATGATTCCGGAATCTTGGATCTCCGGTCACTTCTTCCACTGAAAAATTCAGAGGAATTTTGGGAATACCATCTCCCGATTTCTTTTCAAACTCCATAAGAACCAAGCCCTCTAATTCGGCAGAAAAAACATCCAAATCCAAGTTACTAATATGATACCTAATTTTGCGAATCTTGTTTCCTTTTCGAATGGCCGCTAGGCCGGTAAGAGCAAGCTTGGGAATGTTGCCCTCAAGATGAAAATCCTTGCCCGATTCGTCCACTATCTTAATTGTCAAATAACAGTCATGAAAGCCCTCTTCCCTCACTCTGATCGGCGGATCAAAACAGATATACCACTGGGTAATTTCCGTGCCGGCGTTTTGCCAATAATTCCGAGGCATTCTCTTTACTAAAAATCTCCTTTCGTCTTCAGTGGTCAACTTTATCTCTTTTAGTTTCAATTCTTTTCCTCCTTCCCTTTAATCAATTCAATGTACTCTTTTCCAAAAAAAATTGCAAGAGAAAAGTGGCAAGGATTATCCCTGCCGCTTTTGATATTTTAAACACTCGTCAATAATGCTTTTCATCATTTTAACCGCTTCTGCCGGATAAGCGCTATTTGACGTTTCAGCCGACATCATCAGCCAATCAGCTCCGTCAAAGACCGCATTGGCCACATCGCACGTTTCCGATCTTGTAGGGTACGGATTAAACTGCATTGATTCCAGGAGTCCGGTGGCCACAATAACTTCAGTTTTTAAGTTATTGCATATTCTTATTATTTCTTTCTGTAAAAACGGCAGATGATGCTTAGGCGCTTCCACGAACATATCTCCCCTGCCAATCATCACAGTTAATTCTACATTTTGATCTCTGAATTTTTTGATTATTTCCGGCAAACTTCTCGCGCCGACTTGGTCTTCTATTTTTATTATCATCTTGGGCTTAAAGTTGACCGGTATATTGGCCTTTGCCTTGCCCAGGAGCAGATCGTTGATCGCATATCTCAAACTAAGGGCATCCTCTGTTTCTCTCACAAAAGAGATGGCAAGGTATTCCACTTTTTCCTCAATGCCGAATTTAATAACTTCCAAATCCTTTCCCGAAAGCAAGGGAATTCCCTGGAAAACCCTGCCGGGAACATTAACTCCCATGTGGTTTCTCAAATGTCCCTCGCCTGCTTCGATAACTCTTAGTACCAATAAATGATTCTTCTTCTCGGCTACCAGAGTGCGGATAGTGCCATTTTCAAACAGCACCTGCTCGCCCGGCGACATCTCTCCGTAAAAATCGTAGTTAAAAGCAATCGGACCGCCTTGAAAACTAACCGTGAATTCATCACCCGGCTCAATGCGATATTTATCGTCAGTCAAAAGCCGGATTTGCGAGCCCTTGAGGTCTAAAATAATTGGAATCTTAGCAAGCTGTCTGACGGCATCAATCCTTTTCTTATATTCCGGTATCGTGGCGTAAGCTGTATTGATTCTTGCCGCCGCCATACCGTACTTAATCATTTGCCGCATAACGGCTTCATCGTCGGTTGTAGTGCCAAGAGTGCAAATTATTTTTGGCATCTCAACGCCATCGCCAAACACTCTCCTAAAAATTTGCTTAAAGCTTGTTCCAGACATCTCCCACCTCCTTACAGACGAATCTTTCCAGGAATTGCGTATAGTTCATGGGGGCATATTTCCCTAAACCCAATTGTCGAAGAACCGCCGCAACGTCATCTTTTTCTCTCGCATCCAATCCGACTGTTATCACTTCTCTGCCTTTTAAGTTGATAATGCTTAGATCCACTCCACAGCGAACCCCTCCTTCATTAAAAGTCCGCATAAACCTTTTCTTTTTAATCGGCAGAAAAAATAAATAAGGATTGAAATCTTTGCGAACTTTTTCCAAAAGGCTATCTTTTATTAATTTTTCAGGTAAATTTTGAGGTATGGGAAACTTTATGTCTCTGCAGCCCTGTAAAAACCAATCACTTTCCGTTGGAAAATCAGCCTCAAATGATACCCAAGCCTCAAAACCTTCATCCTGCCTGGTCATTAACTTTTTAATCTTAAAGCCGTTTTTTCTGAATTTGAAATTGACGCTGGTTCTTAACAAAGAAAAAAGATATTCGTCGCAAATTTCTTCATCGCGGAAAACCGGCAAAGCCATTATTCTTTTAATGTCTTCCGGACTTACTCTGTCAAAGGTCCGCCATTCCCAGGAAAGCTCGGGATAATCTTCCCGGCGAATATCTACCTTAGCGAACAGTTCAGCCGCTCTTTTTTCTCCGCCCAACTTCTCAATGATGCGGGCGGCTTCGGGAGCCACCAAGTGCTGCCAAGTGTCTCCCATGGCCATTTTTTCCCTTATTATCGTTGCTGAAAAGTCGTACTTCATAGGATTAGGCCTTGTTTCGTAACCGGCTTCGGAAAAAAGCTTCGCTGCCTTTCCTCGGTTGCTGTACAGAACATGAAATTCCGGACAGCGTGTTTTGATGCCGTCAAACCATTTTGGCGTGGAATCCTTATCCCATTTTGGCAGAAAATCAAAAATCGGCACAACATAGAATTTCTTTGATATTCTTCCTTTCAAAGAGCTTTCAATTATCTCTACTCTTTCGTCTATGGCGAACATGTTGTCTAGCCAAAAACGTTCCGGGTCTCTGTTTTGCCAATTCCACTGGCTTGATCCTATAGCAACGACAATCTCGTCAATATCTTTAGCCCTATCAATATTCTTGGCAATTTCTAAGTGTCCGATATGAAATGGCTGGAACTTTCCGACATACAAAGCTCTTTTCATTCTTCCCCCCTCCTGACGCTAAAATATATCATATTTTCTTTTCCCCGTCAAATGAAAAGGCACCGGAATTTTCCGATGCCTTTCTTTTTACCATTAATCGTTGTCAAGTCTCCATACCACAGTTGAGAAATTATTCATGCACAATCCTCCTTTTTTATTTAGAGAAACATATCAGCTTCGATGAGGTACTCAACGGGTTTGCAGATGTAGCGCATGGTTTGCTCGGGCACGCCCATGAAATCAAGCTCCTGCCTGCCTTTCATTTTCAAAAACATCAGATGCAAAGTATCTTCCACTGTTACCGGTTTTTTTATTTTTTCTTTCAGAATGCGGCTAAGTAGGACAAGCAAGGGATCGGTCTTAGACTCTCTTATGACTACCGCAACGCACCTTGATAACTCTGGCTCGTATGCCGAACTCAAGGCTTCGGCTAATTCCCTCGCCTCTTCAGGAATTTTCTTATCTCTCATATGTTCAGCCGCCTGCAACCCGCCCATGGCATGCCCTCGCCAAATCCGGGAGATATAAGCGACGAACTGGCCGCCCAAAAAATCTCTGATAATACTGCATCCATTATCCCGGGGCGAAAATAAAGCGTCGGGAAGTCGAGAACGCAATTCTTTTACCATATTTTCTGGCACCAAAGTGGTGCTTAGCCCATCCAAGCCCCCATAATCAAGGCTAACCAACTTTCCTTCGTTATCGTAATAGTGATTTCCCTCCAAATAATCCTGTAAAGTTCTGATAGTTTCTTCGGTTAAAATCTTTTGCTCTATGCAAATGAGCTTTAAAACCTGATAAGTCACATCGGCCACTTCTTCGCAGATGCCCATCTTAGACCTATCAAGGCTCTTTAATGCTCCTGATTCTTGAAATCTGTAGGCCGCTTTATAAAAAGGGTTACGCAAACTGGACGGTATGTCTTTTGGATCTAATCTCACAGAGTAAACAGTTTGCAAAAAATCCAGAACTTCCTTCATTTCACAACCTCCTCAATTTTTCCGCGATTTCTTTCGGTTCCGGCCTTTTTTCGTAATTCTTTTGCAGCATATTAGAAAGCAGATCAGCAATTCTGGGATTCTCCTGCAAGATTTTAGGACTTCTGTCAAAATCGCGCAAAAGAGCCGGCAAAACGAATTTGATTATTGCCGATTCGCGATAATCCTCGCTCTCCGCGAAGTCGCAAAGGTCGTATCTGACAAAAGGATTTTTGCCAACGAGTAATTTATAGAAAAGCACTCCCAGTTGAAAAACGTCGGTTTGGGGATACGCCTTAAAAGTTAGCGCCATTTCAGGGGCAGTATATTCTGGCGTAGTGAGCAGAGAAGTAATATACGGTTTTGTGGCAATTTGCGATACGCCGAAATCAAACAAAATGGCTTTAGAACCGTCGTACATCACATTTTTATCTTTCACATCCATCGAAATTATTCTATTTTGGTGAAGATAGTCTATTACTTCAGCCAAAGTTATGATGATCTCAATGACCTTGCCTGTCGGCAAAAGATTATCCGGCCTAACGCATCTTTCCAAAGTCATGCCGGGCATGAAATCCAAAACCAGAAATTCAATGTTGTCCATCTTTATGCTTCCGAGATACTTCACGATATTTTCATGCTGAACAATTTCCAAAATTTCTTTTTCCATACTGTAGCCGCCGAGCCGAGAGTAGTCTTGATGAAGCCGCAGATTTTCTTTAAAAACAAGCTTTTTACTGCTTTGTTTTACCAAAAAAATATGAGCGACCGATGGAAAATAATTATCTTGATCGCTGGCTTGCAAAGACCTGACGAATCCCAGGCTATTGTCCTGACAATACTTCGCTGAAACTGCCGAGATGTTTGCCCTGCCGCCAAATGCCTTCTCATTAAACTCTTTTTCATACCGCTGTACCAGCAGAGGATTCTTGGCGTAGTGGGCTAAGATGAACTTTTTAACCACATTCATACTGCCGGATTTCTCCATAAATTCAACTGCTTCAGAAAGCGCTTTTTCCGGGGTCTCTCCAATATCAGCGATAATCGCATAAAGTGTCTTCTCGTCTATAGAAAAACCCTCCTTCGGATCGCGATACATAGAAACATAAGGTATGGCTTTTTCCTTCAAAAATCGGAGATATTCTTTGTCGCCAATTTTCATCCCGCAGTCGATAAGAAGCTTCACTAAAAAATATTTTCCATGCCGCAAGGCCAATTCAAAAACATTCTGTAAATAAACGTCATTGCCGCTTTGTAAAAAATAGCCGGCGGCGCCATCCAGCTTTAGTAAGGCCAGATGCGCCAAACCCAAAACATCAAAAACTTCGTTTTGTTTTTCTCGGCTCAAGTTCTGAAAACCATCCTTGATCTCAATGACTTTTTTCAGGGAATCAAGAGACGCGACATTGCTCTCCCGATAAGCCGCCGCTAATATCTGATCAACCATCAATGCCATTTGCCATCTCCTTTGCCTCGCCGAAGCTCGAAAAGCGTAGGCGGGCATATTCTTAATAAAATGAACAACCGATATGGAAGATTATCATAGATCCCCGCCGCCGTCAACCAAAAATAAAAACCCCATTGCAATAAAACGCTTTGGGGTTTTGTTTTTTTATTACTTCTCCAGAAGCTGGCGGATTCTTTCCGGACCATTGATCTTTTTAATATAATCAGCAACTTCCGGATCAACATACTTTGACCATCCTTCTTCGGGCTCCATGGCTATTTTCTCTCTAACTACTGTCGCCCTTAAACCGAAATACGCTATCGGAAACGGCCTGCATTTAATCCCGACTCTTTCAAATGCCCTGATTAAGCGGGAGTCATTGGCGTAGACGACAAAATCATTTAAGCCTGACGCCTCGACAATCATGTTGACCCAATTTTTCCAAAGCGGATCGGTCATGCGTGTCTTGGTATCTTCTACCTTGATAATCCTATACGACTTTCTAATACGGCCCGCCAAAGAAAGATTAACCATCTCGCAGCACTCGTCAACCGTAAAAGGATTTCGGCTTGGCGCAGAATAAGGATCAAGATTTTTATCGCTCCATTGAGCGCCGCCTTTAATAACAATTATTTCTTTAACATCTTTTTGGTCATCAATATACTGCAGTACCGAACGGTGATGCACAGCAAAAGGCTGAAACCTGCCAATATACGCGGCTGTTAGCTCATCCATTATTTCGCCGCATTCTTGAGATATAACAGATATGCCAATAGTGTTTTTCCGTCGCGAATACCTAACTTCTCAAAATCCTCCATAGGGCAAAGTCTCACTTTAGTATGCTCGCCTGATGTACCCGTGAGCTTGCCTTCTAACTTTTTAATCTCATTGCCGGTAAGAACGCACTCGGAGTAATATAGGGCTATCTTCTCATTGCAGGCTCCCGGTGACGGGTAATGCCAACCCAGATATTTGAAGTCTTCTACTGGGATTGACAAGCCAACCTCTTCTTCAACTTCTCTGACAATTGTTCCTAAGAAATCATCGCCCTCTTCCACGCCACCGGCCGGTATTTCCAGCAGTTTGCCGCCGCTGGCTATTCTTAATTGTTCGATCAGAACAATATATTTTTTGCCGGTATCGTGGTTTTCAATGACCAAGAAAGCGGCCGCCGCATCACTGCGGAAAAAAACCACATCTCCCCTCTCCCTTGATTCTTCGTCGAGACAGCGCAGAAAAAGTAAAGCGAAAACTATCTCATCTTTACTTTTTCCTTTCCAAAAAGACCAACCTTCTTCAACCGTATGCAAGTCAGCTGCTTTTTTATTAAAACCATTCAGCCATTCCTGAAATTTACGAGAGCCCTCAAATCTATCTTGATTCTCGCCGGTAACCTTAACCATTATTCTCCTCCCTTGCCCGCCACAGCTTCAGCGAAGGCGGGTTCTTTCAATTCTTCCAGCCAAGCGGCGACTTCCGCGTCGGAAGGCATGCGCCAATCGCCGCGAGGCGATAAGCTCACCGAACCGATTTTTAAACCGTCGGGCGCGCAAGACCGCTTCCATTGATTACCGAAAAATTTTTTGATAAACAGTTTCAGCCACTTTATTATTTCCTCTGTCGGATATTTTTCCTCAAAAGCGATTTTTGTTAAGAAAATAATTTTCGTCGGCTTCATGCCCCATCTTACCAAGTAATACAAAAAGAAATCTCGCAGTTCACCCGGGCCGATAATCTCGTCCGTTTTTTGAGTGATGGTTTCAGCCTGTTTTACCAGTTCCGGCGAAACGGGCGTATCCACGATGTCATAAAGTATTTTCTTCGGCTCTCCATCAACCTGCGTGTCAGCCACCCATAAAACAATATATCTTACCAAACCTTTGGGTATGCCGGCATTGGGATTGTAATGGGAGATATGATCGCCGCCGTAAGTGCACCAGCCGAAAGCTATTTCAGACAAATCGCCGGTGCCCTCTACCAGCCCCTTTCCCTGATTCCCTTTACTGAAGAGCAAAAATGTCCGATAACGCGCCTGGACATTTTCAAAAACAACATTCTGGTTTGTCGGATCATGTCCGATATCCTTAAATTGCTGATTGCAGCCATCTTTAATGTCTATTTCTTCAAGAGTAACTCCCAAGGCTTCGCATAATTTAATCGCATTATTTTTAGTGCGATCAGATGTGCCAAATCCGGGCATGGTCAGGGCAATGATATCTTTTCTACCCCAGCCCAGCAGATCAAATGTTTTTACCGCAGTCAACAAAGCCAAGGTTGAGTCTAGGCCGCCGGAAATGCCGATAAGAAGTTTGCCGGCTGATCCGGTTTCCAATCTCTTGGCCAAGGCCGCCGTCTGGTCTGAAAAAATTTCTTGGCATACCCTATCTCTCTGTGATGGATCAAGTGGTATAAAGGGATGCGCCGGCACCGCTCTTTTGAGCGGACTGCCTGCAGGTTCGGGCAAGTTAAACTCTACCATTCTGAATTTTTTATTTCCCAACTCTTGAGTATTATCCCCAAAGCTTGTTATCTGCCTGCGGTCAAAAAGCAATCTTTTAAGATCAACATCTTGAAAAATGAGCTGGTTTGACCTTGAAAACCTTTCCGATTCGGCCAAGATCACGCCGTTCTCGGCAATGATGCCGTGGCCGTCAAAAATCACATCGGTAGTTGATTCTCCAACGCCGCATGAACAGTAAGCGTATGCTGATATGCACTTAGCTGATTGGATCGAAACTAAATTTCTCCGATAATCCGCTTTGCCAATAATGGAATTACTGGCCGAAAGATTCAAATGCAATGTCGCTCCGGCTAATGCCTGATAAGCGCTTGGCGGAATCGGCACCCAAAGATCTTCGCAGATTTCTACGCCGACAATCAATTTCGGAAAGTCAGCCGCCTTGAAAAGAATATCCGTTCCAATCGGCACGGTCTTCTCAAAAAGCTGAATTTTTCTAGACCTAAGATTTTTTGCCGGAGAAAACCACCTTCTTTCATAAAATTCTTTGTAAGTCGGTATATAGCTCTTGGGCACAATCCCGAGAATCTTGCCTTGATGCATCATCACGGCGCAGTTAAACAGCTGATTATCGCAGATAATAGGAGCTCCAACGGCTATTAAGATTTTATGGTCTTTCGTTTCATCAAGAATCATACCCAACGCCTTTCGCGACGCTTCCAGTAAAACTTCCTGCTGAAAAAGATCAGCTGCCGTGTAACTTGTCAGACACAATTCAGGAAACAATAAAACATCAACCTTGTTATTTTTAGCTTCCTCTATCAGCAAACAAATCTCCGTCGCATTAAACTTAGGATCGGCCACTTTAACTCTCGGTACTGCCAAACCAACTCTGGCGAACCCGAAATCCCTCGGTTTACAAATTTCCATATTTGCTCCTTTCAATGTGCAGTCGAAAAACTATAACAAAAAACCCTGTTGTTGTCAACAGGGTTTTTACATTTTTAAATCTTAGTTTGCCGGGTCTTTAGCAGGGTCGCTACCTCATTGGCCCGAGCTGCACCGCGAGTTGCGGCCAGACGAGCCAGATACTTATCAATATCGCCGAATTCCTTGGCGATGATGCCATGCACCACATTGGTAAGCCGAAGGAAGTTGCCCCCCAATTCAATGAAATGATCATTCTCTTCCACCATTAATCTCTGCAGTCTTTTCATTGATACGTGTTCACTGCAACCGATTACATAGAAAGCTTTAATTTTCTTTTTCAGGGCATCCAGCTCTGTCTTCCAATTAACGCCATTGGGACACCCATTATCCCTCCCGGCATATCCTATTCCATGAGGAACGGAGTCAATCACGGCAAGCACAATTGTATTTGTATCTTGCAAATCCCATGTATTTATCTCCTTGATAGCGCACTCATATGCCTCGGGCTCGTCATCGCCGCCGGCATTCTCAATGCTATTCAGGTTATTTTTCAGGACTGCGGGATCGCCGGAAAAAGCTGTCGGCTGAAACCATAAACGCCCGTCGCAATGGTCGCTCACGCCCGTAAAGGAAAATTCTATCTTACCGGCTAATTCCGGAATAATTTTGATAATTTCCGTATATAGATACTCCGCCTTGTCCCTTAAATTATTAATATAGGCTCTGGTGCTTCCGCTGACGTCCATCAACAATAAGATATTTATTTTTCCCGTGGGTCGGGTAATCTTCACGACAACCGGACTCGCTTGAGCCGCTCTTCTTGTCGGTGGCGGGGTCGATCTTGCCGGTGGCGTGGACGGTGGCGCAGGCGTTGGTCGGAAAAATGACGATCCTCCGCCACTTGGCACCCTCTTGTAGCTTTCGTCGTTGTAGCTCATTGGTCCCTCCTTTTTATTTTTTGCACCCTATGTTTGGTGCGGTTGCCAATCTTGATTTACATAATTGGTCCGGATCTTGAAAAAAATATCCTGCATCTCGCCGGCTGATTTATAACGTTCCAGCGGATTTAATTTCATCGCTTTCATTATAGCCGCCGATAACTGCGAATGAATCGCAGAATCAATTTCATGCGGCGACTTCAAGTCATTATCCGATTTCAATTTAATCGCTTCCAGCGGTAAAACATTAGTCAAGGCATAGTAAGCAGTGGCTCCTAAGCTATAAAAGTCGCTGGCCGCTGTACAAACTTCCCCTCTATACTGCTCCGGGGAAGCAAAATGCCTTGTATAGGTTAGTTTTCCGCTACCCTCTTTTTCCGGAGGAGCAACTTTATTTCTAGCAATCCCGAAATCAACTAATGTAGCTCTGTGTTCTTTCTCTTTTTTCCCTTCAACTTCAAGACTATCAAAACTTAAAATGATATTACCAGGCTTAATATCTCGATGGATAATTTTCTGACGGTGCAAATAAGCGAGGCCAGCCAATATACGATCAAGAATCCAACAAATAGTATCCTGAACAGGCAACTTACCCGAATCAATTATATCCTGTAGGGATACTCCGCGTATATAATCCATCACCAGAAAATAATGCCCCTGATATATAAAGAAATCCTTAACTGCCGGGAAAGAAGAATGTCTGATATGCCGATAAAGTATTTTTGCTTCTTCCAGGAATTGCTTTTCCGCTTCCGGACCCTTTAGGATCAATTCTTTAATAACAACCTCTTCCTGCAAAAGGATATGCTTGCCTAAATATATCCTACCCATACCTCCTTCTTTAAATGGCTTATCAAACTCATATTGATATGTTCTCAAGGTGCGTCACCTCCCTTCAAATAATCGTTCGGCTAAAAAGACAGGCAGTCCAGCTTTCATTATTTTCTTAGCTGTCTTCTTAATATAGTAATCTATCCTAACCAGAGAAAATGTCAAACTGTCAGTATCCAGCAAGCCATAGCAAGCCGATGGATTCTTGTCTCTTGGTTGACCGACACTGCCGACATTTATGATATATCTCACGCTGTCTTTTAATTCTGCGCCATCTTTAAACACGTCGCCATCGCTCGTAAAAATCGCAGGGTAATGCGAATGACCGACAAAACAAATCTTTTCCTGAAAACCGTTAAGCTGACTTAAGGCTTCGATGGCGTTAAAAATATAATGGAATCTCCCTGGCTTAATGGGCGAGCCGTGAACCAACAGAATATCCGGCAATCTTACCGTAAAAGGCAGGCAAGCCAGATACTGCAGATTTTCCGATTTCAATAGAGCCTTCGTCCATAAAGCCGCCAGTTTGGCGGCCGGATTGAAATGCTCCAGCCAGGAATCATCAACCATTACATAATCGTGATTACCAACGACAGTCTTAATGCCCATCTTTTTTATTCTTTCAACGCACTCATTCGGATTGGGGCCGTAACCGACAATGTCTCCCAAGCACAGAATTTCATCAACTCCATTTTTTTTAATGGATTTCAGAACACTCTTTAGCGCTTCTAAATTTCCATGGATATCAGATATTACGGCGTAGCGCATCTTTTCCCTCCTAAAAGAATTTAAAGGGACGCAATGGATTTTCCAAATGCGTCCCTTTCTTATTAGACTACTTCAAAAATCACGTATCCCTCACTGCCGCCAAAACGGAAACGAGAACCAACCAGAATCTCTTCTTCTTGATCTTTTAGAAGTTCCTTCCAATCAGTATTCTGCGGCTTAATCATTGTCTTAGCGCCGATGGCTCTAAGATACAGACGGCCCATTCTCCGGATGATAATCGCTTGCTTCCGGGAAACAGTATAGCCGACATCCTGGCCAATTTTCACTTTCTCGGCAAACTTGGTCAGATCCACATCGGGTATTATGCCCTGGTCAAGATCTGTCCGGCCGATCGTAAATCCGAAATCATCTTTAGGAAGTTCGAATTCCCGGTCAACAACATTACCTCCGACCACTAAACCGCAAGCCCTGCCAATAATACCGACTGCGCTCGCTGGAGTATGAGCTGCAGAAGAAGAGGCGACAGTTGGAACACTTGCTCCCACTGTTACTTCTAACGGTTCATTGCAGGCTTCGCACAAAATAGCTCCCGGCTTGTTATCTAAGCCGCAGTTATTGCACTTTATTTCTCCGGCCATTTTACTTAGCTCCTTTCTTGCCAATTATGCCATTGTTGGCTTCAGTCACCGTGACCGTCCTTAGGGTTCTTTTGGCATCCTCACCACTCTTGGCTAATGTCTCCACTTTTTTGGCCATACCGGTATTCCCGGATGTCGTAAAAAGAGTCTGAGCCCTATCGTATTGCCCGGATAGGGTCGCTTTTGTCCCCTCGGTATTCAAAACCGTATTCCTTACTGTCTTATCTACTGGAGAAATCAACTTTTCGTCAGCTGTAAAGTTGACAACCACATTCATGGATTTGGCTCCTGCGCCAGCAACGCCCTGCCAGCTTAACGCAATAGTGGCTATTTTAAAATCGCCAACTGCTTTTCCGGCGCGAACTTTAGTCTTGATAAGGTATGCCTGTCCGCGGACATCAAGCCCGGGAAATTCGTCCTTAACAATCTTACCGGAAACCGATAAAGCTAACTGCTGGGGAACATATTTAAACGCTTCCAGAATTTCAACGGCCGGTTCTGCTGTAATGCCAACTTTCACATCAAGATCCTGAACGCTTTTCAAATTTTCCATTTCATCTTCCAGGCGGAGCCTCATGGCGCCAACCTGCTTGACATGCTCAAAATATGAGCCATGGCCGGCAACTTCGGCCATATTTTTAAGGAATTTCTCGTTATAATTAGTGCCCGTGCCGAAAACGGCAAATGGAATTCCGAGCCTATTGGCTTGGCGCGCTAACTCAAGGCAATCTCTTTCTTCAGAAGAAGCTGACGGGGCGTTAACGTTGCCATCGGTGAAAATAATAATTTTGGGCAAAGATCCGTCCATTGGTTTTACATCTTCCAGGGCGTATCTTAAGGGGTTCGAGAGATTAGTACTGTTGCCGGTGCGTATACCATCAATCAGTTTTTTTATCGCATTGACATCGCCTACAACCGTCGGATCAAGTATCACCTTCATGCTGTCGTCAAAAACTACGATGCAAAGACGATCCTTGCCCTGACGCAAAAGACTCAAAGACTCATTTACCGCAGCCTTCAGTGCCTGGATCCTTGTTAACCCTCCGTCAGCCGGCTCATCCATGGAACCGGAACGGTCCAAAATCTTCCTAAGATCGAGCGCAAGATCAGCCGATTGCTTTTGGCTGTCTCGCAGCAAGCGAAGTAAAAAAATCACTTCGGCCTCATCCGTGATGGGCAAATACTGCTGACCTAATGTCAACTCAACCTGCATTTGACACCTCCTTCTTTAATTGTCAAAAATCTCCTTTGACTAAAAGACATTAACACATCGCCTAAGTATGTCAAGAACCGGACAAAAATCAGACTCTTCTTTCAGGGAAATTTTATTTTCATCTAAAACAATAACGCATTCTGAAGAAAAATTATTCCGGTATTCCGGCGACAGGTAAATCTTCCTGAAAAACTTTCTAACTTTTTGCTTAGCCTTAGTTTCGTTATCGTACTTTTCTAAAATATCTTCCATAATCTTGACGCCTTCTTCAAATGCCCGCAATTCTATATATGGGCACTGCCTTTTGGCTGAAAGCCGCATAAACGGGCAATCAAGCCATTTTGTCAAATCTTCGTTCTCAAAAAAAATAATGTGGCCGAGCTCATGGGCAAACTCAAATTCCTGACGGAATAAATTCGATCTGTCTTCATTTTTTTCTAAAAGCGTCAGAAATGGCACGGAAATAATTTTCCATAAATCAGGCATTTTTAATCGGCCGATTTCGTCAACCGCTAAAGAATTAACTACTGCCCACCAGCGAACACCTGGCTGAGAATCATGAGGAACGAAAAAAACATCCATCTTCTCGGCGAGCTCGATTAAATCGGCGAAAATAAAATCCTTGCCTCTCAACGTGCCGCAGGCGAAATCATGAAACCGGCGGAAATTTTCGTCTCTCCTTATTTGTTCATTCATTTGTTAAAGGACTCCTTTCTCGGATAGAGAATCCTACCACTTGGTCCCAGAAAAGCAATAGCGGCCGGTTTAAATAATTGATTTGGCAAACCAATTAAGCATTTTTTCCGTAGCCCTGATTGATGCCATGACTTGGTCCGGATCAACGCCTACCGTCGTAAGATATTGCCCGTTTTTGCGCCACGATATTTTAGCTTCAACTAAAGCATCAGACCTGCCTCCCGGAGGAATGCTAACTTCGTAATCGTCAAGATCGGGCAATTTTAAGCCAAGCTGATCGGTAAAAATCTTTTTAAGGGCATTCATAAAGGCGTCGTAAGCGCCGCTGCCTGCCGCATCTGCCGAATACTTTTTTCCGCCGATCTTAATGCTCACTGCCGCCCGAGGAGTTAAGTTTAAGCCGCTGGAAACCTTAACATTTGTTATTTTAATTGCTTTTTTAAATAAATTATTTCCCAGCAATTCGGAAATTAAAAACGGCAAATCGGCGGTGGCGACAAAATGTTTCCTGTCGCCCAGCTCAATGATTTTGTCTAATACCTTTTTTTTCTCATTCTTGGTGAGTTCAATATTTATTTTTTTAAGATTCTGCTCCAGGCTTGCCCGGCCGCTTAACTTGCCTAAGGCATATTCTTTTTCTCTTCCGAATCTTTCAGAACTCAATTTAGAAGTATATAAATTTCCCTTTTCATCGCCATCGGCGTGTATGCCCGCCGTTTGAGTAAAAACATTGTCGCCGACTATCGGCTTGTTGACGGAAACTCTGATCCCGGAAAATCTTTCAACCAATCTGCTGGCTTCCGCTAAAAATTTTTCGTTAATCTTAAACCTGAAATCAGTCCTGTCATTGACCAGCACGGCTATTTCCGCCAGATGAGTGTTGCCGGCCCGTTCGCCGAGGCCGTTGATGGTGGCATGCACTCCTTTTGCGCCCGCCTCAATGGCCCTCAAGGAATTTGCCGTGGCCAAACCGTAATCATTATGGCAGTGAAAATCAAAATGAGCGTTAGGAAACTTCCCAGCCATCAACTTAACATATTTATAGGTTTCATCCGGCAATAAAACGCCCAGAGTATCGGCCAGCATGATTCTTTTGGCGCCGAATCTGATTAAATTTTTCGTTAATTCAAAAACATAATTTGGAGAATCTTTTATGCCGTTGCTCCAGTCTTCCAGATAAACATTGATTTTTATCTTTTTATTTTTAGCCAGCAGAAAAATGCTTTGGATATCGCTGATGTGCTGGCCGGTCGTTCTGCCGATCTGCTTCTGCAAATGCTCAAAAGAGCCCTTAACTAATAAATTTAAAACCGCGCCGCCGGCTCTACCGACCCAGTCTATGGATTTTTCATTGTCAACAAACCCGAGTATCTCAATTTTCTTCAAGCAGGCATTCTTTCGAGCCCATCGGCAAATTTTTTTAGCCGCCGCCAATTCTCCCCTTGAAACTCTGGCAGAACATATCTCTAATCTGTCAATATTCAACTCTTTCAATAATATTACAGCTATGGCAAATTTCTCTCTTGGCGTGAAAGAAACTCCCTTCATCTGCTCTCCGTCTCTAAGCGTAGTATCTAAAAGCTCAAGGTATTTCATTTTCATGATAATTTTATTTTACCGGTTCTCCGGCTATCTTTACGGCGCTTTGGCCGGCCAGATATCCGGAGCTCCAGCAAACTTGCAGGTTATAGCCGCCGGTCGGGCCGTGCAAATTCATGATTTCTCCGGCAAAAAATAAATTTTCAATAAGTTTTGACCTCATCGTCTTTGAATCTATCTCGCGTAACGAAACGCCGCCCGCAGTGACGATCGCTGATTCAAAACCCAAGAGAGAAAAAACCGTCATTTCAAGATTTTTAAAAATTTTCGCCAATCTGCTTCTTTCTTCTTTGGTGATCACATTAACTTTCTTAAGGGGATCGATCCCCGAAAGTTCCATAATAACGGGGATTAATTTCTGGGGAAGCAAATCGTTTAAAGAATTCTTAAAAAATTTATTGTTGTATTTTATAAAATCGGACTGAATTCTTTTATCTAAATCTTGCCCGTCCAAAGCCGGCTTTAAATCAAGGATCAGTTTAACTTCGCCTTTTTCCTGAAGTTCGCCGATATGGCCCGACAAATCCAAAACTATGGGACCGGATAACCCGAAATGCGTAAAAAGAAGCTCTCCGAAACGGCTATCTCTTTTCTTGCCATCCCGGAGAACGGTTAATTCAACATTCTTTAAAGATAAGCCCTGGAGTTTTTTGGGCCAATCCTCTTTAATTTTTATAGAGACTAAAGCGGGCCTTAACTTCGCCACGATGTGTCCAAGTTTTTCAGCCCAAAGATACCCCGAGCCGGTTGATCCTGTGCCGGGAAAGGCCTTGCCGCCCGTAGCTATAATATAATTTTTGGCTGAAATATCTTTG
>Ga0209541_10007216_pt1 | contig 18753 bp, 23 predicted proteins | sample RifCSPlowO2_01_FD_184027 | JGI IMG/M metagenome (GOLD analysis project Ga0209541, IMG submission 184027) | Groundwater microbial communities from Rifle, Colorado - Rifle CSP2_plank lowO2_0.1 (SPAdes) (version 2) | ecosystem: Environmental > Aquatic > Deep subsurface > Groundwater | place... | reverse complement strand
TGATAAATGGAAAGATTAAGCAAAAAGTTATTTACTATATCGGCACAGCCGATACACTTCTTAAAAAACTGAAAGTTAAGCACTAATATTTACACATAGCTGGTTTTGTTAAGTCAAGTTCACAACGTAACATATTTACATAAGCAGACTGGTAAATTGTATTAAATTATAGCACAAGACGTAAATGTTTGCCAATCACAAAAATAATTAACTTAAATTCGAGACGATTGTTTATTACCGACGGTGTTTTCAATAATCTAAATGGTTGAGCATAAATAAAGATGTTGGTTAAAGTTTAAGTCTTTTGTTATAGGATGTTACCATTTTTGGTTTACTTAACAGGTTTCTGCCTTTTGATGGGAAATCAGAATACATTCGGTAATATGAAATCCGATTGAACTTATGTTATTATTTTTTGGATGAGCAAGCTAGACAACCTGGTTTGCTGGTTTCTTCTGCCCGTTATTTTTGTTTTTGTAATAATCTTTCCCATGTCTCAAGAAAACGCCTGCACTTGGACTTAGCGGATAATCACCAGCCATTTTTGTTAATTCCAGCCGTATTCTCATTAAAGCTTCACCTTCCATATGTCGAATTGTTTCTTTTGATACACCTGCTTCATCTCCGAGTTGTTCAAGCGTTGGTCTTCTTCCATCTGACGTAATTCTTGCATCTATTATACGCAATTCAAATTCTGTTAATTCTGCTGAGTTTTCATCCATGATTTGCCTGACTTTTTCTGCTAGGAAAGAAACATCATCTATTTCTTCTCTTGAAGACGGCTTTTCAAGTTTCGGGTCAAGGTATACCGGAAATCTGGCTCTGTATTTTGATTCATCTCTTATAAGACTAGAAAAAGCTCTGAGAATTGCGTTACTGGCATATGTTGAAAATCTGTATCCGGCCCACGCATTGAATCTGTCAATCGCCCGACTCATGGCTTCACCGCCCGCAGAATACAAATCGTCAATATCTCTATGTCTTCTAGACGCTTTAGAAACTAAAAAGGTAAGAAGAGGTGTGTTTGCTTCTGCGATGTGATTCTTCCATAAGTCATATTTGCCGGCATACATAACGAGTGCACCACAAGTGTGAACTTTTCTATATGCTGCTTCACCTAATCCATAGAGACGAAAGAAAGATTCTGATTCTCTTTCTCTTGGAGGAAAAGATTCAACTGCCTGCTCGTGGGATGGTTCAACAAAAGTTTTCTGAAATGTTCTACCGTGGATTTTTCTTAATTTTCTCCAGCCGATAAATCCAACCGGATTTTGTTCAAATCTTTCCCTTAAGTGCCGCAATGTGTATTGCATCATAATTCTGGATTGTTCAGTTATAAAAAGATTGTGGTTTTTGCCTTTTTTTGGGAAATCAAAATACATTCGGTAATATGAAAACTTATGATTATAGCAAAGGACATAAAGTTTGCCCAATACAAAACATAATTAACATAAACTCGATACGTTCTATATTACTTAGTATTGTCGATTAATTTGGATTGGCTGAGTATAAATGAAGAATGCTGTTAAAATTTAATGTCTCTTGCTAGAGATAATAATCTGATCGAACTAACTTAATACATTTGGCAATATGAAATCCAATCTGGTTTATGTTAATTTATTTGCAAGTGAGCTATTTACTTCCTTAGCGGGCGTTGTTTAATTTACTGAGATAATATCTTTACATAACTAATTTGCCTTCGGCAAATCAATTAATTCGCGCAGGTTAAAGGCACGCACCTCGGCGTAAGAACGCCTTCAATCGGTAAAACTACAACTGTGCAATCCATTGGATTTTCTTCTGGCTGCGCTCCTATCGGAATGAAATCCCTTTCGAAACATGCTTCTGTGCAGTAGAGAGGCTCGCAGAATTGGAATGGGTCGCAACCTTCTTCATTTACGGGCTCGCCCGGCTTTGAGTCGGGACAGTCGTCGTCTTCGTCGCAAACTCCGTCGTTGTCTTCATCGGGGCATTCTTCCTTGATTATTTGACATTCTGCGTCACAGGTTTGCGTGTTTGGAGGCTCGCATTGTTCTCCGGAATCTATGATGTCGTCGCCGCAGAAAGGAAGTGTGCAATCGTTCCTGCATTCATCAAAATTATTTGTATCTCCGTCGTCGCACTGCTCCTGAGTGTCTAGAGTTCCGTCGCCGCAAAATCCGTCTCTTAGAGTTATGTTTTCGCAAGATGATGAGCAGTAAGTGCATTGGCTTTCGTATTCTGGAGTGCATGCTATTCCGTTGTTAACTCCGTCGTCGCATTCTTCTTCTGGCTGTTGGATATTGTCTCCGCAGAATTCTAAGTAACATTGGGCATTGCAGCCGTCGCCGTCTTGGTTGTTGCCGTCGTCGCATTGCTCGTTATCATCCTTAACGCCGTCGCCGCAGAAAGGAAGTGTGCAGTCGTTTCTGCAGCTGTCATTATTATTAGTATTTCCGTCGTCGCATTGTTCAAATGGAGAGTCAATAGTGTTGTCTCCGCAGAAGCCATCTCTTAGAGTTATATCTTCACAGGTTGTTGAGCAGTAGGTGCATTGGCTTTCATATTCTGGAGTGCATGCTATTCCGTTGTTAACTCCGTCATCGCATTCTTCTTCTCCTTCAATAACATTATCACCGCAAACTGGCTCGAGGCATTCTGCGTTTTCGCATCCCAGCTCGCAGGTTTCAATTATTTCAATTATTGTTGTGTTTATACATTCTGCGTCTGCGCAGGCTGGAATTGTTGTTATGTTTGTGACGTTGTTTCCGACGCATAATATTTCTGAAGTTGGAGAGCCGCATGAATTTAGAAATTCAGTTGTGTTTATGACTATACATGAACCGCCTTCGCAGGCAGGTGTTTCTGTTATGTTGTAGATGTCGTTGCCTCTGCATGTTAATTCTGAACTTGGCTCGCCGCATTCTTCGTCGTCAGAACATTCTCCGCCGATGACTCGGTAGTTGTCTCCTTTTACTCCGAACTTGACTTGGTATTCACCGCAGTCATCATTTTGGACTGTGTAAGCGTTTAGGCAGAATTCTCCTGATGCACCTATCGTGTGATTGTTTGACGCGACTACAATGTTCGGGTCGCATGACGCTCCGCCCGGCTTTCCTGTGATTGTCCATTCAAATGTTTCGTCTTGGGTGAAGCCGCCGCCGTTGATGAAGACTGTGTCGTTGATTTCATAATGGTTCACGTCCTGCTGAGATGTTCCGCAGTCGCCGTTTGTTGTCCAGATTGCAGCGTCGGTGAATATGACTTGAGCTGTATTTGTTCCGTCGGTTGCTGTTACTAAATATTCTCCCTTTATTCCGTCAAGATTGTAGATGTATATGAAGCTGCCTTCAGAATCAGAGAGCGCGAAGCCTGATTCTATATTTGAGTCTGGGCGGGTTATGGAAACTGAAATTATCTTGTTTGAAATAAATTCAGAGCCGTGGATGAAGACTAATTCGTTCGGTGAGAAGTCGTCTTTTGGAGTTCCTGTGATGTCTGTCGTAATCATTTGGGCTGCTGAAACCATAGCCAAGGAAAGGAAAAATGCTAAAATTAATATAAGAAAAATCTTTTTCATTTTATATCCTCTTGATTTAATTGGTAATTAAGATAACTGTTACAACTGATATTCTGAGATGTGCTTTTTCTTACTAACTCTTTTTTTGTTTGTGATGACATTTGTTTAACCTCTCGTTATATATTTATTACCTCACTTGTGCCGATTGAATTTCCAGCTTCGTCGTAAATCTGGAAGTCAATTGTATTTTGCCCTGCGAATCTGAAGCTTACTGTCTTTTCGCAGATTCCTTCGTCAAGACTTGAGCATAATCTTTTCCATTTCGCTTTCGGGTCGTTGTTCTGATTTATTATATACATTACTTCATCAAAGTTTTCCTCTGTTATGTCAAGAGCGAATTCAACTTTTTCTTCGTCCTGCTCGTATGTTAGCGAGTTTAAGACTGGGTCCTGAGTGTCAACTTCAACATTGATTAGTTTTGATGCTGCCAGATTTCCTACTGCATCTGTCAAAGTGAACCAGTAGCCGATTGTCTGTCCGTTGTATGCGCCCAGGTTTATCTCGATATCGCAGTAGTATTTGTTATTTTCTTCGTTCTTTGTGCAGGTGTTTAAGTCGACTGGGAACTGCTGTGAGTTTCCGTAATGAAGAACCAATTCGTCTGGGTTTTCTTCCTGGATTTCAACGTAAAAGTTTCCTGAAGTGAATCCTTTTTTCGGCTCTGTCTTTTTTATTTTCGGTTTTTTTGTGTCGACGACAAAGGAGGCTGTTTCGCTGTCTGTGTTTTGAGCGCTATCTCTCGCGAAAATTGTTATGTCCCATGCTCCATCTTTGAAGCCTACTTCTTTGAAAAGCGACTGGCAGTTAGAGCAGAGTTTTTTTTCTTTTTGCTTGGGGTCATTATTGTCAATGTAAAACATATTGACTAATTCGTTTGCTTCCAAATCAAAAAGAATTTTTTTCTGGCTGTTCAAGTAAGGAATTGGCGTGCTTATCAAAAGAATAGGAAGTGTTGAATCAACGTTTACTATTTTTGACGGACTTGTTGTGCAGGAGGCTGCGTCGCAGACTTCAAAGTTGTATTCCATTTGCCCGTTTTCAAAAGGAGCTGTGTTTACGTTTATCGAGCATTGCATGTTTTCTCCTGACTGGCATGATAGAACAGGAAGTGTTGTCCAAGCTGGATCTGTTGGGGATTTGTAATTTATTTTGACGCTGTCAAGACTTTCTTCTGTATACAAAACAGTAAACTGCCCGTTTGCAAATTCATCGTCGTTTGGCAGAGTGTCGTGGATTCTTGGCGCTTCTGAATCAACTGAGAATGTTCTTGTTATTTCAGCTTCAATTTCATTTGAGAGTTTCTTTGCTCGGATTGTTACTTCTGTCTGTCCTTCTTCCATTGTTACTGTTCTTGAATATGTCTCGCAGTTGTCGCATAATTTGTGCCAGCTTGTGTCGGTTGAAGTGCGGTATTCAAGACGAGAATTTGCGTCGACTTCAATGTTGAATGGGACTCTGTTTGAATCGTAAACTATGCCGTTCTCCGGCGAGTTGACGACTAGGTTTGGAGCAGTTATGTCAGGCGGGCCATTGTTTCCATCAAGAAAACTGCATGTCTGACCGTTGCAAGATGCAGGGTTAACTCCTGGCGTACCTGAGTTTGTTGTGCAAACCTGGCAGAATCCTGCTCCTGAACCTAAATCGCACGTATATTTGCATCCTGCCCCTGAACATCCCGGAGGAAGTTTTTCTCCGTCGTTAAGACAGTAAAGAAGATTTGCACTGGCTATTGGAACTAAGGCAATTGCTAATATAAATACGATTAATAATTTGCCTGCAATTTTTTCTGTTTTGTTGTTGTTCATTCTTTCTCCTGTTTTTTCTTTCTGTTTTTTCCCGTAAAAATAAAGGGAAAAGAAAATAAAAAATAAATTTTGTTTGTTTAGATAGCTTCTCCCCAGAAGTAAATATCTCCTGAATCAAAGTTACCTACGCATGGCTCTGGTAGACCTAACTTGAATGTTAGAGCAATTTCTGAACCTGGGCTTAGTGTGTTGCCTGCATGGTAGTTGATACCATTTATATCAAGCAATCCGCTTTCGCCTGTTCCGGGGTTCCTGATGATTTCGGCATCGTTGTAGAAGTTTCTTGTGAAAACATCTCCGTAAACGATTGGCACGTAACCTTCAGCGTCCGCGTTTGAGGCCTGAGCTGTGCTGTAAGCGCCGCTTGTTGCAAAGTAACACAAGTGGTCAGCGTTATGCTCGTCTAAGCCGTCTGTACCAGCCTGACAATCCAAATTGACGTGGTCTGGTTCTGAATCAGTTCCAGCTCCGTCCCATTCGATATTTGCAGGTGATCTTTCGTTATTGCTTAACTTCAACTGGTTTGTTGTAGGACATGCAGCACCGCTGGATTCAGAATCGTAAAAGTCTGTTCCAGAAATGAACATATCTAACAAGACACCTGAACCGTCTTCAGCATCGTTGCCTACAAGGATTGTGCTCGAGTAAGAGACACTGCCTGGGCGAACTTCTGCGAATTCGACATCTCCGTCAATTGTCAAAGCAATGACAGGGTTCAAGAACCAGTATTCGTTCTCGTCCATTATTGCCTCTCCGTCTTCAGAGATTGCCTCAACTGTAAGGAAGTATTCTCCCTGCATTGAGTCAGGTGTTTCTACTGTGAATACACACTCGTAGAAAGCCATTACATCATCGTCGAATTCTTCAAGCTCTTCTTCCAAAATTCTTGCTTCGCAGGAACTTGGAATTCTTTCAGGCTCAAAGTTGGATCTTTTACATTCAACTTCAATATCGTTTCCTGTGCCCTGTGATGAGCCGATTGTTGCGACAACATCCTGGATTTCTTCAATCTTATTCTTGTCCATTACAAGAACTTTCCATTGAACTTTTTCACCCTCGAAAGCATAGTTGGTTATTCTCTCTACAAGAACACCATCATGTTCTCCGTCGATTGGGTCTGCATTCCAGTCAAACTCGTCAAAGCCACATTTGCTTCCTCGTCCTTCTTCAACGCAGTCCTCCCAAACAACTCTGCTGTCACACATCCAAATTCTTGGAGCGAACTCTTCAGGTTCAATGTCAATACCTATACCACCGCCTACGCTAACTGCTAGAACAGAAGGTGCTACAGATAATGCCAGTAAAGCCACTACTAAAAAACTAAGTAGTTTTCTCATTATTTGTAAAACCTCCTTTCAGATGTTTGAGCATGAGTGAAAACATTTGAATGAGCGACTCTTGTCGCGCTTTCAGTTGATAAGTATGAGATGTAATTTTGCAATGAATTATTTTTGTCGTAACCTTGGAATAATTCCTCTTTTGCTTTTGCCATGTTGTAACTGATTGGATATTTCTATATAAATAATGTTATGCTTGAAAGCATATTCTTGAGTTGGGTGTATCCGTTATTACTTTTGATTGGGGAAAAGATTGTTATGCGAATTTCTCGTTGATAACGAGAATAAAACGAACTTAAATCTGCCTGGTTTTTTATTAGAGTATTATACATATACTGTATCTGAACTATGAGAGTTTATTAAGATTTTGCTATCTACTGATTGGGGTTTACTTTCACTGACACTTTTAATTAATGCAAATCGTGATTAGTCGGAATAGCGTTGGTGATATTGCAGTCATATCGAATCTGCATTAATCATATTTATTTGCTATAATAAAAGACATTAAATTTTAACCATCATTCTTCATTTATGCTGCAACTATTTAGATTATTGAAAACACCGTCGGCAATATAGCAATCGTCTCGAATTTAAGTTAATTATGTTTTGTGGTGGGCAAACATTTACGTCTTTGGCTATAACTCTTATTGTCTAATTAGAATTTAATTATGTGCTGGGTACATGACTTTTTGATTAAGCTTAAATATTCTGATTGATGTAATTATTAATGAACAAAAAAGCGCAGGTTACAATCTGGGTTATTATTGGGATTTTATTAGTTGGGGCTTTTATTATTGCTTTTGTTTTTATTTCTAGTGAAGAAGTTGAGTCTGAGATTGAGTGCGTCAGCGATGAGGATTGCGTTCCTGCAACTTGCTGTCACGCTTCTTCGTGTGCCGCTGTTGGCTCTGAACAAGATTGTTCTGGAGTGGCTTGCACTTTGGAATGCGCGCCGGGAACTTTGGATTGCGGGCAGGGGAATTGTTTGTGCGTTAACGGAAAGTGCGCGGCTGTGATTGAGTAGATTTTCTTGATAGAGATTAAAGAAAAATCAGAAGAGAAAGAAATAATCTAGGACAGAGATATGATGAGTCAGATAATTGAAAGTGAAAAGAATATCAAAAAGGAAAAAATAAAAAAGTTTGAAGAGCATCGGTAATATTATAACCAGACATTATGCAATTAACACGGACTCGGTATGATTTTAGATTACCGACTGTATTTCAATTAATTTGATTTTTATGGCAATATGCAAATGTTAATGTCTTGTGCTATGATTCTGCTGAAATAATTATTTCAAATGAAGGGGATAGCAAAACTTTATAACTTAACATTTTTCTTTATTGTAGTGCGGGTGTTCCAGAGTGGTCAAATGGGCAGGACTTAAGACGTCCGTCTTCCGTCGGGAAGATTAAGAACTGGTATCGTGAGATATCCTGTGTGCTTAGTGCCTTCGTAGGTTCAAATCCTACCACCCGCATTTATATTATGAAAACATTTGAATTGAAAAAAGGAGTTGAAGAGATAAAGAATAGAGTTATAGAAAGTAAAAAATCACCTGTTTTGATAGGAATTGCCGGCGGTTCTGCGTCGGGAAAGGGATATATCTCGAAGATGCTTGCTAAAATTTTAAATGGGAAAGTTATTGGACTTGACGAATATAATCTTGGAAGGGAAAATATAAAAGATAATAATTTTGACAGCGTTGACGCCTATGATATTGAACTGCTTAAGTCTCATCTTAAACTTTTAAAACAAAATATTAAGATTGGTAAGCCGGTTTATGATTTTAAATTATCGAAAAGAATTGGTTATGAAGAATTTGCTCCATGTAATTTTGTTATTGTCGAGGGATTTTTGCTTTTCAATGATAAATTGACTGATGAATTTGATTTTAAGATTTTTGTTGATTCTTCGCCTGATGTAAGACTGCAAAGAAGAATAAAGAGAGACATTGCTGAAAGAGGAAGCACAGAAGAAAGTGTTAAAAGAAGGTGGTTTAGAGATGCTGAGCCGGCTTTCAAGAAGTTTGTTGAGCCGCAAAGAAGATTTGCTGATTTTATTATTGTGAATGATTAGAAAGAAATAAAAAGGAAGATTAATTATTTTAGTGATGTCAACTGCGGTTTCGCCAGATTTTATTGCTGGTGTTTTGCCAGAGTACAGAGAAAGAGTTGGTGAGATTGTATTGGCAAGAAGACGACTTGAGGTAACACGCACAAGAGAGTTTGTTGCACCCTTTGAGACAAGTGTTGTTTATGGACTCTTTTCCGGAGAAAATAACGATGGATGGTTTAACAAAAGAATGAAGCTGGCTGCGTGTTACTCTGTTGCTGAAGATTCTTATTCTACGGAGTGGTTTAGAAAAGAAATGCAGGAAGTTGTTGAGGCGATTGATGATATTTTCAATGCAAATTATTGTCTTGGCTCTGATTTTAGAAGAGTTAGAAACGACGGAAGAATTAAGCTCAGCGATGAAATCGGCGGTGAGTTAATTGGCATGATGGTTAAAGGGCTTGAGATTAATGTAGATGACGGAAGGGGATTTGCGAGAAGCTTGTGGAGACATTATGCTGCGGGGCAGAGGCACAGAACTTTTCCGAGAGGTGTTAGAATTCTTCCTCGTCTATTTTATCGATAATTTCGGTGATATTTTCTGTGATATGTTTTATGGTTTCCTCGTTTGTCGCTTTCGGCTGTTTGTCCTTAAATTTTAAAGCCCTGGACGCACCGGCAATTACGGCAAGTTTAATTCGGTAATCTTCGTTACTCATTTTTGTTTAAGCCGACTATGGTTTAAATTAATTATTGTTCTCTTTTGATATAAAATTGGATGAAATTCCCTTAAAATACAATTGATATAGAGACAGAATAATTAACGTGAATTCGATACGATTGCTGTATTATTTAATTCATTTCAATAATAACCAGACAATAAAATTTGAAATCAAATCAACAGACAAACTTATATAATCTCTTTGTCGTATAATCAGATGAATAAAAAAGCGCTGGTTGGAAAATTAATATTTCTCGCACTTGTGGTAGCCGGAATCCTCGGAGCCTTTGCCTATGTAACTTTTTCAAAATCTAACTTCCAGTTCAAAACAGGCGACGTAACAATAAACGTCGACATTGAAAAAAATGAGACGATGGAAGAGCCGAGAATAATTGAAGTGCCTGAAAACGAGACGGACGCGCCGGCAAATTACTCACTTAATATAACAAATATCTCGGAATGATTATAATAAAAGACATTAAATTTTAATTGAAAACACCGTCGGTAATATAGAACGTATCGAATTTATGTTAATTATTTTTTGTATTGGGCAATTTTTATGTCTTGTGCTATAAGCTAATATAAAAGGTAATCTGTGACATTTACTTATTTTACGGGCATGATTTTGATTAGAAAAATCCTGTTACCTCTGCGGTGGTGCTAAAGGTTTAAATAAAGGTTCGGGTTAATTTGGGCATGCAAAAAGAGAATGGAACATTCTCATGCTTGCATTTTACAAAAAGGAGATAAAAATGCAAAAAGTTGAGAGTCTGAATAAGCTAAAGGCGGAACTGCGAGTGCGCGGATTTTCCCCTTTAACTGTGAGGAACTATTCTTTTTTTGTTGATAAGTTTTTGTCGTCTATAAATAAGAAAGATTCTGAGCTGAATGAAGATGATGTCAAAAAATATCTCGGCGAAATGTTTGAGACTAAATCTAAGAACACGATTATGCTTGCGGCTGCTTCGCTGAAATTTTATTTCAAAGAAATTCTTGGGAGAGATTTTGTCAGTGTCAAAATGCCGAAGAAAGAGAAGAGGCTTCCGGAGGTTTTGACTAAAGATGAAGTGCGGGCTTTGATTGATTCGTGCGACACCTTGAAATCGCGCCTGATTCTTTCTCTGCTCTATTCTTCGGGATTGCGAGTTTCTGAAATCGTAAGTTTAAAAAAAGATGATTTGGATTTTGGCGAGAAGACGGGATGGGTTCGACGGGGAAAGGGCGGAAAGGACAGGCTGTTTGTTTTTTCTTCTGAGCTTAGTGAAGACCTGAAAAGTTTTGCCGACGGAAAAGGCGGAGAGTATAAGTTTGTTTTTTCGCGCGACAAGCCTTTGACAACTCGCAACATTCAGAAAATAATAAAGGGATGCAGATTGCGGGCTGGATTGAAGAAGAAAGTCACGCCGCACACTTTACGCCATTCGTTTGCAACGCATTTGCTGGAGAACGGGACTGACATCAGGATTATTCAGGCGATGCTCGGGCATTCGTCCTTGTCAACGACGCAAGTTTACACGCATATTTCTTCTGAGCAGCTGAAGAAAGTTGCGAATCCGTTTGATGGGCTGTTGGGGAAAGAAGATAGTTAAAGTAGTCCTCTTTGTCTTGCTATTCTTTCAAGTTGGTTTGCTCTTTGCACATATGCTTCACCTAATTGCATTTGTGTTTCTTTAACATCAGTAAAAATAAATCTTTGCGAATGTGTCATCCAATAACAAAAGGAGCCGGCCCTAAATAAAAGATTTGATTGGTCTCTTTTAATATCCTCTCGTATTCCTTTCTCGCTTTAGGATTATTAAAGATGCTATCAGGAGAACAACGAATTGGAAGATCTTCTAAGAAATCTAATTCTTTTTTCAGATATTTCCAGCCCCTAAGGAATTGAATTGTTGGGTAATTCATTTTATCTTTCATGCAATGCGGTATTAAAATTTATCTAAGGGAAAGGAGATAATTGAGAATAGTCTAATTTTTATACTTAAGATTTATTGATTTATTATGGAAGGGGTGAATTTTATTGAGGCGCTTGAGAGAGTTTACTTTAGAGACGGACTGACAAAAACATTTAATCGTCTTTTATTTGCTGAGTCGTGTATTACCAAAGCGTTTGTTCGCGGACTTGACTGGAAATTTGCTTTTGAGAATGAATGGAGGAACAGCGAAGCAGGAATTAGAGGAGAATTTTATAATGTTCTGGGCAGGGATTTGCCTGGGATTATTCTTAGTGACATGAACAGTTTGCCTGCTCAGGCAGAAATTTTTTCTCTTACCGAATTGGATTTGGTTCCATTGTCTGTGGTGGTTGACTGGCTTGTCGTGAAGAGAGAATTTAGTTTGGATAATGTGTACAAATTTCTTGTAACTTATGGAAAGTCAAACTGGGCTGCGGCGCAGGGAGTTGGAGAGCATTATGAGAACTGTTCAAGATACATGAGAAGTTTTGACAGAGATTAGTCCAGAGAGGTTATACAACATCATGGTGGTGATTGTCGTGGAAGAAAAGTTCTGCAGGATGAAGATTTTCTTTTAACTTGGGGACAAGCAAAGCGATTTTTTCAAGATAAATTTGCCTTGCATTTTGCCAGTTGCTATTGACTTGCCAAGGGGCTGGAGAACTTTTAAGCATGGTGTGGGATTTTATTATATTCGCCTGCGTTTTGAGTGGTTTTTCGTTGACTAATTTTTCTGCTTGGCTTAAGAGTTCCCGAACGGTCTTTAACAGTTCCGCTGAATTTTCACCTCTCTCCATATCGATTAATTATAAGAAAAGGGCTCTCTTATGCATAAGATGCAAGGTTTAGATGTGTGTTTTTTATTGTTCATGGAATTATTTCTTTTGTTGTTATTTAAATTTTGTTAAAGTCAGCTCTGTAAAGATTTTTTGAAACGTAAGGCATGATTCTATGCTTAATCTTAATTAACTGAAGAATACCGCCGGTAATATGAAACATATCAAATTTACATTGACTATATTTTGCTAATGAATCATTTACGTCTTGCGGATAGTTTAACCTCAGGACATCGATTGAACTTTGCTTATCTAAATGACTTCTGCCTCTTTGCTCTTGCCTTGGAGTCGCCCGGCTTGCGTGTTTCTTTTCTTCTTGAATCGGGAACAATCATATTTCTGTCGTATGCAACGTACGCTTTTCTTAAAGTTTCTGAGCCGGTGACTTCGAGGATTGCTCTTGCGATTGCCAAACGCGCTGCCTGAATCTGCGCCTGCTTTCCTCCGCTTTGGGTTTTTATGTGGAAGTCGTATTTTATTTCTTCTCCCATTTCCTGATTGTGAATTCTTATTGGCTCTGCGAGAGCGAGCTTATGGAACAAGCCAAGATTTTCTGAATCAAGATGATTATAGAAAACTTTTCCTTTTCCAGGAGTCAGACGAAGTTTCGCGACTGCGGTTTTTCTGTTTCCTGAGAAGATTCTTTTTTCAATTGATTTTTGCTTTGTCATAACCAAAACCTCTTGGAGCTCACTGTGCTCACTCTCGGCTGCTGCAAGAACATCGGCCGACGGGTTTTGGTGAATCCAGCAACCATTAATTTGCCACTAAAGTTTAATTGGAGAAAATTGGTAATATGAAGACTGACTGGTTGGCTGGGATTGACAGGAAAATAATTAATATGAGAAAACCCTCGCGAGGTTCTGCTTAGTAATATCTGGTAGATTTTATTATTTATCATTTGTTAAAGCTCCCTTGAAACGTCTAAAAGTTTAGTTAGTTTTGTTTTTGCCGGCCTTTTCATTTCTATTTTTTCTGCGTGCTCGCACTCTGCCGGACATGTGTTGTAGCACCTTATTCTGTTGAATGCGTCGCTGCCTCTGCCCTGCTTGTGAGAAAGCATTCCTCTTATTGTTCTTTTCATTATTTTTTCAGGCATTTTTGAGATTCTCGGACCTTTTATCGACGTTCCGCCTTTTTTTCTTAGAACTAAGTATTTTTCTTTTACTTTGTTTTTTTCTCCTGTTATCAGGATTTCATTGCAGTTTACTATGATTACTTTTTTTCCTAAGAGAGCTTGCTTTGCTGAGAAAGCGGCTATTCTGCCGAGGATTCCGCCTTGCGCGTTTATGATTATTTCTTTTTTCATGGTAATGTCTCCTCGGTTAATTTTATTCTGCGTTCACATGCACTGATTACTGGATTAAGATGGGTTGATTTATCACCATATATTACTGATAATACTCTTTTGGCTTCAGACAATCCTGTCTCGGCTTGAGCTAACTCAATTCTTGCTCCTTCATAATCCTGATTCATTGCTCTCTTTTTTGCAATAACAACATGGTCCAATATTTCATTTGTTACCTGGGACAAAATTTGCGGGCTCATCTTAAAACTTTAACTCCTTCCATTTTTTTATTTTTCTGGATTTCTTCTTTGATTGTTCTGAATTTTGACTTTGATTTTGCGAGTTTTTCTTTTGCTTCTTTGGAGATTGACAAAGCTACGATGTCAATTTGTTTTGTCAGCTCTCCTTTTGAGAGGATTTTTCCTGGGATGAGAATTGTATCTCCCTGGGAGACTTTTTTTTCAATTTCAAATAAATTTAATGAAGACTGTTTTCTCGTCGGGCCTGCAAGAATTTTTGCTGTGGATTCCCATGCAGGGTTTTTTAGAGCCAGAGCTATTGTTTCTTTAAGTTCTGGTTTTGTTTTTTTTCTAAGATGAGATTTGATTTTTGTTCTGCTCATTTTCATTCTGGGTTTTGAGGGTATTTAAGGTTTTTCCCGAGGGGAGGATTTATATAGACTTATACACACTTGTGTGTAATGGGAGTTAAAGTAAGAAACACGCGCAATAAAGTAAGGATTAACATCACAGTTGACAAAAGAAATCTTGAACAGGCGCGGCGGAAGCTCGGGCTTTTCGGCGGGAAAGTCAGCTCGATGTTCAATGCTTATCTTAATGATTTTGTCAAGTCTGCTTCGGTGGGAGCTTCGTCAGGGTTTGAGGAATTAAGCGAGAAGGTGAAAGAATTGGAGAGGAAGATGAAGGAGATGGAGAAGAGATAGTTAACAAACAACATAACTCTCATCTAACCTGCCGTCCTCGTAATCTTTGATGTTCTGAAAAGAAGAGAGAATCCGACACAATAGAAAAACTTAAAAATAATTCTTACTAAAATAAACTTGCATGGAATATTATGAGTTAGAGTTGAATCCTGAGTTTATCAAGAAGACGATGGAAATTGAAAAACAGAAGACAATTAGTTTTAAGAGTATTGAAGAGCTTAGAAAACGTATAGAGAAAAATGCATAATTTTGAAATAACGAAAAACTTAAATAACTGCTGTTTCATCATATATCAAGGCAGCAGGTGAGGCCTTAAGTCTTCGGACACACCGCACTGTATCCCAGTTGTGTTGAACACTGGGAATTTATTATGACAAAGATAGCAAAAAGCGAATCGGAAGATTCTCATGTTTTCATCAGTAAGATCTCGGAAAAAAGAATCTGCGTTTATATTGATGGTGCAAATTTTTATGGCGGGTTAACTTCTATAAATAAGAGATTTAGTGACAGCAAATTTGACTTTGAGAGATACATTAAACATCTAATCAAAGAGGATAAGTTAATTCAGATTTATTATTACAATGCTTTGATTAAGAAAAAGATTAACGAAAAGGTTTGGAGAAAGCAGAGTGATTTTTTTAATAGGCTGCGCAGGATACCAAAATGCAAAGTTAGTTTATGCACAAGAAAATCCCGATTAAACATTCTGGGAGAAGAATATCACACAATTAAAGGAGATGATATTTTTTTGGCTTTGGACATGATGGAAGATTGCTATAACAATAAGTTTGATAAAGCCATTTTAATCTCTGGCGATGGCGATTTTACCGAATTACTAAAAAGAGTTAAAAGCAAGGGCAAAGAAATTGAGATTTGCTACTTTAAAGATTGTGCTTCTGGTGTTTTGCTAAAGAAAGCAGATAATACTAAACTGATTACAAAGAAGATTGTAAACAAGTTTTTTTGGAGAGGTAATCAGCAGACAATATAACTCTCATCCAACTTGCCGTTCTCATAATCTTTGATGTTTTGGATTGTGCTGTCTATAATTCTGTGGAGGGCTTCTTTGGAGTAGAACGCGATGTGCGGGGTGAAGACGACGTTTTCTTTGCTTAGCAAAGTGTGGTCTTCTACTATTTGCTGCCAGGCTTCTTTGTTTATTTTTTTATGCAAGAGTTCTTTTTCTTCCTTGATTAATATTTCTCCTTCGATTACGTCCAAGCCGACGCCGGAAAGTTTCTTTGAATCAAGGGCTTTGATGACTGCTCCCGTGTCAACGATTTCTCCTCTTGAAGTGTTGATTAGCATCGCGCCTTTTTTCATCTGGCTTATTGTCTTTGCGTTGATTAGGTGATAGTTTTCTTTGCTGTAAGGAATGTGAATAGTGAGGATGTCGGATTTCTTAAGGATTTCTTTTAGTGAGACATATTTGAAGTTTAATTGTTCTGCGAGGAATTCGTCTTCGTGCCTGTCGTTGACGATTACCTTCATGTTGAATCCTCTTGCGATTCTTATTACGTGCTTGCCGATTTTTCCTGCACCCAAAACTCCGATTGTTTTTCCCTCCAAGTCGGTTCCTTTCAAACCTTCAATTCCGAAATTTCCTGAGAGAGTTCTTAGGTATGACTTGTGGATTTTTCTTGAGAGCGAAAGGATAAGGGCGAAAGTGTGTTCAGCGACGGTGTTTTCTCCGTAATTTGGACGGTAGCAAACAATTATTTTTCTTTTTCTGCAGTCGCCGATTTTTATGTGGTCAAAGCCGGTTGAACGAGTGATTAGTAGTTTTAGCTTGGGAAGTTTTTTTATTATTTTGTGATTTATCTTTGAGTAGATGAAAATTGAGATGACTTCTGCGTCTTTTGCTTTTGCGGCGTTTTTTTCTGTCAGCGGTTCGTTGATGAAAACTAGTCTGTGCTTTTTCAGTTTTCTTTTTATGATTGATTTTTCCCAAGGGTGGATTTCGAAGAATGCGATCTTCATAACCAAAACCTCCAGCGGGTTTTGGTGAATCCAGCGTCCATTAAATTGCCACTAAAGTTTAATTGGGGGAAATCGGTAATATGAAATCTGAATGGGTTGTTGTGATTTATTGGAGAACCGGCAGGGTTATAATTTCTAAATGCGGAAATTGTTTTCTTATTGACCATCTTTTATTTCACCTCGGTGTTTTTAGGAATGGGGAATTTATAAGGTTTGGGATTAATAACTATTATAGTAATATCGCGGGCTAAGATTAAGACAGGTTTGATGAAGTTGGCGATTGGATTTATTGTTGTTTGGGAAATAATATTCTGGTAAAATCATACTTAACAGGCGTGATTGGATTTGGCATTAATCATTTTTTGGGGCGAGCAAGGATAGTGACGTAAGGAGCGGTTGCGAGTGGGTGGTTTGGGAGGTTGGTGGTTTTGGTGGGGTGGGGCGAGGGCTGGAAATTAATTTGGGTTAATTATTTAAACTCGAATTTTCTGCGATTGGCATGAGCGCAAATAAATATTCAGCGGAGTCAAGACATTATAACATTGGTACTATTGAAATTAATAGATATACTCAACACGGGCTTGCGCATGTCCGCATTGATACTTCAATTGCTGTCGAAGTGGGCTGTTTTGTTGATACATCGGAATTGACGCCACAGCCTGTAAGGGCATGGATAAAGAGACGTCCGAGCGGACTTGATTTAATTGTTGCTTCGCCGAAGGCTCATGGAATTTCTGAAGATGCTTTAGAGATTGATTCTAGTAAGAGACTGGAGGGGTTTCTGGTTGGAGCAATGAGACAGCAGGCTCCGAATAAAGATTTGCTAAGGGCGAGATACGACGGGCAAAAAGTTTAAATAATATACATATGTATACAATTGTATATGGAAACGACAATAAGAATAAATCCAAAAACGAAAGAAGGGCTTGACCAATTTCGCCAGTATAAAAGTGAAAGCTATGACGAACTTGTAAGAAAATTAGTATACCTTGCCAAGCTTGCAGAGAAAGAACCGAAATTATCACAGAAAATAATCGTGGAAATTAAAGAAGCAAGAGAAAGAGTTAAGAAAGGAGAATTCTATACGGAAGCAGAGGCGAAAAAAATTCTCGGCTTATAAAATGTATAAACTTGTTTTTGAAAAGAGGACTCTTCATGATTTGAATAAGTTAAAAACTAAAATTAAGGAAAGGATTTGGAATAAACTCCAAGATTGTAAAGAGAATCCATTTAGATTTTTTGAAAAATTGATTGAAATAAAGGGATATAAGTTAAGGGTTGGTGATTGGAGAATAATTGCAGATATTTTCCCAGAAAAAGAAGCAATCGTAATTTTGAAGATTGGGCATAGAAAAAATATTTATGATTGAGAAAAATGTTGTTATCTTAATTCTTAGGATTAAGTAATCGTGGGGGGCGCTAATCAAAACCAATCAAATAAGATATGCGAAAAGTTTAAATCTGCCCTCTTGTAAGTTATTATATTAGTTACTTTTCTTTAGTAGCTACATAATAGAAAAGTTTAAATACCTAAATTTCTCAAAGAAGTCATGACACAAACAGCAGAACAAGGACTTTCGGGAATTGCCTTCGTTCCGCGAGGAAGCGGAATGGTAGTTCTAACTCCAAGTTTCTTAGTTGGTGAAACAGGAAGAAGAATTTATGATGCTTACAGAAAACATATAACAGAAAATTTCCCGGAGAATGAGAATTTCCAGTTGAGATTAGAAGGAAACGAAGTTGTTGAAGCAAATGTTAACGATGCAAATATAATTGACCAAGTTGTGAGACCCTTTGGCGGAAGAGTATCACTACCGAAAGACTGGGATGAAGAATTTATGCAAATGACTGACAATAAACACTACACTATCGCAAATGCTTTAGTTTTCAGAACTCTTCAAGATGGTTACGAGCCGAAAAACGATAGGATTACGCAGGCGCTCGCTGAACACATAGACGTAGAAAGAGCGTTGAGAGAACCTGGAATGATTACAGGATTTAATTTTGTTCCAAACCAAGACGAGAGTTACGGATTTATCGCTGTTCCTGCACAAAGATTTCATGTTCATTATGATGAAAGATTTTTAGGAAAATATAACGGATTGAAATTCGATAACACTGATGATAAAGGAATGCCTTTGCATCTTGACAAACAAAACGGAAAAAGAGTTTGGTCTACAAGAGACGATGGCATTTCCGGGTTCGACCTGAACAGGAGTCGCGGCCTCCTCTCCAGCGGGTACGTGCTGTCGTACTCCTATGGCACTGGTCGGGTAG
>Ga0209541_10007214_pt1 | contig 18755 bp, 22 predicted proteins | sample RifCSPlowO2_01_FD_184027 | JGI IMG/M metagenome (GOLD analysis project Ga0209541, IMG submission 184027) | Groundwater microbial communities from Rifle, Colorado - Rifle CSP2_plank lowO2_0.1 (SPAdes) (version 2) | ecosystem: Environmental > Aquatic > Deep subsurface > Groundwater | place... | reverse complement strand
CGGGATTAAATACCACACAAAGCCCGGCCACTTAAAAACAGCTAGTTTCTTTCTTCTCCACCACCAGCCATAGAATAACCAAGCCCCTAAAGACCCCAAGCCTAAGCCCCAAGCCAAAAACCACCAACCATTATTCCAAGGCCACCAAATATTAAACAGTCCAAACAGACCCCAAAACAGCCACGGCACCATCATAAATAGCGGCATAAAGAACCAGACTGGCCTGGGCCATCTAAAGTTCCAAAAGCCCAGATTCCACCATTGACGACCGACAAACCCCCACAAGCCAAGCCACATCAAACCAAATATTAGGGGGAGCCACCAAGTGTAAGTAATCACCTGTGTTGTAACCTGGTTAGTATTACTCAGTGGCTCAGTTTTTTGGGTTGACTGACTAACAGGTGTTTTGGCTTGGGGCTGGCTACCTTGAGTATGGGTTGCCACTAAGTTGCCATCTTTGTCTGTGGCAGTCAGTTTAAATGAATCGTTTTCACTCAGGCTGGTAATATTAGGGCCCTTTATAGAGCAGCCGTCCGCTCCCCGACAGTTACTTTGAGGATTATTGGAGATGGTACCACGTGAGGACACCTTGCCATTTATGGTAATTACTAGGGATATCGGCAAGAGATTTCTGACATCAGCATTCTGGCTAGCAACGACAATCTCAGCCGACCTACCCTGGGGATAGGTAGAAAGCAGTTGGTAATTGTTTTGTAAATCTAAAAACTCAAAATTATAAGAAGCCTGATTCGTAGTACTTTGCGCGTTTACTGGCGCCTGGTTAAGTCCCAACACAACTAACACCATAAACGCTAAGGCGGCTAGTAGTTTTCGAATCATAGATTGTAACCCCGCTATTAATTTCATGGTATGCCTATAACCATTGAAAGGCAATACTAAAATTCTGAATCATAACAAAAAGTTCTAGCGGCCATAATGTTCCCATCTGTGGTGCAGCGTGGTTGCCGAGTCTAGGATGGCTCTGGCGGGAATGTGATGTCGGGAGCCTCTCGCTCAGCATAGCCAGAGAGTACTATCTGCGTCACGTAAATTCCGGTCATGACCCCCTTGAGTTGCTCTTCAGTCATTATTCCATCCTCAAGTAGGTCGGGGATATGTGCTTTGTACTTTTCCATCAAGAACGCAAAAACGGGAAATTGACGGTCGCTCCTTATGACCTCTCCTTGCATAAAAGCAAAGCTATCAAGCTCGGCCGCCCCGGGCTGTGCAGGCGCTGCTATCAAATCATCAAAGACCTCACCGATTAAATCAGTATTAATTATAGTTAATTCTTCACCAAAGCTCATGATAGATACAGATTGTAGAACTTATAGAGCAAAACGCAAGCATGAGCAGATTGGTGCAGCGTAGTTGCCGAGGCTAGGACGCTGCTATTAGACTTTAAGGTATACTCGTAACTATGCGCAAACTCGTTTTATTCGATGTTGATGGAACTTTAGTCAATAGTCCAAGTATTGGTGCATTTGATAAAGCCATAAATAATCTTCACGGGCTTAAAGTACAAGCAAAGCACAAGGAGATTGCAGGCTTAACCGACCGCCTTATACTAAGCCTCCTGCTTGAAGGCGAAGGGTGGGAAAGCTCAAGAATTAAAACTCATTTACCCGCTTTGATTAAAGAACTTGAACAAGTGTATTTACAAAACTTTGTCAAAGGTAGCGTACAGCTTCTACCCGGAGTAAGAGAACTATTGGTTGCACTAAAAAAACATGGAGTAACGCTCGGTCTAATTACCGGTAATTTAAGGACAATTGCAAGAACAAAGCTAGAAGATGTAGGGATTTGGTCGTACTTCACGACAGGCGACCTCGGCAGCGACCCACACATTAAAAGAAGCGAACTAGTATTTATCGCAGTAAAAGAAGCAGGCTTTTCACTAAATGACCGAGGTGTTTATGTAATCGGTGATACTCCTAGAGATATTCAGGCGGCATCAGAAGTAGGGGTGATAAATAAAGTCGGAGTAGCAAGTAATTTGCACTCTGCAAAAGAGCTGCAAGAAGCTGGTGCAAATATAGTTTTTAATGACTTTAAAGACACTAAAGCGGTGCTTAAAGCATTTGGGTTCACAGAATAAGTATCATGCTTATGCGTGGTGCTGCCCCTCGATATCGCTCGGGCTAAGGGGAGGGATTCGAGTCAGGATAGCTCGGAGGGATTCGAGTTATTTTTGTCTGGCTCGATTTCAGTCTCGCCTTCGCTCTAACAGAGCTCCAAAGGTAAACTCAAACAGCCACCGGCTGTTCTCGCCGGCCCGAAGGCTGCCTTCGGCCGATCGAATCTTTCCATAAAGCAAATAAGACCTCCAGACGGAAGTCTTACTTGCTTGGTGCTGGGGGAGGGATTCGAACCCCCGAAGGCGCAAGGCCGTTTGATTTACAGTCAAATGCGTTTGACCGCTTCGCTACCCCAGCATTTGTGGAGCCACCTGACGGATTCGAACCGACGACCTTCACTTTACAAAAGTGTTGCTCTACCAGCTGAGCTAAGGTGGCGTTAACCTAAAAAGTTTAGCAAAACAGGGGTCAAATAACAACCCGACGAGGCCGCAGAATCTTCTTAACTTTACCGGCGCTAATACTTCTTTTATTAAGCTTCTTTCTAACAGTAGCAGCTTCTTCCATCATACCGCGTGATTCGTAGGAGTTAGCTAATAAAGTGTAGGTCTCGACATTAGGCTCCAGCTCAGCGGCTTTTTCCAGCTCCTGCAACATTAGCTTGTCATTGCCAAGCTTTTCCAGCACCTTGGCGTAGGCTATGTGGCGGGCCGCCAGGGAATCTTCTAGCCTAATAGCCTGCTCAAAGGATGTTTCGGCCTTTTGGTAATTCTCGGTTTCGTAATATATCAGGCCGAGGTTGTGCAAGCTGGAAGCACTCGGTTCAATACTGCTGGCTATCTCAAAGCAATCGATGGCGTCACGATACTCACGCTGTTTAGCGTACAAAATACCCAGACGGTTATAGGCAGCGGCATTCTTCTCATCGATTTTAAGGATGGTCAACAGGGCTTTTTCAGCCCGCAGGAAGCGGTTTTCGCGCATCCCAAGATGGGCAATCTCCCAGAGTTTCGATAGCCGATTCCCCAGGAGCCGGGGCATGATGGACATCTCCTGAGACAGTTGATGTCCATGACGATATACCAAAAAGCCGAAAAACAGAAGCAAAATAATAGCGTACATCTCTATAATTATAGCAAATTTAAGCTAAGCTTGAGGCTAATAAGCTTAGGCGAAGCATTAGCCTCAAGGGCTTCTTGAAGTCTAAATACCAGTCGCCGGCTAGCTAGGATTTTTTGGGTCTGGGAATGGCTGCCCCGGGTAGCTGTCGAGCTCTGCAGTGCCGCCAAAAGCTTAGACAGAGCTTCCAGCAGTAAAACTAGCTGTTTTTTGTCACGGCTAAGTGAATCGCTTAGCAATAAGCGTTCATAAATATCTTTTCTTAAATAGCCCTTAGCTTGGTCGACTGCTATTTTAAGCGGGTGCTGCTTGTCGTCCTTTAAAATGGCTAGCATTAAGCCAGCTGCCCCTTGGCTTAGCCGCCAAGCGCTTTCAATGTTTGGCTCAGAGTATTTGCTACCAAGAAACTTAAATGACTGGGCTAGGCTAACTGGTCTGACCTGCAGCTGCTGGCTGCGCGAACTGATAGTCGGCAATAGACTGTGGGAAGAAATAGCGGTTAGGATAAAGACACAGTCGGCCGGCGGTTCTTCCAGCATCTTAAGCAGGGCATTTGAGGCCTCTTCGTTGAGGTCTTGGGCGTCTTCGATCACTACTACGCGTCTAATTTCGCGTGAGCCAGGAGCTTTAAGCTTCAGTACTTTATTCAGCTGGCGTATAGCATCAATCGGTATATCCTGTTTGCCCTCAGGCCGCATAAGGTGCGTGAAATAGGGATATTTTTCTAGCTGCTGCGGGATCCTAAGTCCTAGTAGTTCAGAGGCGATCAGGCGGGCTATTGAGGCTTTACCGCTACCTCCGCCGCCGCTTATAAGTAGGGCATGGGAGGGGCTGTTAATAAACGCCCTAGCCTGCGCCAAGGTGCTTTTATTAAGTAATAAATCATTCATTGTTTAATAAACTCTCTAAAGATTAAAGGATCCGGGGCTTCAAATTTCATTTTACGGCCGCCTGGTAATGTCAGTTCTAAGGAAGCAGCGTGTAGATAGAGATTATCACCCGCGTGGCTATAAAGTCTGTCGCCAACTATCGGGTGACCAATGTATTTCAGGTGCACACGTAGCTGGTGGGTCCGGCCGGTTTGAGGATTGAGCTCAAGCAGTGAATATGAATTACTTGACTTGTTAAGTATTTTTATAACCTTGTAGTTAGTGATTGCCCGCCTACCGCTACTGCCTACTTTGAAGGTCTGTGGTTTTTTTGGGTTACGCTCAATTGGGGCATCGATGATTGCCTGAGACGGCTTGGGCACTCCCTCGACAATTGCCAGGTAGATTTTGTTAACTCTTCTACTAGAAAACTGCTTTTGTAGCCATTGAAGAGCTTTTTGGTTCTTGGCAGTAATAATTACGCCGCTAGTAGCCCTATCTAACCTATGGACAATGCCTGCCCTGTTGCCGATCAGGGTCTTATCACGAAGTTTTGGTTTAATAAAACTGGCCACTGTTGCTTCAGTGTTTAGCACTCCTTTAGAGTGGGTTAAAACCCCCGCCGGCTTGTTTAGTACAAGGACATCCTCATCTTCATAAAGGATAGGTAATTCAATAGCCTCCGGCTCGGCCGACAGGCTGGCATCATCAATTTTAACCGTGTCGCCTGAGCGCAACCGATAGCTGGTTTTAGCCATTTTATTGTTTATCTGTATATGCTCAGGAAAAAGATTCTTCAGTGCTGAACGGCTATAGTCTGGCAGTTTTTGGGTGACGAAAATATCAGCCCTAATGCCAGCCTGCTTATCTCTAACGACAAAGCTTTTCACGCCCATTTAGGCGGGCCTTAATCCCACCGCCTTTTGGACTTTCAATAAGGTAGCGTCGGCGACCTTGCACATGGTCGCTTCATCAGCTTCCAATTTTTGCATTAGTTTTTTGTCATCAATAGCCGTCAGCTTAGCTTGCAAATCAGCAAGAAAGGATTGCACAATCTCGGCCACAGCCTGTTTTAGCTCGCCATAGCTGGTTTTATTCTCCCAATCAGCATTTACTTGTGATTGGGATTTGCCGGTTAGCAGTGCCAGAATTTGCAGCAGATTAGATATGCCCGGCTGCCTATCGAAATCGAACCGAATGTTTGCCTCTGAGTCAGTCGTAGCTTCCATAGCTTTTTTAGCAGCGTCCTGTGGCTTATCGCTGAGCATGATGGTTCCGGCTGGATCATCTATACTTTTACTCATCTTCTTTTGGGGATTGCGCAGTGAGCGGATCCTGACAGGCTTTTCACGTTCGGTGAATTTTAACTGCTCGGCATTATCTGCCGGCAGGACGAAAATATCTCGGAACTGGTTATTAATCCGTGCAGCCAGATTGCGAGAAAATTCGACATGCTGGCGCTGATCCTCACCAACCGGCACCCATTTGGCACCGTAAAGCAGGATATCTGCAGCCATCAGAACAGGGTAGTTAAATAAGCCGATACTAATACGTTCAGCTCCGACTGTTTGAGACTTATCCTTGAATTCGGTCATACGGCTCACTTCACCAAAGCTGCTAAAACAATCTAGAATCCAAGTCAGTTCGCTATGGGCTGGGATATAACTTTGACGATAGATAAATGTATCCGGCTGGTCTATATCCAGTCCGGCTGCCACAAAAACTTTTAGGTTCTGGTGCGTTTGTTCATACAACGTTCCATGGTCTATAGGTGTGGTGAAACTATGCAGGTCAGGAATAAACATATTTAGTTGATACTCTCCCGCATGTTTCTTCTGTAACTGGACCATAGGTAAAATGCCACCTAAATAATTACCCAGGTGGAACTGTGCATTAGACCGAAGCCCAGTTAAGATAACCTCTTTTGCCATTAGTTAAATTATAGCGCAGGAACTCAGATTATTCTGCGTTTTTTGGCTTAATCGTCACACCGAACCTAACTATTGGGACATCGTGTGTTTGACTAAGCTGCTTAAGCTCATCCGATGAATAGACGCCTGATTCTTCGACTCTTGTGACTGGTGCAGCAATAGATCCGACTCTGCGAACACGATTAATGTCCCTTCCGGCAATATCAGGCACAGAAAGATCGATCTCTTGATCAGATAACCTGTTATGATCTGTCATTTTGCCTCCTTCTTAATTTAAAAAACCGCCTCTTGGCGGTTTCCTCAGTATTTTCGAGTTGTTATTTACGAATGCACAGAACAAACCGCCAAACGAGCCTGTGTAAACCAATAGGCAAAAACGGTTTGTAATTTACTCATTGAGAATAGAATATACATAAGTTATTGATAGTTGTCAATTAGAATCCATCACCTAGTGATGCTGCCCATTTCTCACCTTCTCATAGACCAAACGAGCAACTTCCTCTAGCTTTGGATTACTGACAATCGCTGCGTAAGAAACATCAGTCCAGCGTGATTCATTGTCTTGCATTGCATCTAGAAATCTCTTGGCGGATGGCGTCAAAAGCTCACGGTTTTCATAATCCTCTAGTATCGGTCGAAAAACTTTGCAAATAACAGCCCAGTAGCCATGCTCGTGCGCCATAACATCATCATGCTTTTCATAGGTCATTAATTTCGGCACAAGCCCTAGTTCCGCAAGGTGTTCGACGAGTTGTTCTGATTGTCCGATATCGGATGCGACAGCTACTGTTCGAGAATCGTACATGAGACAATGCGCCACGGCAATTTGGCCGTCAATTTCCTTGCGCTTCATTAACTCGTGAGCAGCTTCAACACTATTGCCCATAAGACTATCGTGAAGCACCAGCAGGGCGTTCCCTGGCAGTCTAGGTATTGTCCTGGCAGACTCAATCGGCGCAGCCCAATGGATCACATCGCAATTTTCAAGTATATCGTCCAGCCTGGCTACAGAACTTGCCTTATTTATAACGTCTGAAGACAAAAGCAATGGATCGACACCGGTCTGCGCATTTCTTTCGTCTGGCACGACATCAAAGCCATATACATTATTAAATCTTGAACAGACTTGGACGATTAATTTACCCCCTAAACTGCCGGCCGCTCCCACCACCCCTATAGTATCGGATTTTTTCATAATTTATCGCTTAGTGAATTGGCGTTTCTTTCGGGCACCTCTAAGACCGAATTTCTTGCGTTCTTTCTCTCTGGGGTCACGACCAAGCAGTTCAGCCCGCTTAAGCGTACCTCGGTAATCTTCATTTAGCGCCACAAGAGCTTTAGAAATACCAAGCCTGATGGCATCAACTTGGCTGGCGTGACCGCCGCCAACCACCTTGACAGTCACTTTATACTTATCCGGGTCAATCTCAAGGACAGTAAAGGGCTTGATTAGTTCATGCTGCAGGTACTTACTAGCTGCAAAATACTCACTGGCCGGCTCGCCGTTAATTGTCAGCTCACCCTTACCACCGGCTAAGCGTACTCGGGCGGTAGCGCTTTTGCGTCGGCCCAGAGCGTAAAAGTAATTATCAGCCATTATTGACTTCCCTTTCGTCTGATATCAAATTCGACTGGATTCTGAGCCCTGTGGCTATGCTCTGCACCGCTGTAGACCTTCAGCCGGGCCAACCGGCCTTTGCGGAGCTTGTTAACCGGTAGCATACCCCGGATAGAATGTTCAATTACAGAGACCGGATCCATCTCACCGAGTGTTCGCTTATACAACCCGCCAGGAAAGCCGCTATGGCGATAATAGGTCTTTTTAGCTACTTTATTGCCCGACACGATTAAAGAGCCGGCATTAATAACAATTACATAATCACCGACGTCAATATGGTGGGTAAAACTTGGTTTATCCTTACCCAGCAGCAACCTCGCAGCCACGGTTGAAAGACGGCCCAGCGGTGTCTTAGAGGCATCTAAAACATGCCAGATACGGGTGACATCAGTCGGTTTAGCGCTGTAGGTCTTCATTAACGGTTCCCCCTTCTGCCGGTACGGCGAGCAGCCTGGGTAACGGCTGTCTTATCACTGATCTTTTGTTTACCTTCACCCATCGTTTTAGCGGGCGTATCAGTAGTTTCTGATGCTTTGGTTTCAACTTCAGCTTTTACAGGCTTTTTAGTCTTCTTAGGCTCCGTATTGGGCGCTTTCTTGGCCAGATCATCGACAAAGCTGACCTTAGCCATCTGGGCGTTATCACCACGTCGAGCAGTAGTCCGTACAACCCGGAAATAACCGCTGTTTCTGGCGGCAAGCTTGGGTGTCAACTCATCAACCAACTTATGGGCAGCTTCTAGTGTTGCAAGAGCAGATATTACTTGCCGACGGTTATGTAGATCACCGACTTTAGCCTTGGTAATTAACCTTTCCGTATAGCTGGCGACGGCTTTAGCTTTAGGGAGCGTAGTTTCGATTGACTCTCGCAAGATCAGTGAATCCGCCAAGGACTTAAGCAGTGCCCGGCGCTGGTCGCGCTGTCTACCGAATTTAGTTCCTTTATAGCCGTGGCGGTGCATGATTTACCTCTTAAAGCTCCAACTCAGCCATCTTGTCTTTAACTTCATCAAGGGCTTTGTTACCAAAGCCCTTCAGATCACGCAGTTCGGCTTCAGACAAGCTCAACAGATCCTTAATGGTCTGAATATCGTTGTTGACTAGAGCGTTGGTGGTCCGGGCGCTGAGGTTTAGATCTTCAATTGAGGTCATCAGCTCAGCCGGCTCATCAGCTTCTTCAGAGCCTTCTGCTGAGGCTTCAGGCGCACCAAGTGTAGCGCCGGCTTCAACCTTGGTCTGGCCAGCTAAAGCAGTATATTGATTGACTAAAATAGCGGCCGCTTCTTCAAAGGCCTCACGGGGGGTGATTGAGCCATCAGTCTCGACAGTTATAAGCAACTTATCCAGGTCGGTTATCTGACCGACACGGGTATTCTCAACTTTGTAGCGGACCCGTAAAACAGGTGTAAATAAGGCGTCGAGCATGATCATGTCTGTGGTCTTCCTATCGGTTGCCTGTTCTTCGAGGGCCCGGTAACCGCGGCCGGTTTCAACCAGCAGTTCCGCTTCAACCACGCCTTTAGGGTCATCAATGGTGGCAATCACCTGGTCTTTGTTAACCACTTCAATGTCAGCATTCAGGCTTAGGTCTTTGGCCTTAACAACCCCTTTACCTTTTTTACTCAGGCGGATAGTTTGCGGTTCGTCACTAAAAAGCCTGAAGCGGATACCTTTTAAGTTGAGCATGATGGCCACGACGTCTTCCTTAACACCTGGAATGGTGGTGAATTCGTGAGATACGCCTTCAATCCTAAAGCCGGTGACAGCCGCTCCAGCAATGCTGGAAAGCAGTACCCGGCGCAAGCTGTTACCAAGCGTCATACCATAGCCGGTGTGCAACGGCTCGATGGTAAAGGTGGCGACGGCGTCGCTGTGGTCGGTGATACCGGCCAAGGCGGGGGTGTGGATTAGTTTATTACTCATAGTGTTACCTTTCTCGTCGCATCCCTAGCGTGAGTAATACTCGACGATTAGTTGTTCTTTAAGATCTGGCTCTGCGTCATCACGCGTCGGCAGGCCAGTGACACTTACAGCGAACTTTTTGCGGTCGACCTTCAGCCAGGCCGGGATAGCTGATGGCGCCGGGCTAAGAACATCGATCTGCTTGAAATACTCCGTATTTTTACCATGGTCACGCAGGACAATGATATCCCCGACAACCACTCTGATGGAGGGGATATCGGTTCGGCGGCCGTTGAGCATAAAGTGACCGTGGGTAACTAACTGGCGGGCGGCCCGGCGCGAAGGCGCAAAACCCGCCCGGTAAATGACGTTATCCAGACGTCGTTCCAAATACTGCAGTAAGGTAATGCCGGATTGGCCCTTACTGCGGTTAGCCTCGTTCATCATTTTGGCGAATTGCCGCTCTAGCAGTCCATAAAGCCGTTTAATCTTCTGCTTCTCGCGTAATTGTAGCGCGTACTGACTGGCTTTAGGTCGCCGGCGTCCAGCGTCTGAAGCGCCTTGCCCAGGTGGTGTAGAGCGCTTAACCAAGGCTTTATGGGCCTTGGGGTGCAAAGCGTAGCCTTCACGGCGCGATTGTTTAACAATTGAGCTTAAGTCTCTGGCCATAACTAGTTTCTCTTAGCTTTCCGGGGCCGCGTGCCACCGTGCGGGATAGCGGTAATATCTTTGATGGAGTCGACTTCGATCTTCTGGGCGACCAAGGTCCTAACAGCCGCATCGCGGCCCATGCCAACTCCTTTGACAAGCACATCAACCTTGGCTAGGCCCATGGTTTTGGCGGTCTCAATAGCCTTTTCGGCGGCGACTTGGGCAGCATAGGCCGTACCTTTTTTAGAGCCACGAAAACCAGCACTGCCGGCACTAGCAGTGGCGATAACATTACCCTGCTCATCGGTTATGGTCACGATAGTGTTATTAAAGGTCGCCAGTACATGGACCTGGCCACGGGTTAAAGAGCGACGGCTTTTCTTCTTTTTAGATGGCTTCGGCTTTGTCTCAACAGCCTGTTCAGCTGTAGCCGGCTCTGTCTTTTCCTGGGCCTTAGTTGTAGCTATTTTATCTGTCATAACTTTAAGTCTTAGCCGCTACTTTCCTAGTCGTGCCACCGACGGTTATTTTCTTACCGCGTTTGGTACGGGCGTTGGTGCGTGTCTGCTGACCGTGAACTGGCAAGTTGGCTAAATGGCGCAGGCCGCGGTAGGCTTTAATGTCTTTCAAGCGCTTAATATTACCGGTTACAACTCGCTGCAGCTCACCTTCAACGGTGTAGTTATTGGTGATAATTTCCTGCAGGTGGGACAGCTCAGTATCAGTCAGATCCTTAATCCGGACAGTTGGCTCAACCCTGGCGGTAACTAAGATATCGGCACTGGCCTTGGGCCCAATACCGTAGATATAGGTCAGGGCTATTTGGACCTGCTTGTTGTCTGGTATGTTAACACCTGCCAGTCGGGCCATAGTTAACCTTGCCTTTGCTTGTGCTTAGGCTTTTTCTTATTAATGACATAGACCCGGCCCTTGCGGCGGACGATCTTATCATCGGGGCTGATTTTCTTGACGCTAGCACGCACTTTCATGCGGATCATCACTCCTTAAAAGCGTGGTGACACACTGCTTAGTTAATATCTAATTTTCGCGGTAGGTTATCCGACCCTTCGTCAGATCGTAAGGTGTCAATTCAACCTTGACGCGGTCACCGGGTACGAGACGTATATAGTTCTTACGCATCCGCCCGGCAACGTGAGCTATAATTATATGGCCGTTTTCAAGTTCTACCCGAAACTGGGTTCCCGGCAATGCCTCAACGACCGTACCGACCAGTTCGATTACCTCTTTTTCACGAGCCATAAATATAACCTGAGTAGCTTAGCAAATTTATCATCTGTTGTAAAGAGGAATTTAATATATGATATTGATCGGCAAACGATTATGAAGCAAACATTCCGCCAGCGACTAAAATAAGTCAGTGTTTGCACTTATCTCGCGAATATGATACTATACTGCTAATCAGCGTCAGTGACGCTCGATGTGAGACATATTAGAGTTATAATATAGAGAGTATGGCAATGGCTGAAATAGAGTCCCCTGCCCGAGTCGAACCGGCCCAAGAAACACGGCCAGAAATTAATTTGTGGCGCCGTTTGGGTGAGCAGTTAAATGGCTTCAGACAAGAAGCAGTTATGGGTTTGGGTTGCCTATCAGCGGCAGCCGTTTTTGCTATGACATTCGGTAAAGCTGAAAAAGCTTCTGCTTCCCCATATATGGCTGGTGAGTCACCAGCAAATATAGGTGGCGCGGTGGGGGTAGAGTCTATGCAAGCCGTAAATGTCTTACCCCGCTCCACAATTGACCGGCCAGATGACCTTGCAGGCCGCCAAGTCCATGTTGTATACGCCGTGCCTAATGATGGCGGTCATTTAAACAGTGATACCAACGGTAGTGTTAACCAAGCTATTAACAATTGGAACAATTATGTAAATAGTCGAGGCGCTCCAGGCCTGCGGTGGCGGATTGACACTTATCAAGGCCAGCCCGATATTACCTACTTCATGTTTGATAAAACCGGCGCAGAGCTGGCCCAAATGGCCCGACAGGATTTAGCCTTTTTGGATTATGCCAATGCCGAAATTAAAAAGAGCGGATTGAACAATAAGCCTCTCGAAATTTATAACGTATTATACGAAGCTACCGCCGAAATGCCGGGGTGCAATAACAGTTTTAGACGACCAAAAGTTTTTATTGGTGGCCCAGCTGCTGAAGCCAATACAGTACTAACTTATTTAAAAGAATCTGGTTGTGATAATCGTTTTACAATAGCAAATGTAAGGGGTCTGATTTACAATATCGGTTTCGCGACTAGTTCTGCGCCTCATTTCGATGGCAAAGGAAATACTACTGACAGCTCTCAAGATATATTGTGGGAAAAGGCACAACAAATCGGATGGTCCCATGAAAACTCGTTGATTGACCCGGGCCATGACGACTACTTCATGACCGGCCGACAAGACGATTTATCTAGGGTAAATTACATAACCTGGCCGCTAAATATAATCAAAAAGGGCGATGGCAACGTTAACTTTGTAGAAGGCACAGTGGCTTCTGGAGCGGCCGTTTCAACTAAGCCAGACCCCGGGAACCGTTTTCCGGGTGGTAATGAAATTGCTTTGAAGGCCGAAGGTGAGTTTATTAGATGGGGCGGTGACTGTGCCCAAGAGACAGATGACACATGCGATTTACTAATGGACCGCCCACACAACGTAACTGCTTTCTTCAAAGAAACCATTAAAAAAACCAAGGAAATTAGAGTAGCAATCAAGAAAAAATTGGGCGGTGGAGCGGTAACCGGCAGCGGCATTAAATGCCCGCCAGACTGCACAACCAGCCTCCAAAAGGGCAAAGAGCTAACCCTAACCGCCAAACCAAACAGAGTTTCTAAGGCAGAATGGATAAAAGGCTGCGCCCGAAAAATAGGCAACAGATGTATTGTTAGCTATGGCACAACCGACGCACCCAAAACGGCGACTGTTGTCTTTAGCCGAAAGTAAATTTACTGATCTATTTTTATGCTCTTTAGCATCTGCTGCCAGGTCAAGCTATTGGCTTGCCAGTTATAATTAACAGCAGCTAAAGCATAATAATATATAGCCTTTTGACCAATAACATATATGGCTTTTCCGGTCATTTGTTCAGTTTGGCCTTCTGCCGGCTGGTTGTCAGATAATTTTAGATCAAGCTGCCAGGCGTTTTTGGCAATACTGGGGTTTGAAAAAGCTTTAGGATTAGTTAAAGAAACACTGTACCTGGGAGCACTGTTGTTTTTAACAAAATTGGTTATTACTTTGTAGATTGGCTGGTAGACATCATCACTTTGGTATTGCCAGCCGCTATTAATGACATCGACTGTGGTGGCTGATAAGGACTTCTCGAGTGGTGTGGTGCTGATTGACAGACCGCCGATAGATACAACATGGCCCTTAACTTTGATGTCTTGAGCGTAGTTTCTAGCTTGGTCGTTGACATTACCTACCGGTAGGAACTCTATCGGTTTTTGCAGTACTGTACCAGCACCGGTCTTGGCGCCGTCCAGCTTAATAGTCCCTGTCTTTGAATAGGTGTATTTATACGGTGTGGCGTTATCGTCTCTAATCAGCCACCAGGTTAAACCAGCTGCTGTGATTAAGAGCAATACTGCTAGCCCGGTAATTATTCTGAATTTCGTTAAATATAATCTCATAGCATAGCTCCTGTTAGCACCAAGCTAGTCTGCCAAAGTAAAATGGTAAAAAACGCTGCAGCGGCAAATGCATTACACCACAGCTAAAATCGTCAATAACTGGAGCTGGTGTGGGTGTAGGCGTTGGAGTTGGTGTCGGTTGACTTGAACCGCCACCGCTACTGGGCGGAGAGGAAATTACCGGCGGCCAATCCTCAGGCGGTAAATTACGTGGTGGGGATGGCTGATCCTTAGGTACCGCAGGAGCTGGCACTATAGTATCAATCTTTTTGCAGGCCCCCGGCGGGCCGGTCAACCCTTGGGATTCACAAGAGGGGGGATAATATTTGTTAGGGTCTGAGGGATTAGAGGCTACACAATTAGTGGGGTCAGCAACCACAAATGAATTAGCCGGGCAAGCTGCCTTTTTTTCGACGCATTTGCCAGAGCTTGATTTTTCAAATCCTAAGGGACATGTGCTAAATGAAACTGAAGCCCCGCTACAATCTCTCACGGCGTCAGTGGCGTAACCTCTATAACTTACATCACTTAAGGTTACGACCAAGCATCCGTCACTGTCTCTGTAGGTATTCCAGACTCCTCCTTGATTGGAGTTAGTACAGTTGCCGTTAAAGATTCCTGCCGAGACATCAACTTTAGTAATAGTGCATACTATCGGGCCGCCGCCGCCGGAAGCCGGAGCAAAACTATCGCCACTGCTGCCACCTCCACTACCGCTGCCACTGTCGCCGGAGGCTGGCGCTACTGGCGGTGTGGCATCAGTCAGGCTAAGCCCACAGTTAAGCACACTGCCCGGGTCAATGGTGGCTGGACTGGTGGTAGCTGGCGGTATTACCAGGCGTTTACAGAGGGTGTTAGTAGCTTGCAGGGCAAACTCCGGGGCATTGTCACTGCCGGGGCTGATGTTTAGGTCAGTTCCCGAACTACTGCTGCTGGAATCCATGCGGGCTTGCAGTCTTTTAACGGCACTGCCGGACTTGGCAGTGACATCAATGACTGACTGGACGTTCTTAAAGCTCACCGCTTGGTTAGAACCATCGTTAGCTTTAACCTTAATGACCGACTGGGCGTAAAAGGGTGTTAGGCGGGCGTAGAAGTAGGAGGCGTTGGCAGCCGCTAGGTTGGTAATAACCAGGTTGCAGTCGTAGTCGGGGGTGCCGGAGAAGCTGCCTAAGCTTTTAGAACTACAATTAACCGGTGCCAGGCCGCTGGGGGAGCCATAGGCAAGGGTGTTGCCACCACCGCTCTGTGGATAGAGAAAGAAGGTTTTAGAGTTGGCCTGAACATTGCTTAAGTCACCACTAGCTGGGATAGGGTAAAGGGTTACCCTTAGCAGTGGGGCATAGTTAGCGTCACTCCAGGTTTTTTCATCATAGAGTACTGTGCCATTGGCAGCTGGTACGAACTGGTTCCTGGTGCGGTCGCTGGCCTGCCAGGATAGTAGCAGGCTAGATAAAGGTGTATTAGTGGTTATTTTAATGACTTGGGACTTATACGGAGCCAGGTTCTGGTAAAACAAGCTTGAAGGGTTGGGATCGACCAGCACGCAGGTATAGGCAGTATTGCCATCGGGCGACAGTTTAGCTGCCGCTTCCAGTGGCCCGCCCGGATCGATTAACTGGCCGCACTGGGTAGAGGCAACATCAGCACCTGGGTTAGCCTGCAGGCTTTTAGCGATGTAGGATATGGCGTCATTGATGCCTGATTGGGCAGCATAACTGGCAGCTGAGGCCTGCTCAGAGGCTGAAGAGCTTTGTAGTGAACGGTTCATGACCTTGGTAAAGCCAATGCCTACAAGTGTCAGCAGCACGACTAGTACAAAGACCACGACTATGGAGGTTATACCTCTTTGACTATGCCTTTTTAGCATTAGCTTCATTATAACCCTCTGGTGACTGATGTGCTAAGTTTAATTACTTTCTTCTGCGCTTTGGTCTGCGGATAAAACGCAGCCGCCGTGCACCCATAGCCGCCGTACCACCTGGCCCCGGCTCATAGAAGTAATCAGGCTGTTCATACTGGTCATAGGTAATCATCATGGCCCGCGATTCAACCTGGCGCAGTGTTTCCAGCGATACTGAAACTAAGATTAGGATGCTGGTACCGCCAATGCCCAAAGCAATGTTTGGATCAATCCACCGGGAAGCCACTATCGGCAACACCGCCAGCAGTCCCAGGGCAATGGCCCCGAAAAAGGTCAGACGGGTAATGGTTTTAGATAGGTATTTCTCAGTTTGTTTGCCGGACCTGATACCAGCTAAAAAACCACCTTGTTTTTGCAGATTTTCAGCAATTTCCTTGGAGTTAAAGGTCACACTGGTATAAAAGTAGGTAAAGATAAAGACAAAAAAGAAGTAAGTTGCCGGGTAAACCCATGGTTTCCAGCCACCAGCCCCAAAGGTGGCCGCCGTCGGGTTTTGGAAAAGTTCTGACAATAGCACACCGAACTTCTCCCAACCGTTTTGGGCTATTAGGGCAATACCCTGGCCACGGGTCAGTATCTGCCCTAAAAAGCCTGGGACTGACAAGAAAGCCACGGCAAAGATAATCGGAATAACGCCGGCGGCAATTAACTTGACCGGCAAGGTGGTAGTTACCCCGCCGTAAGTCCGGTTACCCTGCACCCGTTTGGCGTAATTAACAGTTAGCTTACGCGAGGCTTCGTTAAGCTTAACAACTGTCCAGGTCATCAGCACCGTAGCCGCAGCGATAGCCCCAATAAGTATCAGCCCATGTTTAGAAAAGGCGTGGTTAAAGATCGTCAGTCTATCAGCTGGACTTCCGGTTGGATCAAAGGTCGTACCAATAGCCAGTTGGTAGATAATGCTTGGTAGGGCGCTGACGATGCCGACGGTAATCAGCAGTGATATACCGTTACCGATAGACCGCTCGGTAATCAGCTCACCCAGCCACATCAAGACCATTGAACCGCCGGTTAAGGCGGTTATCATGAGGAACCACTGCATAGCTGAAGTGTTAGCCGTAATGTCGCCCAGTCCACCAATACTTTGTGCGGCCTGACGAATTAGGTAAATCATACCGATAGACTGGATGATGGCTAACGGGAAGGTTATCATGAGGAACCACTGCATAGCTGAAGTGTTAGCCGTAATGTCGCCCAGTCCACCAATACTTTGTGCGGCCTGACGAATTAGGTAAATCATACCGATAGACTGGATGATGGCCAGCGGGAAGGTTAGCATGCGGGTGTATTGGTTGATCTTCCGGCGACCAAATTCACCTTCTTTGTTGAGCGCTTCAAACTTCGGCACGGCTTTGGTCAGCAGCTGCATAATAATGCTGGCGTTAATGTAGGGGCCCAGGCCTACCAGCATGATCGAGAAGTTAGCCAGGGCGCCACCGGATAGCACATTTAGGAATCCTAGCAATTGGTTGGCACCGGTTTGGGTATATAAGTTCTCCAGCACTTGGCGCAGGGTCTGGGGATCGCTCAAGGGAACAGGAATATGGGCTAAAATACGGAAAACCAGCAGCATGCCAAGGACAGCCAGGATACGCTTGCGCATATCGCCGTGGCCCAATGATTTTAGAATTAAACCCCAGTTCACCTCTTATTGTCCCCTAACTTCTTAAATAGTATAGCAAAGCCAAGAAGCCTAGCTATTGTCGCTGGCTTTAGTGCTTCGGCCCAGGCGTTCAATCTTGTTAAAGCTACCACCGGCTTTTTTAATAGCTGCCTGGGCTGCCTTACTGGCGCCTTGTAGCCTAACGTCTTTTTTAGACGCTAGATCACCACCAAGCACCAGCTTTACCGGCACGTAAGGTCTTCTAATAAGGCCGGCTTCGAATAAGGCTATGGTGTCAATATTAGCCTTTTTAATCTGCTCCAACTGGCCGGTATAGACAACTTCTACTTTTGGTCGCTTACTTTTAAAGCCCCGAGCCTTGGGCAGACGCATATACAGTGGCATCTGGCCACCTTCAAAACCGGGACGGACACCGCCGCTTTTTCTAGAACCTTGGCCTTTGGTGCCCCGGCCGGCAGTCTTACCGCGGCCGGCGGCAATACCGCGACCGGCTCGGTAGGTTTTAGTCTGTCTTGGCATTTGTAGCTCGTTATACTTCATTACTTAGCCCCCACTTTAGCTTTTTTGGGTTTGGCTAGCTTTTTAGTAGTTGGAGTGGCGCCTTGTTTAGTCACCCACTGACTGGCCGGGGTCATGCTCTTTAGCGCTGCCAGCGCGGCATAGGCCATATTCAAACGGTTGGATGAGCCGTGCGACTTGGACAAGGCATTCTCAAAGCCGGCGACCTCTAAAACAGTCCGGACTACGCCGCCGGCGATCAAGCCGGTGCCCGGGGACGCTGGCAGGATTAAAATACGGGCACCACTAATTTTAGCCTCAACCTCATGGGTTAAGGTGCCTTTATAGATCGGCAGAGTAATGAGGTGTTTCTTGGCCACGTCTGTTGCCTTAGTAACAGCCGCTGTGACGTCAGCGCCTTTGCTGATCCCAGCGCCAACCCGACCTTTGTGGTCACCTAAAATAACTAAGGCCTGAAAACGGAAACGACGGCCGCCTTTAACTACCCGGGCGACGCGGTTAATAAAGACCACCCGCTCGTCAAATTCTTTGGCTTCTACCTGGATATTTCGGTGTCGGGTATCGGCCATCTAAAACTCCAATCCGCCACTGCGGGCAGCCTCAGCCAGAGACTTAACCCGACCATGGTAAATCTTGGCGCCGCGGTCAAAGACGACCTTGCTGACGCCGGCTTTTGTAGCTTTTTTAGCAATTTCTTCACCTATCATACCAGCCTTGGCGGTCATATTACCCTCAGTCTTTTTACCAACGGTAGTGGCGTATGACAAGGTCTTAGCGTTGCTATCATCAATCAGCTGAGCCGTAATATGGCGGTGGCTGATATGCACGCTTAGGCGAGGACGCTCGTTAGTACCAATGACAGTTGAGCGTACACA
>Ga0209541_10007207_pt1 | contig 18763 bp, 20 predicted proteins | sample RifCSPlowO2_01_FD_184027 | JGI IMG/M metagenome (GOLD analysis project Ga0209541, IMG submission 184027) | Groundwater microbial communities from Rifle, Colorado - Rifle CSP2_plank lowO2_0.1 (SPAdes) (version 2) | ecosystem: Environmental > Aquatic > Deep subsurface > Groundwater | place... | reverse complement strand
TTTATTAAGGTCTACATCATATGTTCTCTTTCGCATTGTGGGGTCTCCACCACCCCCATCTATCCATTAGATGGGGGCTGAAGCCCCCTTAAATCTTTCTAATTGTGAGTTAACTTGCAATCGAGCCGTTTTTACAGCAAAAGAAGGTAAGGCTGATACTACGGGAGGTTAAACCTAAATGCGCAATAATCAACCAATCCGGCTTATACCTCACAGACACCGTTGCCAAAAATATCGCCATCGCCTCAGGTGTCCCGAAAAACAGCCTGATCATACAGAACGCCTCAGACACTCTCGCCTATTTCTCAGACACAGGAAACTTAACTTTGAGAGGAACTCTGGCGCAGAGCTATGCAGCGCCGTAATACGGCGCAAAATAAGAACTTGGTTCTTTACAGAGAGCGTCTTAAAAATAAGAACATTTAAATATAAGTAATTATTAGTAATTATGAGTTAGTATGATCCTTCAAATCAGCCGTCATGCAAAAGAGAAGATGGACATTGAGGGCATCGATGAAGACCAGATAAGAAGAGCGATAAAAATGGGTTCCATATCGCGCCAGACAGACGGGTACTTGGCCTCATACACGTACATCAAAGTGGCATACAAGAGAAAAGGGGACATCTACAGGATTAAAACTGTTTTTGTAGATAAAGGGTGATAACATGAGAGATGAAAACACGTGCTGGGAATGCGGAAAAAAAATGAGGGAAAAGAGGGTGGAGTATTCTCTCTATGGTGTAAAGATAGGAAACTTTCCCGCAAAAGTATGTGAAACGTGCAAAGAGGAATACTTTAGCGAAGAAATATCAAGAAGGATAACGAATGCGGTCAAAAAGAAAGGATTGTGGGGCCTGCAAACAACAACCAAGATAGGGCAAGCGGGCACAACATTGGATATACGGTTGCCCAAGAAGATTATACAGTTCCTCAATCTCGAAAAAGGAAAGGAAGTTAAACTGTATCCAGAAGGAAAGAACAAGTTGGTTATTTCTGTCTAGAGAGATGCGCCCGGCTCAAAACGAGCTGCGCCCTAAAGATTATAACGCATAATCAATTAATCGAAGAGACAATTGAAAAAACTAAAAGGGGGCAGTATTAGTTTTCAGTCTCTTGACCAATTAAGAAAATTCTTAACGCCAAAAAGATTGGAGCTGTTAAGGGTTATCAGGCATAGAAAGCCGGGGTCAATATATGAGCTTGCAAAGTTAGTTGATCGAACCCCTGAAAATGTGAACACAGATATACGGTTTTTAGATCAGATGGGGTTTGTCGAGATAACGAAAGTAAAAGAAACAAGAAAGAAAACAGTTCCCGAAGTGGTGTATGATAAAATGACTCTGGAGATTGATGTATGAGAAGTTCACCTACTTCTCAAGCACAGGAAACCTTGCCCTCAGAGGAACTCTCACCCAGAATTACGCGGATCCGTAGAAAAGTGTGTATATGTTACAAAGTCACATAAATTTATGTGCTGTACCAACATAGGTAAAGAAAGGGTATAAGAAAGAAGGCTCTAGCTGAAAGGGTATCGCCGGCTTCTCAAACGCTCTCATGCGGCGCCATAGGCAAAAATCATGCTCGGATAAGTATATAAACGCTGCTCACTCGCCAAAGATAATGCGTAAAAAACAAAATGAGCAGGACTATGAATATCAGATTTACGTAGAGGACAAGCTCGTATGGCAGGGACTAAATCCAGAGAAGATATATGAAAGAATTGAAAATGAGAACCCGGGAAAAAAAGTATCTATTGCATGGAGATTGAGAGAGGGGATTCTTATTGCCTCCATTTAAGTATCAGGAAGATCAAAAGCCCTTGATCTGTTTAAAGCATGCTTTGATGGGGAGGCAACAAATATCCAAGAAAAGTAAAGAAGCGGATTCTGGATACTTGAACTGCAACCGCGCGCATCCATAAACAGCGTAGTTACCATAAGTAACTTAAAGTAACGCTTTCTCAGAAACATGTTAAGTAAAGTTTCCAAGTACCTCAAGGCTTTTTGCAGGGGGAAGGGTGCCGCCTTTTTGTGAGCTTTGCAGCCAAAAAGAAGTACATCGACAAGGGGGTCGTCCAACCCGGGGAATGTCGATATGAACAAAGGAAGACTGGAAGCGAACTCGGCGGCACCCCTGATAAGCCCCTGCAAAAAGCCTGATTGGGAAGTTAACAGCTTTACTTAACAATAATGCCAGACATAAATAACTCATAAAAGTGTTATGTCTGGCAAACATCAGTAAGCGATTTATTCTATGACTTATTTTTGTCGCTTTCTCAAAAACAGAAACCTTTTTAAACAGAAGTTACCAAAAGTATCTAAAGGTTACCCACCCCCATGGGAGATGCAGTAGTAAAGCTCGACAAAGAGCTAAAAAAGCGTATTGAGGAGTTTATTTCTCAGGGAGATACTCGTTTTGACTATCCTTCTGTTAAGAATTTCCTTGACAAGGCAGTCATAAAGCTGCTCAAAGAGGTAAAAAAATGAAAAAACTCTGGATGCTGCCAGTATTGCTTGTCTTGCTGGCAGGAATGGTTGTAGGAATTCCCTATACTCTCAACATCCAGGGCAAGCTGACTGATGCTAGCGGTAGCTCTATCACAGCTGTGCATAATATCACAGCTTCCATCTACACAAATACAACAGGAACAGACTCTCTTGTCTACAGCAGGAACTTTACAGTAATCCCGGATGCGAGAGGGATCTATCATCTGACGCTCCAGAATGTGTCTGTGAACTTTTCAGGTCCTGCCTATATTGGCCTGAAGGTTGATCCTGAGAATAATGAATCTGAGCTTTCTCCAAGGCTCAATGTTTCATTAGTTCCTTTTTCCTATAGGGCAAACATTTCAGAGGATTTGAGCTGTACTGACTGCTTAAGCCAGGCCCAGATCCAGGACATCTATGTTGAAAACACAGGAGATACTGTTTCAGGACAGCTGAATATAACTGGAAATGTTGTGATTGGCGGCCTTGCAAACTTAACTGATGTGAATATAACGGGCGGCCTGTATGTGAGGGATAAAGTCGGCATTGGAGAGATTAATCCAACACACCCTCTGGTTGTTTCAGGCGCGATTAATGCTTCAGCATTGAATATATCTGGAATTGTGTTTATCCAGGGCTCAACCAATCTTACAAATCTGAACGTATCTGGCGGCTTGTTTGTTCGGGATCAGGCATACTTTATCAGCAATGTCGGGATTGGCACAACAACTCCTTTAGCAACTTTGGAAGTAAAGGGCTCTGGCAACTTTTCAGGCGGAGTGAATATCACTGGAGAATTAACTGTGGGCGATTTAACAAATCTGACAGATGTAAATGTCTCCGGTGGACTATACGTAAGAGATCAGTCCTATTTGACAGGCAATGTCGGGATTGGCACAACAACGCCCTTGGCAACACTTGAAGTGAAAGGCTCAGCGAATTTCTCAGGCGGAGTGAATATAACCGGAGAATTAAGTGTGGGCGATTTAACCAATCTCACAGACCTGAACGTTACAGGAGGGTTGTACGTGAGGGATAATGTCGGCATAGGAACACTAACCCCAAGCGCAGCCCTTGATATTATTGGTGATCTGGAAGTCGGCTCTACAGATTTCTTTGTTGATGACTCAGAAGGAAGGGTTGGAATTGGAACAATCACTCCATTAGCAAATTTAGAAGTCAAAGGCTCTGCAAATATTTCAGGCGGCCTGAATGTCACAGGGGAATTGGCTGTCGCTGACTTGGCAAACTTGACAGACGTAAATATTTCTGGAGGCCTGTATGTTCGTGATGAAGCGTATCTGAACAGCAGAGTCGGCATTGGAAACACAGCTCCAAGCCATCAGCTTGAAGTCTCTGGAGGAGTAAATGCAACTGCATTGAATGTGTCTGGAGGAGTTTTGCTGGCAACAAACGCAGGCAATGTAGGGATTGGAACTTCCATAGCAAACCATACCTTGACTGTGCAGGGAGGGATTAATGCTTCGCAATTGAATGTGTCAGGAGCTGTCTACATTAAAGGATTAACGAATCTCTCGGATACAAACATCACAGGAGGTTTATACATAAGGGATAGCGCCGGCATAGGAACAACATCCCCAAATCATAGATTAGAGGTGGCTGGCGGCATCAATGCGACAGATCTAAACATTTCTGGAAACGTGTTATTAGCCTCAAACGCAGGCAATGTCGGTATAGGAACCTCAATAGCAAACCACACCTTGACAGTCCAAGGTGGAATTAATGCTTCGCAGCTCAACATAAGCGGAGCCGTGTACATCAAAGGGCTGACGAATGTAAGCGATTTGAATGTTACAGGCGGATTGTACGTGCGTGACCAGGCAGCCTTCAACTCACAAATTCTCATTCAGGGAAACAGTATCCATGACATTTTATCATGGCTGAACACCTCACTGAATAACTCTCTCAGATTGGAAGATACGAACCTCAACACATCATTAAAAGACTACATCAATGAGAGGGATTCATGGCTTAATACAAGCGTTAATAATTCATTGAGGCTTGAAGATACTAATCTTAATACTTCAATGAAGGCGTACGCAGACAATGCAGACTCTCTTTTGAACAGTTCAATCAGGGCTCTCGGCTACTTCAACAGCGAGTCAAATATTACTGGATACCTGAACCTGTCAAACCTGAAAGTGACTGGAATTGCGAACTTTACGGATGTAAATATCACAGGCGGAGTCTACATACGGGACAGCCTCGGCATTGGTGTCATAAGCCCATCTTACAAGCTCCAGGTTTCCGGAACTTCAAACCTCTCAGGAAATGTGTTGATTCTAGGAGACTTAAATGTGACAGGAAACACTGCCCTGAACGCCCTTAATGTCTCAGGCTTGACACTCAGCCAGGGAAACGTCATAGCAAAGAATGTAACAATCAGCGACTTCCTGAAGTCTGACGCTGGAAAAAATTTAACTCTGTTGGCAGACAATGGAAAGGACGTCATCATCATGAAGTCTGATTCAAATGTCTCAGGAGCAATAGATGTTCTTGTCTTAACCCACGCCATCAACAATGACACAAACGGAAGCAATAACATTGGAGCTGGAGTGCTGTTCACAGCAGAAGACACCACAGGAGCAATGGAGAATATCTCTGCAATTCGTGGAGTCTTCTCAGACGCAACAAATAACTCAGAGGACGGAGATCTTGTGTTCTTTACCAGAAGCGCAGGAGGCGGATTGGTTGAGGTTGCGAGAATAGCGGCAGATGGAACAGTAAATGTTACTGATCTGAATGTGACTGGCGGCTTGTATGTAAGGGATAAAGTCGGCATAGGAACAGACGCTCCCACAGCCACCCTTCAAATCAACAGCTCAAACACAGCCGGAGCCTTCGCTGTATATAACTCCACAGGAACAGGCGCAGCAACGTATATGTTCATCAACGGAACTTCCGGCAAAGTCGGCATCGGGACTACCGCTCCGGCGAATATGTTGGAGATAGTAAAGCAAGGTGCAGCCCCGTCTATGCGGTTGGCTGGGTATACAACTGGTTCTAGCGGGGCTCCTATCTATAGGATAGCTAGAGCACGTGGGACAGAGGAGTCTCCGACAGCAGTCGTAAGCGCTGATGAAATAGCTTACACGCCCTGGGTTCAGGGTTATAACGGCTCAACATTCATGACAGTTGGGTACATACTATATTCAGCAGCAGAAAACTTCAACGATGGGCAGCTTGGAACACGTGTGCGATTTGCTGCAGTACCCGGGAACCAGTCAAAAACAGCAGTAGAGCAATTCATGGAATATACTACTACAGGAAATCTTGCTTTGGTTCAGACATCAGGCAACGTCGGCATCGCAGGAACAGCTCCAAGCACTAAACTTGAGATTAACCAAGACCCCCTAAACACAAATCAACCCACTACTTTTATTGGAACTGCGTATGATAGTAACCATACATCTTTATTGATAGCTGGAGCAGGAACTGGGACTGGAACAGGCGAAAAACTTGGATTTCAATTCTCACCGTATATTAACGGTGCTAATAAATATTCCATAGGTGGGATGTTTGGAGTATTGGATGACCTCAGCGGTTCTACCTCTGGCGACCTTACTTTTGATATGAAATCAACCAATTCCGCCGAGTCGCTAACCGAAGTTTTGAGGATAACACATGAAGGCAGCGTCGGCATCGGAACCGCCTCTCCAGGAAAGCTTTTGGTCGTTAATTCATCCACATCTGCATTGGTGTTTGACGCAGCAGCCCTTCCCAACCCAGTCATCAACTCAACCCAGCTTACCAATACAACAATCAGCTCAGCAGGAGGCAGCGTGATAATTCGTCTAGGTTAGTTAACCCCCAACCGCCCAAACCCAAAATTTTCCCCATCCCAGCCCCTGCAAACAAAAAAACCGCGCCAAATCCGGTGCATAAACCCAACCCAGATCCGCACCAAATCAGGTGTACAACCCAATGAAAAAACCTCTCCAGATCAGGCACATAGGGCCTGCCCAAATCAGGTGCACAACCCAAAAAACCTGCCCAAAATCGGTGCATGAAGCCTGCCCAAAATCGGGTGCATAACCAAATGAAAACCCCACTCCAAATCAAGTGCATGGCAACCCTAAAAAACCGCACCAAATCAGGTGCATGACCCAAAACCCCGCACCAAATCGGGTGCATAACCAAATGAAAACCCCACCCCAAATCACGTGCATGAAGCCTGCCCAAAATCGGTGCATGACCAAATGAAAACCCCGCACCAAATCAAGTGCATGAGAACCCTAAATCCTGTCCATAGTTCAATGAAAACTTGCCTCGAATCAGGTGCACAAATGCATAAAACACACTGCATGAATCAGTTGCCTCAAACAATCCCCGCAAACAATGCTCGAATGCATCCCGCTTTTGTGGTTTATATGATTGCCTTTCCACACAAGAGGAAGATCCTGATATGAAAAGCCAAAATAAAACACCAAAAAGAACGCTTTTAGACACGAGCGTTTATGGGGAATTGATGCTCGATCCTCAAACAGTAACCAAGATAGAAAAACGAATCGAAAGGAACCAAACATTGGTTTATGGCAATAGGATTATTAGAAATGAGCTAAGAGAGACATCAGCACAGGCAAGATTAGGTAAGCAGAGCAAAAGGATCCTGCTCTTAAACCTCTATGACAGGTTAACCGCAGGCCATGAGATAATAATGGGTGACTTAATCAGGATATTAGCAAAAAAGTATTATGAGAAATACAGGAGATTCGATGGAAAATATCCTTATGATAGCCTGAAAAATGACTTTTTAATCGTCGCTTCAGCCTCGATAAAGGAATTGAACATCGTAGTGTCCCATGACACAAAAACGATGCTTTCAGAGTTGGCAATGAAAGCGTACAAAAAAATAAATTCTGAAAACGGATTGGAAAATCCTGATTTTATCCCATATCAAGAATACAAAAGAAGATTAGACCTTATAGACCCTCCTGTTTGACGTGATATTTATGAATTCCTTAACAGCCTTCACAAACTTGGGATCTTTGTTAGCCTCTTCAATCTCCCTTATCAATGTATCCCAATCGGGTTTTTGGCATTTCATAATAAACAGAAGGTTAAATCAATATTTAAACATTTCGCATAAGATGCGAAGCCGGGCCCCAAAAAAATCCCCCAATCCATCCCCTATGACCCAAAAACCCTCTCCAAATCCGGCGCATAAAGCCAGCCCCTATGACCAAAAAAACCTCTCCAGATCCGGCGCATAATCGAAGAAAACACCCAATGCATAACCCACCCTAAAGAGCATGGTAAAAACTCTGACTCATCGAAAATCAATGATCGAATGTATTTTTTTACAGTTTATTACATTTTCAGCAAAGGAAAACTCATATGAAAATCCAAAATAAACCGAAAAAAAGAATCCTCCTAGATTTAGATGTGGTTACAGTTGGGCTATGGGACAAAGGGGAGAGAGGAGATGCGGCCAGGGTATATATGGAGAAAATAAGGAGAGGGGATATCATACTTTGCACATCGTACCATCTTCTGGAATTAGTCAACCAATGGAAACATGAGAGGCTTAAAGACCAGATAAGTGAATTTTTTGAACTGTGGGCAGCAAGGATTTATTCTACTAAAGAGATTCTCGAAAACGCAAAAGCAAAGAATATCGATTATAGTCAGGTTATCAATGCGCTCATCAAAACCGGGGTAAAGGAAGAAGACACTATCCTTGTACTTATAACAAGCATATTCCAGCTTGACGCACTCATCACATTCAACAGAGTCCATCTCAAAAACAACCAAGAAATGATAAACCAGATCCTAACAAGAAATAACATGGAGGTGATAAAGATTGAGTTCCCTAATTAGAAATATCGATTTTTTTTGCAGATTTCAGGAATCTCTTAGTGATGCCTCTCTTGATATCATCTGCAAGTTTAATCAACTCAGCAAAAGTCATAGTTTTAGGGTTCTTCATAAGAGAACTAATAAACCATCTGAATATATAAAGATTATGTTTGACTCAACACACCGGCAGGAGGCAAGGTAATTGCCCGCTTGGGCTAAGCCCCCCCCCTGCGCAAAACGTTCCCACCAACCCAGCCCAATGAAAACCCCATCCCAAATCAGGTGCACAATCGAAGAAAACATCCAATGCATAACCCTAAAGAGTATGATAACGAAAACCGCACTAATCCCCGACCTAAAGGTCGGGGTTTTTGATCGTGCGGTTTTCGGGATTGAAAATTCGGGCTAAAGCCCGGGGTATTAAACCCCGAATTTTCAATAAAAACTCTGACGAACTGAAAATCGATGATCAAATGTATTTTTTGCAGTTAATTGCATTTTCAACGAGGGCAGCCTATGAAAATCCAAAATAAACAACAAAAAAGGATCATCCTGGATACGAGCGTTTATGGAAGATTGATAGAGGATATTGATGTGGTCCCTAAAATAGTTAAAGGCATCCCGGAAAGATTTGTGATTTACGGCAACAGGCTGATAAGGAATGAGCTGAGGGCGGTTGCTAAAAAAGAGAGGATTGGCGCAGAAAGTAAGCGAAAACTGGTCTTGAGTATCTATGACCTATTTGTTAGAAAAGACAATCACATTTTAAAGATTACAGATTTGGTAGAACTGATCGCCAATAGGTATTATGGAGAATATAATAAGTTAAAAGGAGGTTGCGGTTATGATGATATAATAAATGACTTTAAAATAATCGCCTGCGCTTCCCTTCATAAGCTGGATATTGTTGTCTCTCACGACACAAAGAGTATGCTGGGCATAAAAGCCATTAAAGCATATGAAAGGGTCGATAAGGATTATCAGATGAGAACTCCAGAATTTATCCCCTACCAAAAATTCAAGGAGGCTTATCTATGAGTATGAGACGTTGCTTCAATAAACTTCCTTATAAAAGCTCTGAATTTAGGATCCTTCCGAGCTTCCTCTATCTTTTTCCTCAATTTTTTCCACTCCTTAGTATCAGCCAACGATTTCATTATACGCGCAATAATCAATTGAGGTATATAAAGATTATGGAGTGCAAGCAATCTCGTTACCAGCCCCCTGCGCAAAACGTTCCCACCAACCCAGCCCAATGAAAACCCCATCCCAAATCAGGTGCATGAAGCCTGCCCAAATCAGGTGCGCACAAACTTCCAAAATCCAGCGCATAACCCAATGAAAACCCGCCTCAAATCAGGTGCATAAAAAATGCAAAAGAAAACAAAAGAAACAATCACCTGCCAAAACTGTAGCTCCACTCAAACCGTCAAAAGAGGCTTCGCAAAAAACAAATTCCAGGCCATCCAAAAATATCAATGCAAAGTCTGCAAATCCGTCTTCACACAGAGCCAATCAAAAAACAAAACCTATCCCATAGGCATCATCCTAAAGTCAATCTCTACCTACAACCTTGGCCACAGCCTGAAAGATACATCAAACATCATAGAAAAGCAGGCCGCAACAAAGCTCCCCCCGTCAACCATCGCCAAATGGCTAAGCGAATACAAGAATATCTGCGCATTCAGCAAACTAAGAGGCCAAGCAAAAAAGATCTTCTCCCCAGGCCAGATTATAGAGTCATACCCCCTTCTCCACAACAACCTGCCGTACACATTCCAAATCCACAAGGCAAAGCTCGAAGTCCTCTTCCACCACCCCAAATACAACAACCAATTCACCAATACCAGCAGATTCTACGACCCTCTCAAATCATACCTCAGCAAAATCCCAACAAACAAGTTCCCTCATCATATCTTTAAAGAATACAGAAGACATTCTAGGCTGGACACGCCGCAATTAAGCAGCCAAAAAAGGGCATCTCAAATCAAGTTCTCGCACCTAAATATCATTCACATCTCAAAGGCCAACGCAGCAAACAAGCTGGCAAAGCTGGCCCTCAACCTCGCAAGGAGCAACGCTCAGCGCCATAAAGCGCTCCAGGGCTTCTTCATAACCAACGACTCAACAACCATTGCAACAGAAATCCCGGTCTATCTCACAAAAGATGATATCATATACTTCCAGAAAAGAGGATTCACCCTAAACCTCAGCAATGCAAAAACCCCCATCACAGGCCATATCGACATCCTCCAGGTAAGAAACAGCCTTATCCACATCTTAGATTACAAGCCCGAAGCAAAAAGCTGCAACCCAATTGAACAGCTCACGCTCTACGCACTCAGCCTAGCGTCAAGGACAAAACTCGACATCAAATCATTCAAATGCGCGTGGTTCGACGAAAATAGCTATTATGAATTTTTTCCACTGCACGCAATATATAAGAATAGAACATATAAGAATAGAACAGGCTACGAGGGCTCTGGTAGTAGGCTTGGTGAAGGTGCTCAGGCATGAGAACCCTCTATTATATCATCGCAGCATTGCTGTTCCCATTAGCTGCTGCACAGACAATGAGCAACTCAAACTTTGTCTTCGATGCAGACCCTTCACCTGGCTCAACAAACTCCTCAAGCAGCAATTACCAATCCTCATTTGCTGTAACGCCGGTCTCAGGAAACGCGTCTTCAGCAAACTTCAGAAGCTTCTTCGGCTTCTTCTTCCGCCTGCAGTACGCAAACGGAGACCCATGCGAAGCGAACAGGGACTGCATGTCAGGAGCCTGCTGCTCAGGAACATGCCTGGCATCCTGCCCTGCAGGAGCCGCAGCATCAGCAGGAGGAGGCGGTGGTGGAGGAGGTGGAGGAGGGAGCAACGCAACCATAGAATGGCCCCACCCGGGGTTCTCAGCCTCTCCAGGAAGCATTACCTTCACTCTTGTTCTTGGAGCAGAAGATGAAAAGCAAATTTCAGTCACAAACACCGGCAACACTGACCTTGATCTCAGCATCGATATATCAGGAGAAGCGGCCTCCCTGCTCTCATCAGATTCAAGCCTCTCTATTGCAGAGGGAAGTTCTGCCCAAATTACACTGCAGGCCTCATCAGGCCAACAGCCAGGAGTCTATGTTGGAAAGCTCACGCTCTCATCAGAAGGGATATCAAAAGAGATTCCAGTGACCATTGAAGTAAAAACAGCCGATATTATCTTCGACGTCAGCCTTGACATTCCCAACCATGAGATACCTCAGGGCAGGAGTCTCTATGCGCAGATTACCCTCTTCAACCTCAAAGAGAGAGGCACAGATGTTCAGGCAACTTACATCATCAAAGACCTTGATGGAAATGTCCTCTTCCAATCAAACGAAAGCCTCAAGGTTCAGAATCAGCTCTCGTACAGAAAAGAGTACAACACACAAAACCTGGAGAAAGGAGCTTATGTTGCAATCGTCGAGATCCTCTACAAGAACGGGTTTGCAGTTTCCAGCCAGACGTTCACAATCACAGAGCCGCAGCCATTTTCATTTGCAAATGTAATTGGCGTAGTTGTGGCGCTCATCCTGCTGCTGCTCCTGTTGAGAAGCCGCTTCAGGAAAATGCCAGCTGCACCGCCTGCAAAACGCAGCCATGGGCTCAGTAGAAAGTCTCGGCGTGGCTTGCGAGTAAGCCCCTTCTCACTCGCTCACAAGCCGCCGGTTGCCGCCAGCTTGGCTCTTCATCTTTTCAGCAAAGAGCGGCACCTCGCCCGTAAGGGACAACCCCCTCCGCTGCTGACGCCTCGGTTGGTTGAGCCTCGCAAAAAAGGCGGCAACGCAGACGTTCTACTGAGCCGCAGCCATGCAAAGCTATATAAAAGAAGATTCCTAAAATGATACAATGAATCCCCTTAAGCATATAGGGATTGTAGTGCTGGTAGCTATCCTTCTCTCAAGCGGCATCCTTCTGCAGCAGCAGATTCCAAAGCAAGAAGCTGCGGCAGGAGCATCAGGGGCATCAATTGATGTTGATCAGATTCTTATCAAAGTAGTGGTAAAACAGGGTGAGTTTATTTCCAGGCCTGTCAGGATTAGTAACCGGGGCCTGAATGCTGAACACATAAGCATACAGGCAGCAGGGGCTGAAGGCCTGATAAAAATCCCTGAGCAGCAATTCCTCCTGCAGCCCGGCCAGACGAAAATCCTTTTCCTTCGGTTCTCTCCGCAGGATGAGGAAGCTGGAACATCGTTCTCCCCAGGAGTGTATGTGGGCAAGCTTATCATCTCAGGCAATCAGCCCAAGTCCATTCCTGTAGTTATAGAGGTTGAGAGCAAAGACGTCCTCTTTGACATGAACCTCAACCCGGTTTCTGCCGGCAGAGAAGTCCCTCAGGGCGGAGACTTCACCATTGAGGTCCGCCTCTTTAATCTCCTAGGCCTCTCCCAGGCAAATGTCCAGATGGAGTACCAGCTCAAAGACACCGCAAGCAACACAATTATCACAGAAAGTGAAAGCGTCGTTGTCAAGACACAGGCATCTTTCTTCAAGAGAGTCCATATCCCCGATAATCTCGCCAGAGGAGAGTATGTCTTTTCCGCCATCGCAACCTATGGCAGCTCAGTTGGAACAGCAAGCGCTCTCCTTGACGTAGGAGCTGCATCCCAGCTCTCAACACTCAAGCAGATATGCGTGGAATCCTCCTGGTGCTGGCTTACTGCATTTGTTGCGGCAATCGCCCTCTTTGCTGTGGCAGCATACATTTATTTCTTCGTCGGGTTATGGGCATATACCTCTATAAACCAGTACAGAGTATCCTCAAAGCAAGCCAAAGAGGATATCCAGAAGGAATGGCTCTGGATATGGATCATTACGCTATGGCTCTTCATCGCTGTGGTTGCTGTATTCCCCTACAGCGGAGTATTGCCTTTAGTGCAGATTGCAGCAGCAGCCAGGCAAGCTGTTCCTCTCCTTCCACTGATCGCAAGCGTTGTAGTTCTCTTCATTATTGCTGTCTGGATCATGCGGACAGCCATTGGATGGCTTGGAAAGCTCCGCATCCTGAAGTCCCCCGAGGAACGGCAACGGCAGAGGTTTAACAAGTACCTCAAGGCCTTTAATCAGTACCTGAGCCAAAGCGAGCACGCAATCAGCCAGGCAGATATCAGGCAGGTAGACAGGCTCATGCCTTCGCTTGAAGCAGCAGCGAGAAGTATAGAGTCATTAAGCAGGCAGGCAGGAAAAGCAGTCATTAGAAAGAAAGTTGAGCTGGTTAAGAAACACCGCGACATCCTGTCAAAAAGCCTCCTGCGCCAGGAGATAAAGGATCAGGAAATCAAGGGCCAGGGGATTGGAGAGCGCCAGGCTGCAGCTTCATTAGACCCAAAGAGGGGCAAAGTCGCTGAGTTCAATGAATGGCTCCGTAAGCTGGAGCATTCCATACAGAGGCGAGACAAAAAAGCCATCGCAGCATCCTACCCAAAAGCAAAGAAGGCATACGCAGAGCTTCTTGAGATGGACTTCACAAGCAAGGCGAAAGCCATTTTCTACAGGAAGATGAGGCAAGCATACGAAGAAGTAAAGCAGCTGGCTAAATGATTCGATGGAAATCCGATTTACCTGCCAAGGCCACCCAAATATCAGGGCAAGCCATAAAACAACGCTGGAGTTTACGCGGGACTCTCACCTTACTCCGAGGGGAACCTGTATAGTTGGCATCCAGGCAGACTTCAAGCTGCAGCAGATGAAGAGATTCCTGGCAGCCTTGAGAAAGGAGGACAAGCTGAAGATTGCGATACAATCCGGAGATGCGCAAGATTCATTGATTGCTGTCCCGAACAGGGATTTTTCAGACGCAGATGAAATGGTGATAAGGACAACAGAATTTCTCTCTTCAAGGACATTTGCCACCAAAGCCTCCAAATCTGCAGCCGGGCTTAACACCAATCTCAAGAGGATGATGAAGACACACAGCATCACAGTAAGTATATCAGCTGAGGGTTGCCGCCAGCTCGGCTCTTCATCTTTTCAGCAAAGAGCGGCACCTCGCCCGTAAGGGACAACCCCCTCCGCTGCTGACGCCTCGGTTGGTTGAGCCTCGCAAAAAAAGGCGGCAACCAGCCCATCTCGAAACATTTATAAACAATCCAAAGTTCCTCAATAGCACGCAAGGGGTATATTGGCGAAAGCGAATATATGCCGGAGATGCGTATTCTATGGCAAGGATGTATTCAAGAAAACGGGGAAAGTCAGGCTCAAAAAGGCCTGTCAAAAGGACCAAGCCTGCCTGGCTTGGCTATAAGCCAAAAGAGATTGAGATTATTATTGCAAAACTGGCGAAGGAGGGAAAATCCGCTTCCCAGATTGGGCTCATCCTGAGAGACACCTACGGAATCCCCGATGTCCGCCCAATTCTCAAAAAGAAGATCACGGGGATACTCCAGGAAAAGAAGATCCTTCCGGAGATTCCTGAAGACCTCTTTGCCCTGATGAAGAGGAGCAACGCCCTGCGAAAGCATTTTGAAGTCAACAAGAAGGACATGGTTGCCAAGCGGGGCCTGCAGCTGACAGACGCAAAAATAAAGCGTCTCATAAAGTATTATAAAAAAATCCGAAAGCTTCCGGTTGGATGGAAGATTGACGCCAAGCGGATACAGTACACCACGTAGCGCATTCTGTGGATTCTGGCAGGTTAAGGCTTCGGTGAAAATCAGTGCTGCCGCCCTTTGTGAGCAACATTATTGGGATCAGAGCATCGACTGTTTGCGTTAGCAAACCCAGGAAATCTTTGATTTCCGCTGTCGGGGGATGCCCCGTCGGGGACGAATGTCGATTATAGGAGTAAGGGACGCAAATTGCGAACTTGGCGGTAGCCGCGAAGCGAGATTTTCACCGCAGCCGCAGGTTAAGATATCTTTATATAATAACTGAAAGTGCATGGTGCTGATGGATAAATATGATGCATTTCGCAAGCATATTGCTGATTCTGCAAAAAAATTTCAGGAGCTGAAAAATGAAACAGTCAGGATAATATCGCACCTTGACTGCGATGGGATCTGCGCAGCCTCAATCCTCATCCATGCGCTGAAGAGCCAAAATAGGGGCTTTGCCATTTCTATCGTGCCTCAGCTTACTGAGACGTTCATCAAAGAGCTCGCAAAAGAGGAGTACAAAATCATCGCGTTTACAGACCTTGGCTCAGGGATGATAGAACAGGTGAAGGAGCATCTTAAGAGCAAAGATGTTGTGATCCTTGACCATCATGAAGTGTCCGGCGTCGGCAACGACAGGGTTCTCCACATCAACCCGCACATGTTTGGCATTGAGGGATCAAGGGAAGTCAGCGGAGCCGGAGTTGCTTATATGTTTGCTGAGGCTCTGGACAGGAAGAACGAGGCATGTGCTCACCTTGCCGTTGTTGGAGCGATTGGCGACGCTCAGGAGAATAGCGGTTTTGAAAGGCTCAACGCCAGCATCCTTGAGACCGCAAGAAACCAGGGTAAGATAAGTGTCCAGAAAGGTCTTCGGCTGTTTGGGATGCAGACCCGGCCGATCCATAAAATCCTTGGGTACAGCACAGACCCCTACATCCCTGGTGTCTCTGGATCTGAATCAGGCGCAATTCAGTTCCTCCATAATCTCGGAATCAGCCCAAAGAAGGGAAAGGGATGGAAGAAGATGGCTGATCTCAGCCAGGAGGAGATGCAGGCACTTGTAGCAGGCGTGGTACTGGCCAGGCGGGGCGAAGCCAAGCCCGAAGATGTCCTTGGCAATATCTACATCCTCGAGCAGGAGGAAGAAGAATCTCCTCTCAGAGACGCAAAGGAATTTGCAACACTGCTCAACTCCTGCGGCAGGATGGGAAAAGCCTCATTGGGAATCGGAGCGTGCCTCGGCGATCCGAAGATGAAGAGGCAGGCAATCAGCCACCTGCTGGAATACCGAAGGGAGATCATTGCTGCCATGCAATGGTTTGAGGCGCATCGCGGAACTGCGGCTGTCCAGGAGCATCCGGGCTATATGATCATCAGCGCAGGAACAGAGATACTCAGCACCATGATCGGCACGATAGCATCTATGATCGCAAAATCAAACACCACCAGGCCCGGCACTATTATTATTTCTATGGCAGAGGCTCCGGACAAGACCCTGAAGGCAAGCATCAGGCGGGCCGGCTTTCAGAGCGACGGCTCCATCGACCTCAGGAGCATCATGGAAGAGATCACATCAAGAGTTGATGGCAGCAGCACTGGCGGCCATATCTACGCAGCAGGGTCTGTCATCCCGCAGGGCAAAGAGAAAGAATTTCTTGAAGCTGCCAGAGACGTGCTGGGCAAGCTAGCGGGTCAAAAGAGAGTTCCTGACTGAATCGATTGAATCTGCGATGTCGCTTCCCCTCTTTGTCAGCGTAAGAAGCTTTAATCTGCCCTTTTTGTTGAAGCTGATAAGATCATTTCTCTCCATCTGCTGAAGAATCTTCACCACATGGGAATACGTGCAATCGATCGACTTTGCGAGGGAAGATGCGTAGACGTTGCTTTTTGAGTTCCTGAGATTAATCAGCATCATCGCCGGCTTCTCTCGAAAGAAAACGTTGAATATCTTGGTATTCTTCATACATCCCCCTCATGTGTGTCCTCGAATATACAGGTAATGACCTATAGGCTGCAAAGCACAGTTGTTATATAAAGTTTGTGGTGGGGGTTTTTAAGGAGGGAAAAAAGTTAAAAGGGGAGAAAGATTCCAGAGGGAGAGATGGGTATCCAACCGGGGTCATTAGCTGCGCTGATCCTCGCAGGCCATAATCAGGGAAGAACGGCCAAAGCTCAGGAGCAGGAGGAAAAAGAATGGGTTGGCAGGATCTATAGGGAGCAGTTCATCATTGGAAGGAACAAATCACTGCTGACAATAGACAAGCCTCCGGAAAGCAGGCATTTTGGCATAGTAAGCATGCTTCATTCAGTTTGGAAGGACAGGGAAGAGAGAAAGCAGGCAGCTCAGGAGAATCTTGGGACAAGCCTTGAAAGGGTTATTGAGGCATGCCAACAGAGCAGGTATATCAACAAGGAGGAGATTTATCCCATAGGCCCAAAGCTGCGCATCCAGAGAACAGTGAAAGATAAGGGAATCCACATCCAGCAGCAAGGCTCTGATCTTCAGGAGAATATCGAATTGGGAATGAGCGCTCTGCATAATGGGGCTTTCTATAGCCAGGAGTACCTTCTGATTATCAGTGGGGATGTCCCTTTGGTTACAGGAGATGACATTGATATATTTGTCGAGAATTCCCAGAAGAGGGGCATAGAAGGTGTTGAGATGTATGCTGCAGTTGTGTCAAGAAAAGATCTTGCGGCATTTATTACCAAGAAAGACCTTGCAGCGTATGGCATTCCGAGGTTCAACGACCATCCCCTGCTCCTTCCATTAAGTTTACTCCCTGGCAACCTAAGGAAGTTTGGAATTCCATTGAATGACAAAGAAACTATCCTGACAGGCAGGGATATCGACATGTACATGTCTGGAAACATGTTCCTAGCCCAAGTAAATGCAGTGGACGAGAAAAGCAGCATGATACCGATGCTGTACTCAAAAAGAAGGATTATGGGAGAGGCGTATCAAAGCAAGGGTTTCAGGGGATTGCTGGATCTGGGAACAGGAAAATGGTCTGTTCTTGAAGCAGAGCAGATGTTCAGGGAGGAGAAAGGGATTCACGGGAGGATGGTTCTGGTCCCGCCTCACTGCAGCCTTGACATTGACACCTGGAAAGACAGGATGAGATGCTCTGCGTATCTTTTCAGGCAGAAGGAATCCCAATAAGGGTACCAAGGATATATACGAATCATACGAATCAATAATATACATTTCTCTATACTAGTATCTATTATAGAAACATTTATATATTAGTTCAACCTAACCCTAAGGTACATGGTATTGTTGTTTGACAGGTTCAACCTCCCCGACAATATCTATGAAGTGATTTTCGCCACAAAGCAGCAGAAGATTGTGGGAAAGTTACTGATAGAAAACATAAAAGAGAATAAAGGGGAGATGACAAAGACAGAGATGTCTCTCTTTGCTACCAGGCTTCACGACGGCACTCTGATAACAACAATAGACGAGCCCGAATACTGGGGAAAGAAAGTCAGGATTTCCTACAACAAAAGGCAGTTTTATGATCGCATCCTGACTCCCATGAAAAGCATGGGCATCATTGACTATGACCTTTACAAAAAGACATACAAGATTTCGGATAGGTTCAATAAAGAGATGATCCGTATAGGATTAATGTGGCTCCAAGAGCTGCGAAAACCTCCTCAACTCATGAAAAAGAAACTCTCATAAGAAGGGCCTGGCGCCTGATTCTTACCCAACCCCCCAACATTGCCGGGCCCTCCTTCTGATTTCTGATGTTCATTTCTCGTGTCTGATCTTTACAAAAACATTAAAAACATATCATAAAACACAGGCATGCAAGGGTCCATGG
>Ga0209541_10007204_pt1 | contig 18766 bp, 30 predicted proteins | sample RifCSPlowO2_01_FD_184027 | JGI IMG/M metagenome (GOLD analysis project Ga0209541, IMG submission 184027) | Groundwater microbial communities from Rifle, Colorado - Rifle CSP2_plank lowO2_0.1 (SPAdes) (version 2) | ecosystem: Environmental > Aquatic > Deep subsurface > Groundwater | place... | reverse complement strand
GAGTACTCTGGAAAAATGAAACTAAAAAAACTTGAAACTAAATTTTGCTCGCTTATCTTTCCAGAAGGTTGGACTGTTGATTTTAATCAAAAGCCTCTAGCAATTTATAGAAAAGATGCCGAAGGAGGAGTAATCCAAATATCTAGTTGGACAAATGAAAGTGGAAAAAATCCTGGAACTGCTAAAGATAGATTATCTAATTTCTTAGAAAAAAAGAAGAGCGATATAAAAATAAAGACTTACAAGAAAAAAGACTTTGATCTTGCTGTATCTGATTATTATTCTAAAAGTGAATCGGGTGAATGGTATAATAGAGATATAGTCGCATTATCAAAGCATAAGATGGCCTTCATAACTTATACAGTAAAATATTCTAAGAGAAAAGAGAGGCTAAAGGAAGCAGAAAGAATTCTAAAATCATTTTCTTTTCCTGAATAATCTTTCATTTTTGTGACACCACAATCAACATTAATTATTCTTTAGTTATAATTCCTTACTTCACACAGCATTTATGTGTAGGATTTAAGAGAAAATGTGCAGAACCTTTATTTTAATACAAAACCAATTACTTCTTAGTTATCCAAGAATTTCCTTTTTTAATAGTTAACTTCTCAATTTTCCCGTCTTTTAACCAATATATCTTTTTTGCATGAGCCATCGCAACTTCTGGAGCATGAGTAATAAGAATAATAGTTTTACCATCATTATTTAGATTTGTTAAAAGTTGCATGACATTTTCTCCTGTTTTTGTATCTAGATTTCCAGTAGGCTCATCTGCAAGAATAATCTCTGGATCGTTTGCTAATGCACGAGCTATGGCAACTCTCTGTTGTTGTCCACCACTTAACTGGTTAGGATAGTGATCCATCCGATCTTGAAGACTAACAAGTTTCAAAAGTTGGAAACTTTTATTTTCTCTTTCTTCTAAACCTACTTTTTGAAAAAGCATAGGTAACATAACATTTTCTCTAGCAGTCAAGTTAGGAATTAAATTAAAACTTTGAAATATAAACCCTATTTTCTTTCCCCTTAATTGAGCAAGTTCTGATTCGGTAAATCTTTCGATATTAACCCCTTCGAGTAATATTCTACCATTAGTTGCCAAATCCAGACTACCTACTAAGTTCATAGCAGTAGATTTGCCACTTCCAGAAGGACCCATTATTGCAACAAAATCTCCTTTTTCAATAGAGATATTTATTCCATCTACAGCTTTTACAACAGTATCGCCCATATGATAATATTTTGTAACATTGTCTAAAAGAATTAATGGTTCACTCATCATTAAGTTCAACTAAATGGATATATGAATTTTTGGGTATAATTATAAAGAGGAAACCTTTAAAAATGGTTAAATGAAACTATTGTTATGATAATTCCAATAAGATGTTTCGGTTGCGGTCGCCCAATAGGGCAGACATGGGAAGAATATAAGAAGCGTACCACTTCAGGCGAAGATGCTGGAAAGGTTTTAACAGATTTAGGATTAGATAGGTATTGTTGCAGAGCAGCACTACTTGGACATGCAGAAGTTTTAGAAGAAGTTTCTAAGTTTAAAAAAGCTTAATTGAGAAGTAATTGCTTGGATTTAGCAATATTGTCAAGATAAAATACTAATTGTTTAATTTATATTTAGTTGTTTTTCCACAAGAACTACAGACCAATTGTTTATATCCTTTTGAAATTCTTATCTTTGCAAGTTTGAAATCCGAATAGCAAGAGTTACAAAACTTTTTTCGATAACTCTTAAGATTAATATTATATTTCATTGCGAGTTTTTTTATTTTTTTAGTCTGACTAGAAGAAATTAAGTCTTTAAAAAAATAAGATTCAATTATTTTTTTAGATTCTAATTTAGAGTTATTCATTAATTAAACAAGAAACTTGCATTAATTAGGCTTTGCAATAAAAAAAGCGAAGACAGCATCCGTGCTTTGCCTAGACTACAACACGCAGACGTAACCGGCTTAACTTCTGTGTTCGGAATGGGAACAGGTGTCTCCCGGCAACTATGGCCGTCTTCATAGACTTTCAAAATCAAGGATATTTAAGCCTTATGGTTACAAGAATTTTGCAATTTTTAAAATTTATACTTTAAAATGGAATTTATTAACGATTAAATTTCTGCATTGCCTGATGGTGTGCTTTCTTTCTTCTTGAAATAAATAAATAAATTACAATTCCAATAACAACTAACCAGAGAATTATTTGACCCAGAGAAATAGTCGATTTTTTACGAGTATTCTCAAAAGCAAGTTCACTGAATAAGACTTCCTTTGTTAAGAATCTGCGTTCACCAGTTTCATCATTGTAATTAAGATTTATTTTTATATTCCCAGAATTTGGAACTGCATCAAATGTTGCAGTTGTATCTTCATTTGAGTCTAAGGCACCAAGAATTTTTATGTGTCCTCCCTCGATTAATACGGTTTGTTGTTCTGGAATCTCAACAGTTATAGACTCCGCGTTTTTCTCACCGATATTTAATATTCCTAAAACTAATTTATTTGTAGAAAATGAATAACTATCCAATGTAATTTCAAAATCAGTCCTAACTTCTTCTATAGAAAGATTAAAATTTATAACTTTTGCTAACTGAGAATCTCCATTTAACCAAGTTTTAAGTTTTATTGTTTGATCTCCATTTAAAGCATTAGAGTCTACTCTTAATTTATAGGGAATGATCCAGAATGAATTGAAGTCTCTCTGGTATGTCCCCCCGATTATTGTTTGTATTTTTGGATATCCAGATTCTAAAGAAAAGGGATAATTTTCCATAAGTTCTAAACTTATAACTCCACATTCTGGATTTTCAACACCTGTTATTTGAAATAAAACTTTTACTGTTTCTCCAGGGATTGCGAAAACAGGGTCTTGATTTATCAAAGAAGGAGTTAATGTACACATAGCAGAAGAATTAGGAAGAAATAGCAAAAAAGCAAAGAAGATCAATAATTTAATTGAATTCATAATGTTATTTAAGATTTAAAGATTATAAATGTTGATAAAGCTCATAAAAATTTATAAACTGATAATATCTCATTCTGAAAAGAGGAAATAATATGACAAATAAATGTGTTTATTGTAAAGCAGAAATAATCGATAATCGAGCTCTTGATGTTTGCACTCCATGCGGTAAAGGAATTTGGGGAGAAAAAATGTTTCAAGCTATTGTTAGCAATATGGGAACTGCAAGAGATAAGGGAGACCTTTATCAAGGAAGTGTTACATCTGTAACTTGAGTTTGCGAGGAAGCAAACTCAGTGGTACTTTGTACAATTAGTATTTTTTCTGAAGTTAATTCAGAAAAAAGTATTTTAGTGAAATAATCTCTTTAACTGACGAGATAGATAGCAAAGTCAAGTCTGTAAAATCTAGTATGGGTTCTACGGAAGCTTTTTAAAGGCACCTCATTAGATATTTCAATGCTTACCAATAAACGCATTAGAAATAAGGGAAAAATTTCATTTACCAAATATTTTCAAAAATTTGGTGAAGGAGATAGCGTAGCTATTGTAAGAGATTTAACCGTTCAAAGCCCAGGATTTCCATCTAGAATTCAAGGAAGGACAGGAGTAGTCTTAGGTCAGAGGGGAAGGTCTTATGTAATTACTATAAAAGATTATGACCGAAGTAAAACTTATATTGTTAAACCAGTTCATTTGAAAAAAATAGAGGTAATTAAAAAATGATATTGAAAATGACACCCGTTCATCTAGCAGATGTTAAAGAACTTGCAGGAGACTTAGAGTCTAAACCAGAACTTAAAAATTATCTTAAAGAGTTTTCAAAATTAGATAAGAAAAAGGCAGATGAACTTTTAGAAAAATTGAGAGCAATTGGAAATCTTAAAATTAAAGAAGAATCTATGATTAAAATAGTTGACCTATTGCCTAAAGATGCACAAGATGTTTCTAAAATATTTAACGACGTTTCTCTTGATGAGAAAGAAGTGAATGAAATTTTGACGGTGGTCAAGGAGTATTAATATGATTAAGAAAGACGATTATGCTCTAGTATTAGATTATCTTGCGAATGGTTATCCTATGTCCTTATCAAGAGATATGAAATCTGTAGTGCAGGCTATTGGCGTAACTCATCTTGCACTTTTAGAATTGGCGCCAATAAGAGGAGCTCAAATAGATATTAAAGAAAAGGTTTATATAGGCCCAGACAGAAGAGACAAGATATACTATATTATCGGCAGGTTACGTGCCGATAAAATGACTGAAACAGCGAAGATCCAATTACATGAGTTCGTCGAGAACCACGTTGGGGAGCATGAACAAGAATTTGTAACATTCTTTAATACTGCTCAAGCGATAAATACCCGACTACATCAACTCGAACTTCTACCTGGATTCGGACGCAAGCACACACAAGAATTGCTTAATGAACGTAATCAAAAAACCTTCGAATCTTTTGAAGAGATGAAGCAGAGGATTAAGAATATCCCTGATCCAAAGAAGGCAATTGAGAAAAGAATCATTGAGGAATTATTGGAAAACCCAAGACAAAGATTGTTCATAATGTAAAATGGCAGAAAATAAAGAAAAACCAAAAAAAGAATCTAAAGATTTGAAGCGACAGCAAGAAAGAGAAGAAGATATTTTAGAATCTTTAGTTAGAATTTATGGGAAAGATATTCCGGGAAGTAAAAAGATTTATCCTGGTTTGACCTATATTAAAGGGATTTCTTGGGCAATTTCAAATGCAATGTGTAGAATTTTAAAAATAAATAAAGAAACTAAAATCTCAGAACTTTCGAAAGATCAAATTGATTCAATTGAAATGTTTTTACAAAAACCTGTTATTTTTGATTATTTAAAAAATAGATGCAAAGATTATGAAACTGGGGAATCTAAACATATTTTATCTAATGATTTAGATATGACTAAAGATTTTGATATTAAACGTATGAAACAAATAAAGAGTTATAAGGGAATGCGTCATTCTCTTAAACAACCAGTTAGAGGACAGCGTACTAGAAGTCACTTTAGAACTACAGGAATTGCAGTAGGCGTTAAAAAAGGTGTTGCAAAATGATTCGTAAAAAAAATAAGTTTTCATGGCCACGTAAGCTTTATGACAAAATTAGAATTGGGGGAGAAAATAAGCTTGTTGAAGAATATGGATTAAAAAATAAAAGGGAAATCTGGAAAGCTGAGGCTAAAATAAAATATTTTAGAAATAGAGCTAAATTCTTGATTAATGAATCAAAAGAAGAACAGGAGCAATTCTTTTCTAAACTGAAAAACTTAGGTTTAGAAGTGAATACAATTGCAGAAGTTCTTGCTTTAGCTAAAGAAGATTTGTTGAAAAGAAGATTATCTACAATTGTTTGGAAAAAGGGTCTTGCAAATACAGCCAAACAAGCAAGACAATATATAGTTCATAAAAAAGTTTTTGTTGGAGATAGAACAATAAATGTTCCAAGTTATATTGTAACCACAGATTTGGAGAATAAGATAACTATAAAGAAGAATAAATTAAAGGAGGCTGTTGCATGAAAGAAGTTGTAGAAGAAGTTAAGAATGAAAAAGAAACAAAAGAAGAATCTGATGATGAAGTTACCACTCCTAAAGTTAATGAAGAAAAAACAGAGATTGTTCCAGGAATAGCATATGTTTTTGGATCATATAATAATACAATTGTTCATATTACAGATTTAGCTGGAAGCACAATTACAAGAATAAGTGGTGGGATGATTACCAAACATAGCAGACTTAAGGCAAACCCCACTACTGCAATGTTTGTTGCTAAAAGGGCCTCTGAATTTGCTCGCGATGCAGGAATAAATGCATTATACATAAGGACAAGAGGGAAAACAAGTTCTCTTGGTATTGGTCCTGGGGCTCATGCAGCGGTTAAAACTTTAAGTAAAGAAGGATTCAAAATATTTGGAGTTTTAGATACTCACAGAGTTCCTCGTGGTGGACCTAAAAAGAAGGGAGGTAAGAGAGGAAGAAGAGTTTAAAATCAAAAGTCTTATTGATTTTTGAATGTTTGAGGAATTTGATACCTTGACATAAATTTAAAAGCCCTTTTTCTAAATAAACTGTATGGTTATTGTTACTAAGACTCCTGAGAAAATGATTATTAGAACCGATATGAATTATTCATTACTTAATGCTATTAGAAGAAGTGTTGAAGAGATTCCAACTCTTGCTATTGATGAGGTTGAAATTTTCAAAAATGGTTCTGCATTATATGATGAAGTTCTTGCTCATAGAATTGGCCTTGTACCTTTAAAAAATGAGGGAAAAATATCTAGTAAAACGAAGGAAACGTTGTCTTTAAAAAAAATAGGGCCTACAACAGTATATTCAGGAGATTTAAAGGGAGATATAAAATTAGCTTATGATTCTATTCCATTAACAATATTAGAAAAAGACCATGATCTTGAACTAACTGCTTATGCATCTATTGGAACAGGTATAGATCATGCTAAACATGTTCCAGGATTAGCTTATTATAGAAATTTGTTTGAAGTAAAATCTGGAAATGTTAAAATCGATTCAATTGTTCAAGAATCTTTAGGATTAATAAAATCTGAAAAGAAAGGAAATAAATGGATTTGCGATCTTAGTGATTCCCAAGTCGATGAAATAAAGAAATTGGATAAAGAATATATTTCAGACAGTTCTGAATTTTTATTGTTCATAGAATCTTTTGGAATTCTTGATGCAGATAAAATATTTACTATGGCTATAGAGACATTACAAAATAATCTTGAATCCTTTCAAAAATTTATAAAGTAAAATGATAAGCAACACATCTATATCTAAAAGAACCAAAAGAAAAATGGACCCATATTTAGTAGATACAATTTTTGCTGCAAAGAGGTCTAAAAATTGGAACAAGGTGGCTCAATTAGTTTCTGGTTCAAGAAGAAAATATATAGACATGAATATTGGTCAAATTGAAAGAGAATCTGAAGAGGGAAAAACATTGATAGTTCTTGGGAAAGTTTTAGGAAATGGAACATTAACAAAAAAATTAAAGATTTGTGCACTTTACTTTTCATCTTCTGCTATTAAAAAAATAAAAGATGGTAAAGGTGAAGCAATAGAATTAATTCAAGAAATTAAACAAAACCCTGAGGCAGAAGGGATAAAAATATTAAGATGAATAAAAAATTAGTTGTCGATGGAACCAATGCAATTCTTGGACGTCTTGCAAGTCATGTAGCTAAACAAGCGCTACTTGGAAAAGAAGTTTTTGTAGTTAATTGTGAAAAGGTTGTAGTTTCCGGAAATAAAAAAGATATTCTTAAAGGTTATTTTGAAATTAGAAAGAAGGGAGGGTCTTCTCTTAAAGGACCTATTTTTCCTACAAGATGTGCAGCAATTGTTAAAAGAACTGCAAGAGGGATGTTGTCTCATAAACAAGGCAGAGGCGCTTCTGCATTAAAAAGAATAAGATGTTATGATGGATTACCAAAAGAATTTGCAGATTCAAAATTAGAACCAATACATCAAGCCAAGGGAATTGTAACAATAACTTTAGAAACTATAAGTGAGGAGTTAAGATGAATATTCGATTAAAAACTTCTGGTAAAAGAAAAACATCTGTTGCTAAAATTAGAGTTTTTGATGGCAAAGGATTAGTAATATACAAAGAATCTTCAATAGATAACCTAGGTACTTTTCATAAACTTGCATTGTTTGAACCAATTAGAATATATGAAGAATTATTTGGAAAAATGCCTTATGACTTACAAATTAAAACTAGTGGTGGGGGAAAAGAATCTCAAATACAAGCAGCAAGACTTGCAATAGCAAAGGCTCTTGTGAATTTAACGAAAAAATCGGAATTAAAGGAAGCTTATATTAAATATGACAGACATATGGTTGTTGCAGACATAAGAAGAAAAGAACAACGTAAACCTGGAGATTCTAAGGCAAGAGCAAAGAGACAAAAATCGTACAGATAAAATGAAGAATAATTCTAAATTTAGTCAAAGAAAAGAGACTTTAATGAGGTTAGTTGTTTTGATTATCACTGGAATAATTCTTGGAGTATGGAGATACTTGATAATTGTATTTTTTATTATTAATTTTTTATACACCCTATTCACTACTAAAATTTTGAAAGACCTTGCTTTGATGAGCGAAGTATGGAATACTCAATGGTATTCCTTTCAGAGATATATGATATTTGCTTCAAATGTGAGACCTTTTCCATTTACACCCATTATGAAAAGTATTAGTAAATAAAAAATAATTTTTAGAATTTAATGATATAATCAATAAAATTGGCTATAACTTCCAATTTAAAAAGGTTACAAAACCTTTTAAAGAGAATCCCTATTTTAATTCTGAGATGGTGATTGATGCTTTAGTAAAATTAGATACTGAATTAAAACTTAGAGGGTTCTCACCATTAACAGTTAGAAATTATTCTTTCTTTGTGGATAAATTTATAAAAAAAACGAATAAACCAATTGAAGAATTAACTCAAGAAGACATAAGAACATATTTAGCTTCTATGTTTGAGGATAAATCCAAGAATACTATAATGCTTGCAGTTGCGTCTTTAAAATTCTTTTTTACAGAGGTATTAAAAAAAGAGGTTGGAAATATCAAAGTTCCTAAAAAGGAAAGAAGACTCCCAGAAGTTTTAACTAAAGATGAAGTTTCTAAATTATTGAATTCTGCAGAAACTCGAAAATCTCGATTAATTTTATCTTTATTATATTCCTCTGGATTAAGAGTATCTGAACTTGTGAATCTTAAACCTGGAGATATTAATTTCTCTGAAAATACTGGATGGGTTAGAGGTGGAAAGGGATCTAAAGATAGAATGTTTAGTTTGTCTTCTAATCTTTTGGTTGAACTTAAAGAATATTTAAGAAAAAAAGAGAATACTAAATATCTCTTTTCTCAAAATGAACCATTAACAACTAGGAATATACAGAAAATAGTAAAGCATCTTAGAATTCGCGCAGATATTCAAAAGAAGGTAACCCCTCATACTTTAAGACACAGTTTTGCTACACACCTTCTTGAATCTGGAACAGATATTAGAATGATTCAAACATTGCTTGGACATTCTTCATTAAATACCACGCAACTTTATACTCATATATCTTCTGACCAAATAAAAAAAATTCAAAACCCTTTTGATAATTTGACTGGAAATAAAACACAATAGTTTTATAATAAACTTCTTCGTCAAGAGATCATGAAAACTAGTGTAATTATAACTTCATTTAAAGAACCTAAAACAATAAGGAGAGCAATAATTGCTATTCTCCCCCAATTAGAATTAAATGATGAACTTATAGTAGTTGCTCCAGATAATGAAACTCTAAATGCTGCTAGAGAGATTTCTAAAAAAGATAACCGAGTAAAATTACTAAAAGATAAAGGAAACGGAAAATCTGCTGCTATGAATCTTGCAACTAAAAAAGCAAAAGGGGAGATATTAATCTGGACAGATGGGGATATATATATTAAAAATAATTCTGTAAGGGAACTAAAATATACATTTAAAAATAAAAAAATAGGTGCGGTAACTGGAAGGCCTGTTTCTATTGACAATAGAAATAATAAACTGGGATATTGGGGGCATGTTCTAGCAGATATGGCACACGAACAGAGATTAAAACAGTCGATAAAAAATAAATTTCTATTTTGTTCAGGATATTTATTTGCGATAAGAAAAAAATTAATGCCTAGACTACCTGAACAACTCTTGTCTGAAGATGGGTATATTTCTTACTTAGTATATAAAAAAGGATATAGAATAGATTATGAGCCTAAAGCAATTGCTTATATCACATACCCTAAAAACTTTAAAGACTGGATAAAACAGAAAAAAAGAAGTGTTGGTGGTTACAATCAAATTGCAAGATTATTGAATGTAAAAATACGCTCATTTGGAAAAGAGTCGAGTAATTTCTGGAAACTTTTCAAATATGTTCGTAATTTGAAAGAACTCTTATGGTTGGGAGAATTATTTATTGCAAGAATCTATTTGTGGGCAGTAATTTACTGGGACATAAATATAAAGAAAAAGAAGCGAAAAGAACTTTGGGAAAGGGTTGAAAGTACTAAATAATTGGTTGAAAATTTACAATATAAATCAATATAAATCCCAAATACCTTGATTTTTTATGGAAACAGGATATAAGGTCGGCGAAATAATGGTAAGAGAAGTTAAAACAACTTTCCAAGGAGACATTATAACTCTTGCTGCAAGAAAAATGGCTGATGAGAAAATAGGCTGCTTAGTAATTACAGACAAAGATAAAGTTGTTGGAATCTTAACAGAACAGGATATTGCAAGAAAATTAGTTGCAGAAGGTCGAGAAGGTGCTGCAACTCTTGTAAGGGAAATTATGTCTAGAGAAATAGTTCATATTGATCCTAAAGAAGATTTATATAGGGCTGTTGAACTGATGAATCAAAATAGTATAAAGCATTTGCCAGTTATATCTAAAGGAAAACTACAAGGAATTCTTACTTTCAAAGATATAATTGCAATAGAACCAGCATTAATAGATTCAATGAGTTTCAAAAGTAGCGCGAGAGATAACTTGGAAAGGATAGAATCTAGTAGGTGATTTTTTATTTTCTAATTGGTCTGATTCCTGCTACTATTGAAAAACGGTTTAAATTACCCAAGATATAATCTTCAACTCCTCTTTTTACAACTTCAGTTCGAGAGTTTCCATAAACTCCAAGACTCACCAATTCATCAACGCGATAAGCCACTTGTCCACAAACTTGAATTTCCAATGGTTGTTCTTGATGCACATTACAATATCTAGATTCGCTTATCTCTTCAAATTCACAAGGAATATATCTTTTTGATTTGGCGTCATCAAAATTTATACCTAAATGTTCTAAATTGGGTTTTCCTTGAAGAAACCAACTAGATAGCATTCCTTCAGCAACTACTCTGCTTGAATGTCCAAACATTTGACTGTTCACTAAATCTGCTATCCAGCCAACATAAGGTTCTCGAAATCTCACTGGAACTACAAAACCTATTCCCCTTATCTGACCCGGTAATCTTTCAAGTTTAACCATGAAATGAATTATGAGTCTAATTTAAATATTTTTTGATATTGTAAGTTTTCTTTTAATTTTTCAATTTAAAAATTAAGATAAACTTTTATAAATCTTCTCTCTTGTGCCTACATCAATTACATAAATTAGTAGTGCTGTATCTTTAATATCTAAAATTATTCTGTAATTATCTACTCGGGCACGATAGTAATTGTTATTATAAAGTCTTTTTACAAAATTATGAGGACGAATTTTAATTCTTTCAAGAGTTGCACCAATTTTTTCTTGAGCATATTCGCCTAGTTTTGCTAATTGCCTTTTTGCCTCATCAGATAAAATAAGTTCATACATTTATTTTGAGGTCCTTTTTCACATCTTCCCATTTATGAACCCTGCCTTTTTTGATATCTTCTTCTGCTCTTTCTATGCTTTTTTTAGTTTCTTCGCTTAATTCCATTCTGTCCTCGATTAAATCCCAAATTAGATCTTCATAACTCTCTTTTTCATGTAATTTCATCTGCTTGAGTTTATAGAGCAATGTTTTGCTTATTTGGATACTTGTTTCCATAGTAGTTCTATAACTAGCTATAGTATTTAAATTTTATGATTTTTATTAATTAAAACGAACTTCTTTGCATTGCTGAAAGATTTAGTCATAAACTAAAATGTCTAGCAAGAATAAAACGAACTCGTTTGCCATTTGACCTATTTGCTGGAAGTTTAAAGCGATGATTGAAAGTTTGATTGAAGCTAATAACTACTAGATAGTTACTAAAATAGAAAGGTTTAAAAAGACTTAATTATCTAATAAATCATGAAATATTATCACATACCAGATATAAAAAATGGAAGTCTTAGCCATAGAACTATGAGAAGGGAGACTGTTTTAGATCATGAAGGCTCAGAGGTAATCGTTTCTATCCGCTTAAGTAGGATAGGTCGTGATCCTTCTGTAAAAGTTCCTGGAAGAATTATTAATTTCCAATATCAAAAAATCGATGCACCACCACGACTTAAAAACTTCAATTCGTTGAGTGAGAATTGAATGGATTAGAAAATCTCAATTTTCTAAAGTCGTGGTTTGAAAAGGTGCTCGATTTTTGGATGCTCAAAGTGTTGACCACATTCTAAAGAATGTGGCTTTAGGGAAACACTTTGACATAATAAGCTTACCCTAGTTTTATATATCTACAATTTACTGGGTTTTTATGATCACAAATAATTTTAAGCTAAAATCCACACACAAACCTGCAGGAGATCAACCTAAGGCAATAAAGAGCATTGTTGATGGCATTAATCAGAATAAGAATTTTCAAACTCTTATGGGTGTGACTGGAAGTGGGAAGACCTTTACTATAGCCAATGTTATTGAGAAAATAGGAAAAAGGACGCTAGTTCTTGTCCATAATAAGACTCTCGCAATTCAGCTTTATAATGAATTGAAAGAACTATTTCCAGAAAATAGGGTTGAATATTTTGTGAGTTTTTATGATTATTATCAACCAGAGTCATATTTGCCTGCAAAAGATCAGTACATTGAGAAAGATTCTTCTATTAATACAATGATTGAACGTCTTAGACTTAGCACTACAACTTCCCTAGTTTCTCGAGATGATGTAATCGTTGTTGCCTCGGTAAGTTGTATATATGGCCTAGGAAATCCAATAAATTATACTGGGGCAAGTCATGATTTTAAGAAAGGAGAAGAAATTAATCGTAAAGAGATTATTTCTAAATTACTTTCAATGCAATATGAACGAAATGATGTCGAACTAATTTATTCTAGATTTAGAGTTAAAGGTGAAACTATTGATATAATCCCAGGAAGTATGAAAAATATTATTCGAATAGAAATGTCTGGAAATAAAATCGAAAGAATAATAGAAATTGATAAGGCAAATGGTAACATGATTTATGATTATGACCATTATATGATTTTTCCTGCTCGGCATTTTATAACGCCAAAAGACCATATGGAAAAAGCGATTATGGAAATAAAAAACGAGTTATCTACTCGTTTACCCCAGTTGAACGACATTGAAGCACATAGATTAAAGCAACGGACAAGTTATGATATTGAAATGATGGAGGAGATTGGATACTGTAAAGGGATAGAAAACTATTCTAGGCATTTAGATGGGCGCGCCCAAGGGGAAAAACCCTATTGTTTACTTGATTGGTTTGGAAATGATTTTTTGATGATTATTGATGAGAGCCATCAGTCCATTCCCCAGGTTCGAGCGATGTACGAAGGAGATAAAGCACGCAAAGTTAATTTAGTTGACTATGGATTTAGATTGCCTAGTGCACTTGATAACAGGCCTTTAAAATTTAAAGAGTTTGAAGATTATTATGGGAAAGCGAAGGTAGTCTTTGTTTCTGCAACACCTTCTTATTATGAAAAAGAAAAATCAAGTAAATTAGTCGAAATGGTTATTCGCCCAACTGGTCTTGTTGATCCAGAGATAGAAGTTAGAAAGATAGATGGGCAAATGGATGAATTAGAGAAAGAAATTAGTAAAATTGTTAAACGCAGGGAACGAGTTTTAGTGACTGCTTTAACTAAGAAACTCGCTGAAGAAATTTCAGATAATTTTGCAGCCCGGGGAATTAAGGCAAGATATCTTCATTCAGAAATAAAGACTTTAGAACGAGGAGAAATAATCCGTGAATTAAGGATTGGTAAATTTGATGTGTTAGTAGGGATTAATCTTCTGCGAGAAGGTCTTGATATTCCTGAAGTAAGTCTGGTAGCCATACTAGATGCAGATAAAGAGGGTTTTTTAAGAGATCAAAGAAGTCTAATCCAGATTATTGGGAGGGCTGCTCGCAATGCAAAGTCAAAAGTTATAATGTTTGCAGATAATATGACTGAGTCAATGCAAGGGGCTATTGAGGAGACTGCTAGGAGAAGAGAATTACAGATAGAGTATAATAAAAAACACAATATCACTCCTAAAACAATTATTCGTAAAATTGAAGAGCAGAAATTTATAATTAAAGACACTAAGCATATTCCTAAAAAAGAGATGGAGAAAATGATTCCTCAGCTAGAGAAGGAAATGAAAGAGTCTGCAGATAATTTAGATTTTGAGTATGCAATTTCCTTGAGAGATAAGATTACTCAGTTTAAGAAGGAGATTGTTTCACGAAATTAAATTTGATAAATTGATTTAAACTAAGTAATTCACAGTTTGATTCTGCGCGAGGTCATTTTAATAATAAATTAGAAAAGCAGACACTATATCTTTTTAGACAATTTAGAAAGAACATCATCTAATACCTTTAGGGTTTCAATTGGGTTTGTTTTATTATTTTTTAAGTTATCTTTATATTTATTCAAATTATTAATAAAATTTCTTATTTCAACATCTTTTGGATTAACAGAAAAAGTTCCTAACCCTGATTTTTGTAGAAATAAAGAATTTAGAGTTTGCTCGAATTGGCCTTTCAAAGGAATGGCAAAATATGGCTTTTTCAAATAAATTGCTTCAGACATTAAAGTAAATCCCGATGTTGCAATGACTGCCTTCGAAGCAGCCAGATCATTTATAAAATCTTCTCCAGTTTTCTTAAATTTTAAATTTGCTTCTTCTCCATCTTTATTATAACCATATATAACAAAATTTTCATCTATATTTTTTAAAACATTAATAAGATCTTTATCGGGCTTTGTTTGATATACTAGAAAAAAATCTCCTTCTCTTTTATTTAGAGCCATTATTTCCTTTCTTAATAACGGGCTCACAACATATGTTTTTTCTTTATCTCTTTCTATTCTAGATTTAAAAAATGACATTATTATGAAAGCATCTGCCTTTGAAATGCATGTGTTTATAGCCATTTTAGCAATTAAGAAATCTTTTTTATATTCTTTTGGCACTTTTAATCTCAAATGTGTTAATCTATGTTGATTATCAATGCTAACCAATGGTAGATTTTTCCAGTAAGAAATTATTGGAACTAAAACCTCCATATCTGAAATACATATATCTGGTTTAAATTTATCAACTTTCGTTTTTATTTTTTCCCAATTTTTTATGTTTTTAGGAATTTTTTTCAGATTTTCCCTAAATGTTTTAGGCAAAGACAGCCTCCCTTCAGAAAAAGATAGGGAAATCCCCTCAATTTCTATTAAATTAAATATATTTAGAATTTTTGTTGCTTGACCGTAGGTGACAATCAGAACAGTATGCCCTTTATTTTCTAAATGTTGTATTATTTCTTTTGCTCTTGAACTATGTCCAAATCCTTCTCCGCAAACCCCATATAAAATTTTCATTTTATAAGATAATATTAGATCTCTAAGATTAAGAACTTATCTACTCTTTTATCAAATTAGATTCATAATCTCCCTTCCTTATTCTTCCAGTACTTAAGAACTCCATTCCAGAGGCCCTAGCAGATTCAAGAGTACCATAAACAGCTCCTGAGTCAACATGAGGGCCTATATCAACTGGATTATTGCTTAAAGGCAACACTTGGAATCCATGCTTTCTCAAATCATCAGCAAAAACATAAAAGTGAGCAACATTATCACATACTAAAATAGATATATCATCTTTCCCTTCATCTTTAAATTCCATGTCTCTATTAATCACATACATTGGATTATTTATTGTTCTATCCACAGTCTCCATATCCGAATTATCTGCAACCATATTTTAACTCAAAAGTAACACTATTTAACTCTTTTGAAAATCAAAACTCAAATAGCAAATTTATTAATCTCAACAATCTACTGCCATTAATGGGAGTTTACAAAAGTTTCCTTAGACCAATTCTATTTAGAATTAACCCTGAGAAAGTGCATAATGATTTCATTAAGATAGGTTCGTTCCTAGGGAAATTTTACATTTCAAAAAAATTAACTAAAGTACTCTTTTCCTATGAAAATCCAAGACTTTTTCAAGAAATTGAGGGAATCAAATTCAAAAATCCTATAGGTCTAGCAGCCGGTTTTGATAAAAATGCAGAATTATTGGATATTATAGGTTCAGTAGGGTTTGGATTTACAGAAGTAGGAAGCATAACGGGAAATAAATGTAATGGGAACCCAAAACCTAGGCTATGGAGATTACCTTTAGATAGCGCCTTAGCAGTAAATTATGGTCTTGTAAATGAAGGTGCAAAAGAAATTAGCAAAAAATTCAAAGGAAAAAAATTAGAAGTCATAACAGGAATTAACATTGCTAAAACTAACAATGAAAATACCAAAGGAAATGATCCAATAACTGATTATCTCAAATCTTACTCATTACTAAAATCTTATGGAGATTATTTAACAATAAATCTCAGTTGCCCAAATACAAAGGAGGGACATTTCTTTCAAAAGCCACCCATCTTAAACAAACTTTTAAAAAAATTGGGAAAAATGCAAAAACCAGTTTTCCTAAAAATTTCACCAGACTTAACAAAAGATAACTTAGATCAGATAATTCTGCTTTGTTTTAAATATAATATAACTGGGCTTATAATTTCCAATTTAAAACATGATCACAACACTCTTAAAACTCCAAAAAAGATTCTAAAATTGACTAAAGGAGGAATAAGTGGCATTCCAACAAAAGAAATGTCTAACGATTTAATCAGTTATGTCTACAAAAAATCCAAAGGAAAATTAATAATAATTGGAGTAGGGGGTATATTTTCAGCGCAAGATGCTTATGAAAAGCTAAAAAATGGGGCAAGTTTAGTTCAATTGATAACTGGAATGATTTATGAAGGCCCCACGTTAATAAAGAAGATAAATAAAGGTTTAATTAAACTTTTAAATAAAGATAAATTTAACAATATTTCGCAAACCATTGGAACAAATCACATAATGTAAACCTTAAATAATAAAACATCTTAACAATAATAAAATGGATTTTAAAAGTAAATTAAAAGCACTAGATCCCGCTGCAAAAGAGAATATTTCAAAATTATTAAAAGAAATAGAGAAAAATATAGATTATTTATACGAACTTGCAACAATAGATGAAAAAACAGGACTATATAATAATAAATTTTTTAAGACAGTCTCTGAAATGGAGTTAGATAAAACAAAAAGAGGAATAGGGCCATTAAGCCTTCTTATAATCGATTTGGATGACTTCAAGAAGTTAAATGATGCTCATGGACATTTCACAGGAGATAAAGTGCTAAAACGTCTAGGATCAGTGCTAAAAGAAGAAACAAGAAAATATGATATTGCCTCTAGATTTGGAGGGGAAGAATTCTTAATTTTACTTCCAAATACTAACCTAAAAAGGGCAAAAGTAGTCTGTGAACGTCTGAGGAAAAAAATCCAATTAGATAAAGAAATGAAAAAATACAAAGTCACAATGTCTGGAGGATTAACACAGTATAAAAAAACAGACACTATAAATAAAATGCAACTTAGAGCAGATAAGGCACTCTATAAGGCAAAGAAGCTTGGTAAAAACAGAATTGAAACTTCATAATCAAAAAATCTATGCACCACCACGACTTTTAAGTCGTGGTTTGAAAAGGTGCTCGATTTTTGGATGCTCAAAGTGTTGACCACATTCTAAAGAATGTGGTTTTAGGGAAACACTTTGACATCAAAAAATTATTTTTTAATAAAGTTAAAAATTTCCTTATGGACTAACGGGGCATATTTATCAATTAAGAACATGTGATAAGACTTAGGTATTGTAATAACTCTTTTAGAAGTAGATGCAGACTTAGAGATTATATACTCTGAACTTTCAGTATCTACGAGATGATCTCCCCAAACTTGCATAACAAGAAGTGGTTTCTTTATATTAGGAATTGTCTTTTTAGTTAAAGCTAATAATTTTAGAAGTTGGGACAAACTACGCAGAGGCATAGACTGATAAGACCACGCCTTTTCAGTCATCAGTTTTTTAGCATGAATAGATTCATATTTTTTAGCCTGGAATAGTTTTATACGTCTAAGAATTGGAAAGATAATGAAGCGCCCAATCCTGTCCTTCTTAAAAAAAATAGGGGTGCCAAGAGTTACTACTCCTTTAATTTTGTCAGAATAATTTGCACAAACCAGGGCTAGATTTCCTCCAAAAGAATTACCTATTAAATAAATTTCATCATAGTCTTGCGCAAGCATTGTAATCTGTGCTTGAACAGATTCAATCCAATTATAGTATGAAACAACTGCAAGTCTCTCAGGAGAAGTTCCGTGACCTGGAAGCAAAGGGGCATAAGAACTTATTCCTTTCTTAGCCAAATAATTTGAGAGATCTCTAAACTCACGAGGACTACTAGTAAAACCATGTAATAATAAAGCAACCTTCGTGCCTTGAACTTTCTTAAAAAATGGATTTGCTTCAGGAACAATAGGAACAGGACCTTTAACACGACGTTTAATTAAAAAGAAACGAATTCCATGGAAAGCTCTCAATAATGCAAACAACCCTATAAGATATTCCCACATCAAAAAATAAAATACAATGAATATATAAATACATTTAAACTATTTATAAAAATGAAAAAGAGAAAAAAGAAAGAGAAAAAAGAACAAGAAATAAAAAAAGACAAAATCAGAAGGACTCATCCAAGAATAGTTATTACATCTCTAGCAGCTCTTGCATTTATAGGTTTAGCTTTGTTTGTTTGGCCTTGGTTTATTCTAGTAGCAGTTTTTCTATGGTGGTTAAATAAGAAATATATCAAAAAATTTTTAAGTTAATTTTAGACACACTTTGACATCAAAAAATCGATGCACCAACACAACTTAAAAACTTCAATTTCTGAAGTTTCGT
>Ga0209541_10007203_pt1 | contig 18766 bp, 16 predicted proteins | sample RifCSPlowO2_01_FD_184027 | JGI IMG/M metagenome (GOLD analysis project Ga0209541, IMG submission 184027) | Groundwater microbial communities from Rifle, Colorado - Rifle CSP2_plank lowO2_0.1 (SPAdes) (version 2) | ecosystem: Environmental > Aquatic > Deep subsurface > Groundwater | place... | reverse complement strand
AGCGCGAGCGAAGAAAGCGCCATGGCCGCCGTCGTCGCAACTGCAACCGCTTTTGCAATATTCTTTGTCATATCTTTTTTCGTTAGTAACTTAGTTTAGTAATCCGACATCACGCCTCCCTAGGGATGGCACGATGTCATTGCATCGACCGCTCGTGAACCTTGTTACCTGAAAGCCCGTACGGGCCCCCAGATGTGCAGTTCACGACACGCGTCACTTTCCCCTCTCCCGACGCGAGTCGTGAGCTCCACTTTTTTCTTTTGAAACAACAAAAAAGCGTGTACGCGCAAGAGCGCGTCACGCTTATAACAACGAATCAATGAATGTAAGTGAGATTAAAGAAAAAGCGACCATGCGTAGATCGCTGGTTTCCCCTCATTGCGCGTTAGCGCAACGTGGAAGGTATTATCAACCTCCCCTGTGGCGAAGTCAATAGTCTCGGGGGGCCTCTAGCAAGGAGTGGATAACTTTGACGAAGGGGCCAGGGCGTAGTACAATCACGCCAATCGTATCCTTAAAGGGCACCAAAGGCACTGGAGCTCCAAAGTGGGACCGAAACCTTAGGGGAAACCAGCGTAAAGCTGCAGCTTCGGGCCCACTTTGAAACTCCCGTGGCGTACATACGTACATAAGAGAAATGCCCCGTAGTGGGGGCAATCTGACGGGCAATGGTAACGAACGCACTCTCAATGTCAACCGATTGACCTATAAGCTATATGTGTTGAAGCCCTCATCTCCCCCTTAAAAAGTCAAGGACGCGTTCCCAAAAAGTCCTGCTTCGAACTTCACGCGCGGCTTCGCCGACTGCCGCGGTCTGCCCCGTCTCTTCGCCCCGCGCCGCGCCGACTTCTTCAAACGCTGGCGGCACGGGAACGCTCTCGGCCGGTATACGTACTGGGGCAGACACGGTTTGAGGGAGCGCGACAGCCGCCTCGGCTCTCTCGCGGGTCTCCTCAATCACCCTCGCCTCTTCTGCGGTAAGAGAAAATTGTTGCGTGTTATTGCAGTAAATCTCGTTTATCTTCTTTCGAGTCGTGAGATACACATACCCGGTCGGTACGGATGCGCCCCACGGCGCAAGGATGTCGCCTGCGTATTTAAGTTGAAAGGCATTCACCGCCGCCAAGGTCGGCGCGTCATAGACCCCACTCTCCTCAAGCGGTATCCCTTCAAAGTCGCGCAAGACCCTCTGGAGGCGACGCACTTGTTCGCTGTCGTTTGTCACGCCAAAGCGTATAAAAGCCGTGAGGTACTCCCCACAGGCAGTAACGGGTGGGGTTATAAGGGCAGTCGTGGTCGCCGCCCCTAGGACAGCCCTCCCCCCGCCTGCCCCGCCCCCGCCGCCCCCAAGCGGGACAGAACTGTCACCGCCACCGCCTACCGGCGGATCGGTTTCATCGGTATCTCCCGCATCTCCACAGCCGGGGTCGTCAGCGTCAATCAAGCCGTCATTGTCGTTATCGGTGCCGTCAGAACAAGCGGGAGCGGGGGAGGGGGCAATGTCGTCATTAGTAACGATGCAGGTCTTTGTCTCCCCAGCGGCGAGGGTTACCTCGCCGCTTGGGCCACAGTCGCCTCCCACGCTCATGGTGTAGAGGGGCGAGGCAACCTCACCGACTCTCCATGTGCCCGCCGCAACGGTCGTTGTGGCGCCTGAAGCGACCGTCGTGGTCGCCCCTTTGAAAATATAGAGCGCAAAATCTCCCACGACAGCCGCCCCCCCATTGTCGTTAACGACCTTTTTCACCACCACGAGCTTGGGGTTGAAGCTCGCACAGTTTTGGTCGGCAAGGTCAATAAGAGAGTCGCCATCGTTGTCTACCCCGTCAGAGCAAAGGAGGAGCGTATTCTCGACCCCTGGAGGGGGCGGTGGAGGCGGGGGGTCAGTCTCATCAGTATCAAGCGGCGTTGTGCAGCCCGGGTCGCCGTTCGTAGGGTCCCAGTCGATAAGACCATCACTATCGTCGTCAACGCCGTTTGAACAGGCGGGCGAAGGAGTAGGAGGTGGTGGGAGTACCGGGCACTCGTCAACATGAAAACGCGGAATTGGCGGACCGGATACGCTGTTAATATAGCAAAGGATTTGCCCTGCTAGTGTTTCTTCTTTCGCTTGTACGTATCGCTGATTCCCCCCCAACAAGACGGCGAGTAGTGCGCCAACGATGCACAAAACAATCGCCGCTTGGCGCCACTGTGATAACGCCATGCCGTAAGGGTATCGCTACCCAACCCACTGTCAACTCTTGACTTTGTACTATTCTAGCGCGGCAAACGCGTTTACGAGACCTGCACCGTAAAAAATGTCGGTACCGAGAGCACCAAGATCAGTGGCGGTAGATTGAAGATGGGCGGCCACTTCGCTCGGGTCCCAGGCGCCATCGCCATCGGTGTCTTCAGAGACACGGACAGGGCGGTTGAGGAGGAGTGCGGCGGCGGCAGTGACATGGGGAGAGGCCATTGAAGTGCCTGAAAGGGTTTCATAGCCGGTACCCTTGTAGGTTGAGTAGATAGAAACGCCGGGGGCGGCAAGATCAACTTCAGGCCCACGACTTGACCAAGAGGCGAGTGTGTCAGACGAATCAGTCGCCGAGACCGCGATCACTTCGGGATACGCGGCGGGGTAGATGACCGTTCCGCCATTGTTACCGGCGGCACAAATGATCGTGATGCCGGCATGGTAGACGAGTGCAATCGCATCATGGAAAGATTGCACATCGGCAGAGGTACCCAAGCTCATATTGACAACGTCGAGGTCTCTAGCAATAGCCCAGTCAAGACCCTCAATGATGTCGGAGAGATAGCCCGAGCCGTTCGCGCCAAGCACCTTAATGGCATACAGGTCGGCCAAGGGCGCGCCCCCCACCACCCCTTGGGTATTGTTGAGCGCCGCGACAATACCCGCCACGTGGGAGCCGTGCCCATTGTCGTCATTGCCTTTCTTCTTACTGTTGATGGTATTGATATTGCCCTTAATATTGCTCGAGAGGTCGGGGTGCGAAAGCGAGATGCCGGTATCAATAATGCCGACCTTGATGGGGTTTGCACTGTTGCCACCGGGCCAGACGAGCTCGGCGTCAATGCGGTCAATGCCCCACGGCAACTGCTGGGGCAAGGCCACCTGTGTCCCCCCACCTCCACGCCGCGCAGAGCCAAAGCGTTCGCCCGAGATGAGAGGGCGTGGGGCGCGCTCCAAGGCATACACGACGACATCTTCATCAATGCGGAGAACGGCAGGATGTGCGGAAAGACGCGCAAGCTCATGATTTGACGCGCCGACAACGACATCGGCCGTGAGCGCTCGTTCGAGGCGTTTGATACGATTGTGCGACAGATCGCCAAGAGCGCTATCGCGCTCTCCCAAAGAGACTCCCTCTTTGAACACAACTATCTTGCGAGAGGGCTCGACTTCGGCCCCCGCGACAAACGGCACGCTCCCCGCTATGAGGATACAGGCCATAACGCCCCCGAGGATTCGGTGATTCATGTGCCGCTAGCATACACCCCTCTTTCCCTACTGTCAATACCGCGCTGTGAAGAATGCTCCATTTGCGCTTTTCATCGCCTTCTGGCATACTACAGGCACTCGCAAGTATTTCCGGCTTCGCCCTCCACAAAGAGTCAGCTAAGCGTTCGGTATCGGCGAGCTTAATCGGTTAAGTTCACTCACAATGGATCAGTCAGCAGGTACGCCGGGGAACAAGCGTGGGCGGGATTCCCTATCGCTCGACCGACGACGACCTCAAGAAGGCCTTTAGCGAGGCCGGCAATGTCGTCTCGGCGAGCATTATTACCGACCGGATGACGGGCCGCTCGCGCGGCTTCGGCTTCGTCGAAATGGGCTCGATTGAAGAGGCCCAGGCGGCGATCGACCGGTTGAATGGCAAGGAGCTTGACGGGCGCATGCTCTCGGTCTCCTTCGCTCGCCCGCAGGGCGAGCGCCCTCCGCGCCGTGACAACGGCTTCGGAGGCGGTGGCTACGGTGGAGGCGGCTACGGCCGCGGCGGGTACTAAACCCGCAACGCAAAAAGCCCTCGCGATGTCGCGAGGGCTTTTGCTTTCGTATGAAAAAAGCGGCCCTCCTACGGAGGGCCGCTCGCATCCCCGCACCCATTCACCGAAAATTGGTGGTCATGACAACCGCCCCGACCCTCTTTGCTCGCAATCTTGGCTCCCGTTGTTTATATGCCTTCCTCGTATGCCCTTCGCAGTAGGACGAATCCTTCTCCCGCTTTTTCCCGCAAAAATGAAAGCCACTCTCTGCCGGGTCGCCGATAGGCCACCGGCACATGCGATCGTTAATCGTAAGGAGAGTCACGAACTCGCCACCGTCTCCAGTCTGCGGCTTTATCTCTTCTTCATCCGGTTTTACCCGTTGCGGCAGTTTGGAGCCGACAGTCAGGACAGCCGCCAGATTCTGCCGCGAGCGACCATGGGACTCTCCCTCCCCATTGACTTTGGAGAAGGGCCATTCGACCCCTGCGTTTTTAAAGTAACATTTGAGGCGTTCACGGGTGCCCGATACCATACTTGGAGTTATCCGCAGTCTGAACTCGTCAGAAAGTATCTTTGCTATCTGACTTCGCCCGTTTTTGCCCCACACGAGATTGAGAAACCTCTCATGTATCTTCTTTTTGGCGAACGGGCCCCTCTCTACTCCCGAGAGGTGCTGATTCCCCAGGCGATTGAACTCGCTACGGTCCATCATCGATTCCCCCCTCTTGTGTCCGGTTGCATCTGCAACAAGTGAAACATAGTCGTGAGCAAAATAAAAGCGGCGGCGATACATCGCCGCCGCAAGTCTTCAATCCGCATGTTCATGTGCCGAACTTGGCCTCGACATCCTCGGCATCGACCATCCGTTTCACCCCTGCCTTGATGCGCGCCTGGTTAACGCGCATCGCGGCATAGGCAAAACGTTTGAAGCCAGAGTTCGGCTTCCATTCAGCAAGCGCCTGCCGGACGATCGCCTCCTCCCCTTCGAGCGACAGTGTCGCTTCTGCGGAGAAATTGCTTTGGCCTACCGGAGGCACCGCACGAAACTGGACAAGATATGCGGTTTTGAGCCGCTTGATATCTCGCTCATGATCGCGCCGTATCCCGGCGAGTCGCCCGATAGTGAACTTCGCCTCCGGCATGAGCGCGATGATTTCGCCAAGCGTCGGCTTGCTGAACTGGTCATTTTGCAGAAACAACTCGATGAGGCGAGCGGCATGCTTCTCACCCACCTTTTCTTCAAAACTTTTCTTTTGCACCATGGGACTCTCCTAAACTCGAGGTTGAGTCCCCACCCAACCCAAAAGAGTGTTCTAGCGTTCCTGCCTCGTATTAGAGCACACTTAACGTGGGAGTGCAATGCCCTGCGCCTCCTTCTTTTTCGCCTCGGCGCTCCAGCCGACCCAGTTTGCGATGAGCTGAAGCGATGAGCCGAGCGCGGCAAGAGCGAGGATGAGGATGATGTACCACGCGAAGGGAGTGGCGAAATAAAAGAAGACGACAATAAACGAGAACCAGAGCCCCGTGCACCACGGGCAGTTGATGAGGTGACCTAAGGAACCCTTGAAGGTGTGGTTGTCGTAGCCCACGAACCACTCGCGAATGAACGCGGTGATGCTGTCGTAGGTAAAAAGGTGGACGAGACGAAAGGTGGCGAGCGTCATCAGCACAAAATCAGAGAGCGGGATAAAAGAGGCAAGCCGGCTGGTGGCGGCAAGCCACGCGATGCCGATGAGGACAAGTGCCGCATAAAACAGCGACAGCGTCGCGTGCCAGAAGTGGATTCTCATGAGTAGAATGGTAGCACAATGACCGATGAACCAGAGGCGTACAAACTAGGTTGGGTGCCGTTTTTGGGCCTTAAGATTTGGCTTGATTCAAAGCCACTCATTCCCCGACCCGAGACGGAGTGGTGGACCGAACAATTACTCCACGATACAAACACACCTATATATAGGTATGCAGCGGAGAGTCAGAAGTGCAATGTTCTCGATGTGTGCGCCGGGTCGGGGGCGATTGGCTGCGCAATATTAAAGTATGTATCGAATGTAAAGGTGTACTTTGGGGAGATTGACCAGCGACATGAAGCGACGATTCGAAAGAATATCCGTGAAAATGGGCTTGATGGGTCGCGAGCCGAGATTCGTATCGGCAATTTGTTCGAGCCGTTCGGTGATATGCAGTTCGATGTCATCGCCGCGAACCCTCCCTATGTGCCGGAGGGGCGCGAGCTCCCGAAAAGCGTCGCTGATTACGAACCCGCACTCGCTCTTCGCGCCGGAGAGGATGGCCTCGCGGTGATTCGCCATATCGCAGCGAAGCTCCCACAGTATTTGAAGCCCGGCGGCCAAGCATGGATCGAATGCGATATCGAGAACATCGATGAGGCACAGAGACTTTTTAAAGCGCATGGATACCACGTAAAGATACTGTACGATCAGTATGAGCGGCCTCGCGTCATCGTGCTATCCTCATAGCACATGCCTCTTACGGCCGTTCGAAACCCGCTCGACGCGCTCGCTGACCTTGGCCTTACCCTCCCCGCAGGCGGCCTCCTCACGGCCGTGCTCATCGCGGTCTTTGCCGTGTGGCTCATCTACACGCTCGTCATCTCGTACCACTGGCTCCGCTATAGCCACTCCTCCCTGATCACCTCCCCCGCCATTTTTGTACATCTCGTTGTGTCAGTCGCCATCATGTCGTACGCGCTCACGGGGAGCCCCGTGCCCACCTTCATCGCGCCATGAAAGAATTCGAACTTGAAAAGGGCGAACATACAGTGAAGTCGGTCCGGAAGCACTGGTTCGTCTTCGTACTTGAGCTCCTCCCCTACGCGATCCTCGCCGCTCTGCCGCTTGCCCTGCCGCGCGCGATCGAGCTCGCACCGGTACCTCTCCTCACGATAGATTTTTCAAGCCCGCTTGCCCGTACGCTCCTCTCGGTGTGGTGGCTCGGCGTGTGGACCGGCGCCTTTGCCGCTTTTACCCGCTACTTTTTGAACCTCTGGGTCCTGACGAACATGCGCGTCGTCGATATCCACCAAAAGAGCTTCTTTCATCGCGATGTCTCGAGCTTGGTCTTGAGTCGCGTGCAAGACATCACGGTCGAGACGAAAGGTCTCATGTATTCGCTCCTCGACATCGGCACGATCAATGTGCAGAGTGCGGGAGCGATCGAGCGCTTTACGATACGCGGCATCCCACACCCGGCCATGCTTCGCGACATCATCCTCAAATATGTGCCGAACCCGGACGCGGCCGGCCTCTGATACACTACATATCAATGGGCGAATTGCCGACCGAACCCTATAAGGGCGTGCGTGACTTCTACCCCGCCGATTGGGCGCAGCTTTCGGCCGTCTTTGACCGTCTCCGTACGACGCTCGCCGCATGGGGCTATGAAGAGTACGCGGCCTCACCGCTGGAGCGCGCCGAACTCTACGAGAGCAAGGGGAGCGAGGAGATTATCCGAGAGCAGTCGTACACCTTTGAAGATCGCGGGGGGCGGCGCGTGACCCTGCGGCCCGAAATGACGCCGACTTTGGCGCGCATGGTCGCCGCAAAACGGCGCCTCCTCTCGTTCCCCTTGCGCTGGTTCTCTATCGGCAACCGCTTTCGTTACGAACGGCCGCAAAAAGGCAGGATGCGCGAGTTCTTTCAAGCCGATATCGATCTCGTTGGCCTCGCCGAAGGCGAGGCCGACCTTGAAATACTCACGCTCGCCGCCGCGCTCCTCAAGGCCTTCGGCGCGACCGAGAAGGATTTCGTGATACGCCTTAACTCGCGCGCGCTCCTCAATGAGGCCTGTAGGGAAGCGGGCCTCAAGAGCGAAGCGGCACGGAGCTACTTGCGGCTCCTTGATAAAAAAGCGAAGATTCCGGCGAGCGAGTTTCGAGAGGCACAGCAGGCGCTCACAAATAACGACCCACTCCGCTACCTCGACGAAAACGCGATGGCAAGCACGCTTACGGCCCTCAAAAAACGCGGCGTCGGGAATGCCGTCTTCGACCCCTCGCTCACGCGCGGCTTCGACTACTATACGGGGCTCGTGTTCGAAATCTATGACACCAGCCCGCAGAATCCCCGCTCCCTCTTCGGCGGCGGGCGCTACGACAATTTAATAGGGCTCTTTTCAGGCGAAGGCGGAGCGCCGATACCCGCGGTTGGGTTTGCCGTTGGCGATGTGACCCTGATGGACTTTCTCACCGCCCGCGACCTTTTGCCGAAGGCGCGCACCGCGCCCGATCTCTACCTCGGTACGGTGGGCGCGGGCAGTCAAGAGGCGGCCATCGAGACGGGAGAGGTGTTGCGCACGCGCGGCCTCAAGGTTTTCATCAATCTCACCGAAAAGTCGCTCGGCGATCAGGTCAAAGACGCCGTGAAGCGCGGGGTCCCCTATTTCGCCGCGATCGGCGAAGAGGAGAAGCATTCGCAAACCTTGCGCGTGAAGCGGCTTGCCTCGAGCGAAGAGCGCCCCATGGCGCTTGCCGATGTTGCGCCTTATATCTTGAACGCGTAAACTGGTGAGCGATGCGTTACCTCGTCTTTGACATCGAGACGACGCGTGCGAATCCCGCACCGATGCGAAATATCAATGAGCTCGAGATCGCCTTGGTCGGCGCCTATGATTCGGGCACCAACGCCTACTCTTCATACCTGAAAGATGAGCTGTCGCGGCTCTGGCCCCTCCTTGAACGCACTGACCTCTTGATCGGCTATAACTCCGACCATTTCGATATCCCGCTTTTGAACCGCTATTACCCGGGCGACCTCACGACGATCCCCTCGCTCGATCTCCTTGCCGAGGTGTACAAGGCGCTCGGGCGACGCCTCCGGCTTGAATCCTTGGCACAGGCGACTCTCGGGCGCGGCAAGAAAGGCGACGGCCTCAAAGCGATCGAGTGGTGGCAGGCAGGCGAGGTAGAGAAAGTACGCGACTACTGCCTCGAGGATGTGCGGCTCACCAAGGAGCTCTTCGACTACGCGCGCGAACACAAGCTTCTCAAATACAAGGATTTGCAGAAAGTGCACGAACTCAAAATCGACACCTCGACGTGGGACCGCGCAAAAAACGCCCCTGCCCTTACCCACACTCTTTCATTATGAAAAATATTCTGGTCGTCCCGATAGCCATCGTTACCGCAGGTATCATCGTTGCCTCCGCCGTTTATCTTTCGATCGGCGACTTTACCGCTCCGGCGGGGGGCAACCCGAGCGCGGTACGTGCAGTCGATGCAAGCGACCATATCCTCGGCAACCCCAGGGCGCGCGTGAAAATCGTCGAATACTCTGACTTCGATTGCCCGTATTGCAAGACCTTTCACGCTACTTTGCACCAGCTCCTGAACGACTACGGAACGGGGGGTGAAGTCGCGTGGGTCTTCAGGAACTTTGCTTTGACCGAACTACACCCTAATGCAAAAAAACATGCGAAGGCCGCCGAGTGCGTGGCGCAAACGGCGGGCAACACTGCCTATTGGGCGTTCGCTGATCTCCTTTTCGCGAACCAGCCGACGAATCCCCTCGCCTACGCTGAATACGCGCAAGCCGTGGGCGCTATCTCCGAGACTGTCGCCGCTTGTATCCAAAGCGCGAGTGACATCGATGCGCGCATCGACGCCGATCGCAAGAATGCGCTTGAGATAGGCGCGGTGGGCACGCCGTATTCGGTCCTCATCGTTGACGATGTCGCTGTCGCTACGATTGACGGCGCGCAAAGCTACGCCGACCTCAAAGACGCGATCGACGCCGTACTCGCGCCTTAACGCTCATCTTCATACTCATCGATGAGGCCAAGACGATAGAGGTCGAACGAGTGATCGCCCTCGAAAAGATCAGAGGGGTTAGGGAGGTACGCGCGCTCACGGGATATCTCTGCGGTCGCATCATGGATCAGGCGATGAAAGACGACGAAGTCATCTTTCGCATCGCGAAAATCGATGACATGCCGCCGGAGTTGTGAGCCGCCTTTTGCATTCTTCGATTTTTTGCACTCATACACGATGAAGCGCGCTACTCTCCGGCCGAAAAGTTCGCGCACGGTGTAGTAATTAAAGATTGCTTGTAGGATGAAAAGCGACTTCCCTGCCCCGGCTTTGCTGAACGAATCGACGAACTTATGATCGACGATGTCGACGGCTCCCTTTTCGGCGCGCGATTCTACGACTAAATCTGAAATGGCTTTGAGGGGGAGCGGAAGACCCTCGACCTCGACCACGCTCTTTACCTCAACCCCAAGCACTTTGTGCCTTGGGGGCTTCGCAAGATAAAAGGAGACTGCTTGGAGGTATTCGCGCTCCATAGCAGAGCGCCGCGCCCTCTTCGCGCGGCGCGACTTTGCCTTGCCGAAATCGATCTCGAAATCCGGCACCTGGCGGAGATACTCGAGGCCGAGCTTGGCCGAGGTGTCGGTATCAACGCCTTGATAAAAATGCTGGAGGGCGAGGTGCCCGGCTCTGCCGATAACTGATGAAGGTTTTACGGGCGTGTCGTAGATCTCTTTGACATAGCGCTTGTACCATGCGAGAGGATTTCGTAAAAATGCCATTAAAGACGAGTGGCTCCAGTGTTTTATGGGCAGTGTTTTCTTACCTCTCTTCGCTCGACGGCGCGCCATGCATGCAGTATAGCGAAATCAACAGTTCTCCATTTAGAGGTGCCCTGTTCTGTTTCTAATAACTCTTCAGGTGGCGGGCGCGGTCGTGGGTGCGGATTTTCTCCAAGGCCTTCGCCTCGATCTGGCGAATGCGCTCGCGGGTAACCCCGAACTCCTTACCCACCTCTTCAAGTGTGTGATAAATACCGTCGGTGAGACCGTGCCGCATCTCGAGGATCTTGCGCTCTTTTGGCGAGAGGTCATTCAAGATCCCGCGCACCTGCTCAGCGAGGATGCGCTCGGATGACTCTTGCACGGGCGAGGGGATCTTGTCGTCTGCAATGAAATCGCCAAGCGTAGACCTTTCGTCGTCATCGCTCCCGACCGGATTTTCTAATGAAAGCGTGTCTTGATTAATCTTCTCTATCTGATAGATCTTCTCGGGCTCGACGCCCATCTCGATGGCGATCTCCTCGGGCTGGGGGTCGCGCCCCAAGGCTTGCGCGAGGCGACGCGACACCTGCTTGTATTTGGCGATCGTCTCGACCATGTGGACGGGGATGCGGATCGTGCGCGACTGGTCGGCCAAGGCGCGCGTAATCGCCTGCCTGATCCACCAGGTCGCATAGGTCGAAAATTTGAAGCCTTTATTCCAATCAAACTTGTCGACGGCGCGGAAAAGCCCCAAGTTCCCCTCTTGAATGAGGTCGAGGAGGGTGAGATCGGGCGAGCGGCCGACATACTTTTTAGCGATCGAGACAACGAGGCGGAGATTCGAGCGCGCGAGGATGTTGCGCGCTTCATCATCGCCCTTCTCGATTCTTTTCGCGAGCTCGCGCTCTTCAGCCGCAGTGAGAAGAGGGTACTGGCCGATCTCCCGCAGATAAATCTGGATCGAGTCGTATGAGGTTGATTCGCGGCCCTTGATGTTACGAGCCGCGAGATATTCGTCGGCGCTATCTTCAAGGATGCCGCCCTCGAGCACATCGATGCCTGCAGTCGAGAGCCGTTCGTAGAGAGCATCGAGAAAATCGACATCATCTTCGACATGGGGAAAAGCTTTGAGGATCTCGTTGTAGGTGATGTAGCCGCGCTCTTTGCCTTTGGCGATGAGCTGGTCTGCCGAGAGTTCTCGCCCGGTCACTGCGCGCGCCTTAGCGCCTGACGCGGCAATGCGGACGATGCGTCGGATCTTCGCGCGGCGCTGGGCAGCGCGGCGCGTGCGACGCACGCGCCGCGCCTTTTTCTTGCTCCCCTTTTTCTTGGCTTTTGGCATCGTGAAATTATTTAGTAAGCGCGGCAAGCCGTTTTGAAAGCTCTGCTACTTTTTCATGCGCCTGTTGCATGAGCGTCGCATTCCCCGCATGTTCGCTACGGCGGAGTGTGGTCACTGCCTCTTGATACGCCTCGCGCACATGCGCAACTTCAAAGGCGTGAAGAAGCTCGTCTGCCGCATCCTCGGAAGGATTCTCACCGAACACCTCTTCAACCTTAAAGAGCGCGGCATCGGTTACTCCCTCTGTAGCATGCGGGGCTTCAGTGATACGAGAGTACTCCTTCGCTACCCGCTTCGCAAGCGGCGTCGTGGGATAGGTCGCAACGACGGCGGAGAGCATCTCGGCGCGCATTTGTTTGTGAGAGCGAGGAGGGGGGACGATCTCGACAGGCGCTCCCGCATCCTCTCGTGGCGCCTCTCGCGGCGCCTCCCTAAGCGAAGCCCGCACGGCCTCGTTTGAAAGGCCGAGCGCGCGCGCCGCGCGTTCGATAAAATGCTCGCGCTCCATCGGACTCTCGACAGCACGGATCAAAGGCAGGACGATCCGCTCGGCGGCAAGGACAAGTCGGTGCGCATCATGCTCGCGCTCCACCAAGATATGCAAGAAAAAGTCGACCACCGGTAGGGCCGTGCGCACGCTCTCGGCGAATGCTTTCGGGTCTTGCTGTATGACATCGGCGGGGTCTTTGCCCAGGGGGAGCCGTACGGCCTTGACCTGCATACCCGCCGCAAGCGCCGCTAAAGCCGAGGTGTTGGTCGCGGTCAAGCCCGCCGAGTCGGCATCGAGAGCGAGCATGAGGTTTTCGCTAGAGCGCTTCAAGAGCCGGGCGTGCTCTCCGGTAAAGGCCGTGCCTGAAAGCGCAACCGTATTGGTAAATCCTGCTTGGTGCGCGTGGAGGAGATCTGTTTGGCCCTCGACGAGGAGCGCGAATCCGCGCGTCCGTATCGCCTCCTTCGCCCGATCAAGGCCAAAGAGTATCTGCGACTTGTGATATAGCTCGGTCTCGGGGCTATTGAGATATTTTGCCTCATCGCTCGCGCCAAGGGTTCGGCCGGTAAAGGCGACAGTGCGGCCTGCCGTGTCGCGTATCGGGAACATGAGGCGGTGCCGAAAGCGGTCGTAATAGGTCCCCGGCTTGCCGTCGGCCTCTTTTATCAATCCTGCAGCGAGCAACTCTTCAAGCACGAAGCCCTGCGTAGTGAGATGCTCGAGGAGAAGACGCCATGCGTCTTCGGCGGCGCCGAGCCGCCAACTCTTGATCGTCTCGGGGGTCAAGCCGCGAGAGCGGGCGTAGCGATAGGCCTCGCTGTCGGGAGTCAAGCGCTCCGTGTAAAAAGCCTCGGCGCGTGCGGCTGCCTCACGCAGGTGCTCAAGGCGCGAGGAGGTCTCGCGCGCCTTCGGGTCATACACGATCTCGACCCCAGCTTTTTCAGCAAGGAGAGCGAGCGCACCCTTGAAATCGACCCCCTCGATCTTCTCAATGAAGGTGAACATATCGCCTCCGACCCCGCACCCAAAGCAGTGAAAGGTGCCTCGATCGACTGACACATGAAATGAGGGCGTTTTCTCCTTATGAAACGGGCAAAGCCCCTTTTGTGAGCGGCCGGCCTTCGTGAGCTTTACATAGGGTGCGACGACCTCTTGTATAGAGAGCCGATGCTTTATTTCCGCGACAGTATCGCGCGGCATGGCACACTACGAGAAACGCTTCCCGGCAAGCGGCTTACCTGCATACGGGAGTGCACGCTCAAGCGGGAGGGGCGCGGGGCGCTCTGCCTGCAGTTTCTTTATCGACGCATGCTTGCCGCTCCCCGAAAAACCGGTGCCGGCCGGGATGAGGCGCCCCAAAATCACGTTCTCTTTGAGGCCGCGCAAACGGTCGAGAGAGCCCTTGAGGGCCGCCGAAATGAGGATCTTCGTCGTCTGCTCGAATGACGCTGCAGAGAGGAAGGAACGGCGAGAGAGCGCTGACTCCTTGATACCAAGCACGATCTCGCGCGCCTTGGGCGGCAACGTGCTCTTCTCCTCCGCTTCTTGAGTAGCGGCGGTAAACTCCCACCCCTCAATGATGTCTCCCACCGAGTACTCGGTGTCTCCCGTCTCGGTGATGCGCACGCGCGAGAACATCTGCTTGACGATGACCTCCAAGTGCTTGCGAGAGACGGAGGCGCCTTGAAGTTCGTAAATCTTTGAGGCCTCGGCGATAATGTACTCTTGCACGATGGTGCGGCCGGCGTATTCGAAGAGCTCATCGAGATCAGCCGAGCCGTCAGTGAGGATCTGCCCGCGCGCTACTGTATCGCCCGTTTTGATCAAAGGCACGCGCGGGTACGGCGCGACATACTCGACGAGCGCGTCCCCCTTCTTCCCTTGTCCGGCGGCAGGGGCAACGACGACCACCTTCTCGCGACCGAGCTCCTTGATTTCGCTCACGATGCCGTCGACTTTTGCGACGACTGCTGGATTTTTCGGCGAACGCTTCTCAAACACCTCTTCAACGCGCGGCAGACCTTGCGTGATATCGCCTCCGATTGAAGCGACGCCTCCTGCGTGGAAGGTGCGCATCGTGAGCTGGGTCCCGGGCTCCCCGATCGCCTGCGCCGCTACGGTCCCCACTGCCTCTCCGAGATCGATGATCCTCTTCGTCGTGAGATCCATGCCGTAGCATTTTTGACAAATGCCATAACGGGTCTCGCACGACATCGGGGAGCGTACCACCACGTTGTCGACAAGAGAGGCTGCGAGCGTCTTAGCGTTTTCGGCAGAGAGGTACTGATTCTTCTTGAATTCACCGGCAGGTTCTGCAAGGACTCGGCCCGTGATCGTCTCGGCATAATCGATCTCGATGCCAGAGGCCGAGATGCGACGGATCGCAACCCCACGCTTTGTCTTGCAATCCTCCTCGGTGATAATCGAGTCTTGCGCCACATCAAATAGGCGGCGGGTGAGGTACCCGGCTTTCGCGGTGCCGAGCGCGGTATCGGTGAGACCCTTGCGCGCACCGTGGGTCGACATGAAGTACTCGATCGGGTTCAAGCCCTCGCTGTAGGAGGAGGCGATGGGCACCTCGATCGTCTCGCCTTGGGTATTCTGGATAAGGCCCTTCATGCCGGCCATCTGGGTGAGATTCCCCATACTGCCGCGTGCGCCCGAGGTCACCATGTCGGCAACCGACCCGAGGGGATCGAGATTCTTTGCGACCATTTTCTCGACTTCTGATTTCGCGCCTTGCCAAATCTCGACGACCATGCGCCGCTTCTCCTCTTCAGCGAGAAGGCCGTTCTTGTAGTCGGCTTCGATGTGCGCGACCTTCGCGCGCGCCTCGTTCACGACGGCGCCTTTTTTCTCCGGCACCGAAACATCGTCAAGCGACCAGGTTATTCCTGATTTGGTCGCGTACTCGAAGCCGAAACGCTTCACCTTATTGACGATCCCCGGGATCGCATCGAGGCCGTAGCGGTTCATGCAATCGTTTGCGATCCGTGAGAGGACCTTCTTGGTGATCATGTCGTTCACGAATGGGTAATCAGAGGGCAAGACGGTATTGAAGAGGAGTCGCCCCACGGTTGTCTCGAACGGTTTGCCTGCAAAGTGCGCGTATTTCACTTTATCGACCGTCGGCATGACATTGACTGCGGCGCGGAGATCAGTCGCGCCATACTCATAGGCAAGAATGGCCGCGTTCGTGGACGGATAGTAGCTTCCCTCACCTTTTGCTCCCTTGATCGCGCGCGTGAGCCAGTAGACGCCGAGCACGATGTCAAGCGGTTTTGCGGTAAGCACAATCATCTCGCCGTTCCCGGGCTTGAGGATGTTCTTCGCGGCGCTCATGATCTCTTTGGCCTCCCACTGCGCCTCTTCGGAGAGCGGCACATGCACGGCCATCTGGTCGCCGTCGAAGTCGGCATTGAATGCCGGGCAGACAAGTGGGTGGAGCTGGATCGCATCACCCTCGATGAGGCGGGGACGAAACGCCTGGATGCCCTGCCGGTGCAAAGTCGGCGCACGATTAAGAAGGACATATTTGCCCTTAATCGCCTCTTCAAGTATCTCCCAGACCTCCGCGACGCCGTCTTCAATGAGACGCCCGGCACCTCGGATATTGAACGCGAGCTCCCGTTTCAAGAGCCCGGCGATCACGAACGGGCGAAAGAGCTCGAGCGCCATGTGCTTGGGGAGCCCGCACGCATCGAGCTCGAGGTCGGGGCCGACGACAATGACGGAGCGGCCGGAGTAATCGACACGCTTCCCGAGCAAGTTCTGACGAAAATATCCTTGCTTGCCCTTGAGATAATCGGCGAGCGACTTCAAAGGCCGGCGCTGTGCCGGCGTCAAGGCGCCCGCAGACGAACTCCCCTTACGGATCGAGTTGTCGAGGAGAGCATCGACGGCCTCTTGGAGGATGCGCTTCTCATTGCGCTGGATCACCTCGGGAGCGTGGATATCGAGGAGTTTCTTCAAACGATTGTTGCGATTGATGACGCGACGGTAGAGATCGTTGACATCTGAAGTCGCGTGGCGGCCGCCCTCAAGGGCGACCATGGGGCGAAGCGCCGGCGGGATCACCGGGATACGGGTGAGGAACATCCATTCGGGCCGGACCCCGGCCGCGATCATGCCTGAAATCAAGGAGAGGCGCTTCGCGAGCTTCTCGCGCTCTGCGACACCGGCCTTTTGGTATTTGGCAAGGAGGGTCTTCTCGAGCTCTTTGAGATCGAGGGCGCGAAAGATGTCATAAATCGCCTCGGCGCCGATCCTGGCTTCGAACAAACCGCCGTATTTGACAGAAAAACGGTGGTACTCGAGCTCGTCGAGGACGCGGCCGACCTCAATGCTGTCGATCTCACTCTTCGCGAGCGTCATCTTCTCTTTTAAAGCATCCCTCTCCTTGTCGTCTTTAGCCGCTTTATGTTTCGCCTTGTACTCGCCCTCAAGTTCTCCCAGGAGACGCTTTTTACCCTCTCTATTGATTGCCGTCACGATATAGCCCGCAAAGTAGACGACCTTCTCAATATCGGCGGCAGAGGCGCCGAGGAGAAGCGCCATGCGCGACGGGACAGACCGTAAGAACCAGATGTGCGCCACTGGCGAGCAGAGTTCGATGTGACCCATTCGCTCACGACGGACGATGGAGCGCGTGATCTCGACGCCGCACTTGTCGCATACGATGCCCTTGTAGCGGATGCCTTTGTATTTGCCGCAGTAGCATTCGTAATCCTTCTCCGGACCGAAGATCTTTTCGTCGAAAAGGCCGTGCTTCTCGCTCCTCTGGGTGCGGTAGTTGATGGTCTCGGGTTTCGTGATCTCGCCGTGCGACCACTCGAGGATGCGCTCTGGCGAAGCGACGCCGAGTCGCAAGGCGTTCCAGGTGTCGCGGAGACCCATGAATTTGCGTGGGGGGTATGCCATAAAAAATAGTGGTTAGTCGGCAGTGGACAGTTATTCTTTCTCGGGCGGCAGATCCATGGGCTCGAGGTTGAGCGCGAGGCCTCTGATCTGATTCGTAAGGACAGAGAAGGAGGCGGGAGTACCGGTGTGAGCGATCGGCTCGCCTTTCACGATCGCGTCGAAGGCGGCTGAACGGCCCGTGATGTCATCTGATTTGATGGTGAGCATCTCGCGCAAGGTGTAGGCCGAGCCATAGCCGAGCAAGGCCCACACCTCCATCTCGCCGAAGCGCTGGCCGCCGTTTTGCGCCTTGCCGCCAAGGGGCTGTTGGGTGATGAGGGAGTAAGGTCCGATCGAGCGCATGTGGATCTTGTCCTCCACCATGTGGTGAAGCTTCAAGATATACATGTAGCCGACCGAGATTGGTTGAGCGAAGCTCTCGCCCGTGCGGCCGTCGTAGAGAGTCATCTTGCCCGAGCGGCTCACGCCGGCGGCCTCAAGCTCATCCCTGATCTCATCGGCAGAGGCGCCCGCAAAGGGCGGGACGATGGCTTGGTAGCCAAGCGTGTGCGCGGCAAGTCCGAGATGCATCTCGAGGATCTGCCCCAAGTTCATGCGCGAGGGCACTCCCAAAGGCGTCAAGATGATGTCCACGGGGTTGCCGTCCCGGTCATAGGGCATGTCCTCGACCGGGAGGACGCGCGAGATGACACCCTTGTTGCCGTGACGGCCGGCGAGCTTGTCCCCGACTGAGACATTGCGAACCTGTGCAACCATCACAACGATCTTTTTAATGATGCCGCTCTCGAGCTGGTCGCCCTTCTCGCGAGAGAAAACGCGTACGCCGATCACGCGACCGCGCTTGCCTCCCTCCATCCGGAGCGAGGTGTCCTTCACATCTTTGGCTTTATCGCCGAAGATGGAGCGGAGGAGCCGCTCTTCGGGAGTGAGCTGGGTCTCCCCCTTCGGCGTCACCTTCCCGACCAAAATATCGCCCGGCCGAACTTCAGCGCCGATCCGTATCACCCCCTCCTCATCGAGGTTCTTGAGACGAAGCTCGCCCACATTTGGGATATCGTGCGTTGTCACTTCGGGCCCGAGCTTCGTATCGCGCACGACGCACTCGAAATCTTCGATATGCACGGTCGTAAACTTCGCGTCCTCAACGAGCCGCTCGGAGATGATGATGGCATCTTCGTAGTTAGCGCCGCTCCAACTCATGAAGGCAACACGCACGTTTTGCCCCAAGGCCATCTGGCCGTTCGCCGACGAAGAGGCGTCGGCGAGGATATCACCCTTCTTCACCTTGTCGCCCACGGCGACCGAGGGTCGCTGATAAAATGCCGAGTTCTGGTTCGTTTGCGTGAGTCCCTGCAAGTGGTACTCCTTTTTCTTGCCCTCGCGATTGACGAGGACGATCCGACGCGCATCGACATAGCTCACCTCGCCCGCCTCGTTCGCAATGATGAGCCGGCCGGTGTTGCGAGCGGCGTGCGCCTCAATACACGTCGCGA
>Ga0209541_10007202_pt1 | contig 18772 bp, 18 predicted proteins | sample RifCSPlowO2_01_FD_184027 | JGI IMG/M metagenome (GOLD analysis project Ga0209541, IMG submission 184027) | Groundwater microbial communities from Rifle, Colorado - Rifle CSP2_plank lowO2_0.1 (SPAdes) (version 2) | ecosystem: Environmental > Aquatic > Deep subsurface > Groundwater | place... | reverse complement strand
TAAGAGTAAAATAATCATAACAGGCAAAGCAGAGGAAGCAGTTAAAGACTCTGATGTTGTTTATACTGACTCATGGATGAGCTACCACATACCAAAAGAGCAGCTTAACAAAAGGATAAGAATATTCAGGCCATACCAGGTTAATTCAGCATTGATGAAGAAGGCAAAGCCGGATGCTATATTCATGAACTGCCTGCCTGCAATGCGCGGCTATGAGCAGACAGCAGATGTTATTGACTCAAAGCAGAGCGTTGTTTTTGACCAGGCAGAGAACAGGCTTCATATGCAGAAAGCGATTATTCTGAAATTGTTAGAGAAACGATAGATAAGGGCAACTATAAATTACTAGAGAAGTTATATATCTTCGCCTTTAATCCTCAAATACTCTTTTCTTGTTAATTTTGAATTCTGGGCATTCCTGAACATTGAGTTAATCAGGACATTCTGCTGCCTTGACCAGACTTTATCGGAATGCGTTTTAACATAGTTTGCCCAATACTTTACAAACCACATCCTGTCTTCATTGTTTAATCTTCTAATCTCTTCTGGATTAAATCTTGTTTTTTTCATCTTCTTCTTAACTCTTTCTTGTATTCTTTTATTAAATTTTCATTTAAATACCTTTCAGCAACAACCCTTAGATGCCTTGCATCCTCCATATCCTTATTGCTCTTTAAAACCTCCTCCTTATACGCTATCTGCAGCTCCAGAAAAGAGGTTTTTAATTTTTTGCTGTTAATCTTAATTATTATTGGTTTTTTTAATGCTATGTCATCATACATATCTTTTGAAAACTTTAACTCCACATTTGGTGAAACTTTTGGCTCCACAGCAAACCTAATGGAATGTTTAGACACTAATAGGCCATATAAATCATCCAGCTCAGAGGAATTTAAACACCAATAGCCATTTTTAATAAGGTCATCATATAATAGCTTAAGCCCTATCTTATCCATTTTTGGTATAATAATATCAACATCATCAGTTGCTCTATCTCTGCCGAGCAATATAACAACATAACCACTAACAATAACATAATCCGTATGTTTCTCTAATATCTCGATAAATCCAAACACAAACCTATCCAGCTCATTAATAATCTTGTCCAGCCTTAGAGTATCTTTATTAATAAATTTCACTTTATAATTTAGCAGTCAAATAGATTAATAAGCTTTGCGGTTGTATATAAAGTTTAAAAACGAAGTGTCAAAAACCAAAGGTTTTGGAGCATGCTCAGAAATCTAAAAATTCTTTGAATTTTTAGGTCATAAAAAATCCTCTGGATTTTTTATAAATCTTCGATTTCTGACATTTTTTAACTTTACTATACTAAAGAAAATTTTACAATAATATATAATTTATGAAATTTTCTTGTTGCAGTAAAAATAGTTTTTTACTTGTGCACAAAAACGGCAAAACTCCGAACTTAAGTTCGGAGATACGCCGTTTTTGGCACAAAGAAATGCTTTGCATTTCTTGTGCAAGAAATTCCATTGGAATTTCTTTGCATCCTAAAAATCCGCCGCAGGCATCCTACCCCGCACTTTAGTGCGGGGTTTGCTCGGACACCTGCTTTAAAGGCGGATTTTTATGATATTATATCCTCAAAAACAACAAAATTTAAATATTAGGTGTAGCTTTATCCTTTTTTTAATGAACTGTGTTGTTTGCGAAAAAATCTTTTTCTCGGTTTCATACGCAATCCTATTCGTGTTAGTTCTGCAGGTGCTCAAATGAAAGCTGTTCTTGCCTTAAAGGATGGAACAATCTTTGAAGGCGATGGATTTGGCGCAGAAAAAGAAGTTGCAGGCGAAGTGGTCTTTAATACCTCTTTGGTAGGTTATGAGGAATCATTGACAGACCCAAGCTATAAAGGACAAATTTTAACATTAACCTACCCATTAATAGGCAACTATGGCGTAAGAAAAGAAAATTTTGAATCTGAAAAAGTCCAGGTTGAAGGCTTTGTTGTGAGAGAACACCAGGATTTCTATTCACATAGAAAAGCTGTAAAGAGCATTAGTCAGTTTCTGAAAGAGTTTGGGATTCCAGGCATATCCGGCATAGACACAAGGATGCTGACAAAAAAAATAAGAGAGCATGGGGTTATTAACGGAGCATTAATAACCTCTAATGGTAATATCGATAAAGATGCCTTATTGGATAAAGCAGAGAAACTAAAGGACTATTCCTCAATTGATTTGCTGCCCGAGGTTTCTGTCAAAAAGCCGGAATTCATTGATGCGCGTGGCGAAAAAACAATTGCAATAATTGATACAGGCATTAAGCTGAGCATAATAAGGAATTTCATCAGAAGAAAAATAAATGTCTATAGGCTTCCATACAATACAAAGCCACAAGAAGTTACGGACCTAAAAGTGAATGGATTGTTTATAGCCAACGGTCCAGGGGATCCTGAAAGGGCGGTTGATGCAATCAATCTTGTCAGGGAACTGCAATCAGAACTTCCGATAACAGGAATATGCCTGGGAAACCAGATAGTCGCTTTAGCCTTGGGCGGGAAAACTTACAAGCTGAAATTCGGGCATCGGGGAACAAACCAGCCTGTAAAATCATTAAAAGAAAATAGAGTCTATATCACCTCCCAAAACCACGGCTTCGCAGTTGATGCTGAAAGCCTTGATGGAACTGGGTTGGATGTAAGCTACATCAACTTGAATGACGAAAGTGTCGAAGGGATGCGGCATAAGAAATTGCCAATACAAACTGTGCAAATGCATCCTGAAGCAAACCCGGGCCCGTGGGATATTGAGAATATATTTGATAAATTTGTTAAGGACTTAAGAAAATAAACTAAAATCATGGAGGTATCCACCCTTAAAAAATGACCTGACCGCAATCATGCTAAGAATCCAATTGCGGCGGCTATCTGCGAACAAAGTGAGCAAATGGCCACAATGGTCTATTGTGTGAAACCCTTAGATGACAAAAAGGAAAGACCTCAAAAAAATAATGGTAATAGGCTCTGGCCCCATAATAATCGGGCAAGCTGCAGAGTTTGACTACTCTGGAACCCAAGCCTGCAAAGCGCTAAGGGAAGAAGGCTATAAAGTTATCCTCGTAAATTCAAATCCAGCAACAATAATGACTGATACGGATATAGCGGATGTAATCTACATTGAGCCATTAAATGTTGAGGTTCTTGCAGGAATAATAAGAAAGGAAAGGCCAGATGGGTTATTACCTACAATGGGCGGCCAGACTGGCTTGAACCTAGCTGAGCAATTGCATAAAAGCGGCGTGTTGGAGGAATGCCATGTTGAAGTTTTAGGAACTTCAATAAAAGCAATAGAGGATGGGGAGGACAGGGAAAAATTCAAGCAGCTGATGAACTCTATAAATGAGCCCGTGCCAAAAAGCGCGACTGCAAATACCCTTGAAGAAGCAAGCGCTTTTGTTAAAGCTCTTGGCTTTCCTGTTATTATAAGGCCTGCTTACACATTAGGAGGAACAGGCGGAGGAATCGCAAGGAACATGAAAGAATTTGAAAGGTTTGCAGAATCAGGGCTGCAGCAAAGCATAATAAAACAGGTTCTTGTTGAGGAAGCCATTTTAGGCATTGATGGATGGGGCGAATTTGAGATGGAGGTTATGCGTGATAAAAATGACAACTGCATTATTGTCTGCCCAATGGAAAACTTTGACCCAATGGGAATCCATACAGGAGAGAGCATTGTCACTGCGCCAACACAAACATTAAACGACCATGATTTTCAGGTTTTAAGAACCTCTGCCATTAAAATAATAAGAGCCTTGAAAGTAGAGGGCGGCTGCAATATTCAGTTTGCAATGAGCTACAAAACAGGAGAATACAGAATCATTGAAGTAAATCCAAGAGTTTCAAGGTCATCAGCTTTGGCATCAAAAGCAACGGGCTATCCTATTGCAAGGATTGCTGCAAAGATTGCAATTGGCATGACTTTGGATGAGATCCCAAATGATGTTACAAAGGAAACCAAAGCCTGCTTTGAGCCAACAATTGACTATGTTGTAATAAAAATACCAAGATGGCCTTTTGATAAGTTTGAAACTGCTGACAAAAGAATTGGGACACAGATGAAATCAACAGGCGAAACAATGGCTATTGGAAGGACATTTGAAGAGGCATTACAGAAAGCAGTAAGGTCATTGGAAGTTGGAAGATTTGGCCTGGGCCATGACCCTAAGAATAAGGTTTGCTCCAATAAAGAAGAGATAATACAGAACCTTAAATTTCCAACCCATAAAAGGCTGATGTACATACGAGATGCAATAAAGATTGGCATGGCGACAAAGGAGATACATAAGCTGACTGGCATCAACCAGTGGTTTTTAGAGAAGGTCAGAAATATTTATGATGTTGGCGAAACAATAGGGCTTAATGGGCTTAATAAGGGCTCTGTTCTTAAGGCAAAGAAGAATGGCTTTTCTGACATTCAGATAGCTGAAATAGTCGGGAGAACGGAAGAAGAAGTGCGCATGTTCAGGAAAGAGAATGGAATAATTCCAACCTACAAGATGGTTGACACCTGCGCAGCAGAGTTTAGGGCTTATACACCGTATATGTATTCAACATATGAAAGAGAAGATGAATCAAATCCCTCTGATAACAAGAAGAAAGTGATCATTGTCGGCGGCGGGCCAATAAGAATAGGGCAGGGAATCGAGTTTGATTATTGCTGCGTGCATAGCGTTTTTGCATTGAAGGAAGAAGGCTACGAGGCTTTGATAATCAACAATAATCCTGAAACTGTTTCAACTGATTTTGACATATCAGACAAGCTTTACTTTGAGCCATTGACATTTGAGGATGTGCTTAATGTTATAGAAAGGGAAAAGCCAGAAAGCGTTGTATTGCAGTTTGGCGGGCAGACTCCAATTAACATGGCAATGAAGCTGCACAAGGCAGGCGTTAGGATTCTTGGCACGCAGCCAGAAAGCATTGATGCTGCAGAGGACAGGAAGAAATTTGGGCAGATACTTGACAAGCTTAAGATACCGTCTGCAGAGTGGGGAACTGCAATGTCAGTTGAAGAGGCTCTTGAGATAGCCAACAGGATAACTTACCCAGTTCTTGTAAGGCCAAGCTATGTCCTTGGCGGCAGGGCAATGCAGATTGTTGATAAGGATGAAGAGCTAATCTCCTACATGAAGGAGGCAGTTGATGCAAGCCCTGAGCATCCTGTTCTAATTGATAAATATCTTGACAATGCAGTAGAGCTTGATGTTGATGCTCTTTGTGATGGCAGGGATGTTTTTGTTGCTGCAATAATGGAGCACATTGAAGAAGCTGGAGTTCATTCTGGCGACTCTGCCTGTGTCATACCTCCGCAGGACCTTTCAAAAGAGATGAAGGAAAGAGTTATTGATTATACAAAGAAGCTTGCATTGGAGCTGAAAACAATTGGCTTGATAAATATACAGATGGCAGTTAAAGATAATGTTGTCTATATTCTTGAAGCAAATCCCCGTGCATCAAGAACAGTTCCTTATGTCAGCAAGACAATTGGAATCCCATTGGCAAAGATAGCAACAAAGATTATGCTCGGAAAAACATTGAAAGGGCTTGGTCTTACAGAATACAAGGAGCCTAAGTTTGCATCTGTTAAAGAGGTTGTATTTCCTTTCTTAAAATTACATGGCGTTGATCCATTGCTTGGCCCTGAGATGAAGTCAACGGGCGAGGTTATGGGCATTGATGAGAATTTTGGAAAGGCGTTTTTCAAGGCAGAAGCAGCTGCACACAGCGAGCTTCCGTCAAAAGGAAATATTTTAATTACAGTTGGAAATCTTGAGGACAAGCTTGAATGCGCTCCAATAGCTAAAGAATTAGCTAAGATGGGGTTTAAGCTTTACTGTACAAGAAGCACAAGAAATGTGTTTCAGGAGCATGGTGTTAGCTCGCTTGAGGTGCCAAAGGTAAGGGACAATCCAATCATTCTGGAGATGATGAAGAAAAAAGAGCTGCAGCTTGTCATAAACATACACAGAGGCAGCCACCCAAAAAGCGATGCTGCAATGATAAGAAGGGCGTGCGTTGAGTTGGGCGTCCCTTATATAACAACAATGACTGCTACAAAGGCCTCGCTCAAGGCAATAAAAGCTTTGGTAAACCAGAAGATTTCTGTTAATTCACTGGAGGAGTATTACAGGGAGTTTAAATAAATCTATTTTTGACCTCTGTAGATATTCTTTATTACCTAAGGAAATATGCAGGCTGTGCATCTTCGGGTTTTGTTAGTTTTCTATACATAACCCTAGATTTAAATGGGTCAGAACCGCTGATGCATAATGGCCAAGCCTTATCGCTTGAAGGAATTCCATCCAAAAAGCCCATTCCAACGTTATAACCATGTGGACAAAAAAAACAACCTTGCTTTTTAGCCTCACTTAGATAATCCGCTACTAAACTCAAAGCTTTGCTGTAATCTTCTTGGGGTGGACTATTTTCTCCGATTGCTAATGCTAACCAACCTTTGTGTACTTTATCATTACGTCCGTTTCGCACTTCTTTTGGTTTTAGCAATCTATCCATCTTGAAGCCACCTGCTTCTTCCAATTCACCTCTGCTTATTCTCTTCCCTTTTCTTAATGGTGTCCTTACAAGAGGATAATCCCTTGCTTGTATCACATAATTTGTAGCTTTATTAAATACATCACTTAAACTGTCTTCTAATTCTAAAAGATAGGCCATGACATTACCTATCTGTGTTGGTACCATTGCTCGTATTACGAAATAAGCACCACTCCTGATTCGTTCATTTTCTATAACTATAAATTCTGCTCCTTTTGAGTTTAAATAAGTAGCTTCATCTATACTTACTGAGCCATCTTGAGAAATTTGTGCATCAACAATAGCACCTATATCAAAATCATGATCAATCTTAAAGCGAGGCAAACCATCTTCATTAAATCCACCTTCTAGCAACATAGTTCTAGAATCCAAAGGTATTTCCCAAATATTGGTTCCATCAGCCAAGGTAGGTGTTTTTGCTCTTGCTTCAAGATTCTGTCTTGTAGTAGGAGCAGTATCTCCAAGTTCACGCAATCCTTCTTGAATAGTATCAAATCGTACTAATTTTAGACCCATTTTATCAATCCACCGTATATCCCTTTTGGTAAAATGAATTATTATATAAATCTTTCTATTTTTAACCACTTTAAAGTAATAATAAATTAAAAATTAACTAACTTTTTGTCCAAAACTAGACATTTTTGTTTATTTTTTCTTAAGGCGAGGCGTGCAGGCGGACAGGTAAAACACAAATTATTTAAAGAAGGCTATCCTCTTTATTATCGTGATTTATATGAAATTCAGGATTATAATAAAGCAGGATGAGGAAGGAACTTTTGTAGCAGAATGCCCTTCTCTGCCTGGTTGTGTATCACAGGGAAAAAACAGAGACGAAGCTCTAAAAAATATAAAGGATGCTGTAAAAGGGTATTTAGAAAGCCTTAAAAAACATAACGAGCCAATTCCTCCTTCTATCGAAGAAGAAATGGTAGAAGTAAATGCCTAAGCTTCCCATTATTTCTGGAAGATATCTAGTTAAAATCTTTGTAAAAATTGGCTATGAAGAAGACCATCAAACAGGTAGCCACATCATCCTTAGGCATAAATATCCACCACATCGTAGATTGACAGTTCCAAATCATAAGGAAATCTCTAAAGGAACGCTTAGGGCAATTATAAGGCAATCAGGGATTTCAAGGGAAGAATTCCTTAAGCTTCTCAGATAAATGCGAGCTGTGTAAGCGAGCCGATGAGACATAAAAGAAGAAACCATTATAAATCAAACCAATAGAGCACAAACAGGTTCACAATTATTTGTGTATGTGTAACCTTCGCAATATTTATTATTTTTCATTGTTAATAAGAATAAAAGATAAAAATAGTTCAGCACAAGCCCGAGCACAACTAATTGTGAAAAATATTTGTGCACTATTGACATAACATGTCGTTGATAAAAATTATAAATTTTTGGTGGTGAAACAAAATGCCAAAAGAAAAAGTTGTATTAGCATACTCCGGCGGATTAGACACATCAGTAATATTAAAATGGCTTATTGACAAGGGCTATGATGTTGTAGCGTATATGCTTGATATAGGGCAGAAGGATGATTTCAAAAAAGCCGAGGAAAAGGCGAAGAAGATTGGCGCTTCAAAGGTTTGTTTTGTTGATGCAAAAAAGGAGTTTATAACTGACTATATTTTTCCTGCAATAAGGGCAAATGCGAAATACGAAGGAAGGTACCTTCTTGGAACATCGCTGGCAAGGCCGCTGATTGCAAAAAAGCAGATTGAGATTGCAAAAAAGGAAAATGCGGGCATAGTTTCTCATGGCGCAACAGGAAAAGGCAATGACCAGGTAAGGTTTGAGCTTGCTTATCTTACTCTTATGCCTTCTGTGAAGATAATAGCCCCATGGAAGGACAGGGAATTTTTGGCTAGATTCCAGGGAAGAAGCGACATGATTGATTATTGCAATGAAAAGGGAATCCCTGTCGAGGCAACAAAAAAGAAGCCCTACTCATCAGATGCCAATATAATGCACATAAGCTATGAGGCAGGCATTCTTGAGGACCCCGCATTTACGCCAACAGAAGACATGTTTAAAATGACAACAAGCCCAAAAAACGCCCCCGACAAAGAAACAGAGATTGAAATAGAATTTGAAAAGGGAAATCCAGTCAGGGTTAGAAATATAACTGAGGGAACAGTTAAGGAAGACCCTCTTGAGCTCTTCCAATACCTCAATGATATTGGAGGAAAAAACGGGATTGGCAGGATTGACATGGTTGAGGACAGGTTTGTAGGCATGAAAAGCAGGGGAGTTTATGAAACTCCAGCAGGAACAATAATTCATGAGGCACACAGGGATATTGAGGGATTAACAATGGACAGGGAGATAATGCTGATAAGGGACAGCCTGACTCCAAGGTTTGCCCAGCTCATCTACAATGGATTCTGGTTCAGCCCTGAAATGGATTTTTTGAGAAACACTTTTGATTACACCCAGCAGCATGTAAGCGGAAAAGTAAAGCTTGGCCTGTACAAGGGGAATATAACCATAAAAGGCCGCGAGTCAAAATACTCATTGTACAACAAAGACTTGGTTAGCATGGACGTGCATGGCGGATATGACCAGACAGACGCAATCGGCTTCATAAGGCTGAATGCGCTAAGGCTGAGGGCAAGCGCAAATAGACTGGAAAGATAAAGTAATAGGAGTACTGGGTAAATTTTATGTGCATATCATCTTTATGTGCATATCATTTTAGAATGTATTCTGATGTGCTAACCATTATTGCATCATATCATTATTACAATCATTTATTTTACAAAAATCAAAACCTTGCAGAATGAAAGTCAGGGTTGCGCTCCTAACGCCTGCAAAACCTTTTGCACATCTTTATCACTCATTGGATTATAAGTGGGTTTATCTCTGAAAATACCATCAAAGTTAGGCTGTCCTGATTGTACCTCTTCGCCCTTAATCCTACAAAATCTCATATGCTCAACAAGTTCCTCTACTGAGCGACAAGCTACACTTGCAACTACTCTATCCTCTCTACGCAGGTAAGCATATCTTCGTATTTCCCCAGAAGGAGTTATTTCATAGTATAAAGTTGTGCTTATCATTTTTCAATCACGTTCGGTATTATCCAAGCTAATCAAGCGCACCAATCTCCCTGTAAAAGCCCTCTCTTTGCAGCTCGCATGCGCCGCAGATTATTTCGGGTATTCTGACTCTTATATATTGAGCTAATCTTCTGTCAACAGGCAGCCATTCATATCCATCTGAGTTTCGAACCAAAAGCAACGGACTGTGCTCTTCTTCCATGCCATGATAGCCAATGTCAATTCCATAAACACTCATTGCACTATTAACCATCTTAGCCAACTCTCGCAGGCTTAATGTGTCTCTCATAACTATTTGCGCGCCTATGGCTTGCTCTAGCTCTGAATCTGGAAGCGGAGTTGCCTTAACACTTATGCCCTTCAGGCTACCATTCCAATTACCCCCCGTATTTGCCATCAACTGCAAGAAACGCTTACCTTCTATATTAATCCTTGTGGTGACACTAAATCACCACAACTTTTAAAAAGAGGCGTTCATCCCTTTTTCCTTATGGAAGAAGAGATGCTTTCTGGATTCGGGCTGACAAAGAACGAAATAAACGTATATTTAACCCTATTAAAAACAGGCAGCGCCAATGCAGGAGAAATAACAGAAAAGACAGGGATACACAGGAGAAATGTCTATGACTCTTTAGAGCGCCTAATGAAAAAAGGGCTTGTGAGCTATGTTATTGTGAATAACAGGAAGTTATTCAATCCAGCAAACCCAAAAAGGTTTCTCAATATTATTGAAGAGAAAAAGTACGAGCTTGATGCAAGAAAAAAAGAATTTGAAAAGGTATTGCCAAGATTAGATGCAATGAAATCATTAACAAAAAAGCAGGATGTAAGGTTTTTCAGGGGCGTTGAAGGGCTAAAGACAGTATACGAAGATATCCTCAGGACAGGAAGAAACTATGTTGGCTACGGTCCTGGCGAGGAAGTTGAAAAAATCCTTACATCTTATTTTGTGCATTACATAGAGAGGAGAAAAAAGATGGGAATAAGTCCAAGGCTGATTTATGCAGAGAAAGAGAGGAATAAACGATTTGTTAGGACGCCATTAACAGAAACAAGGTTTTTGCCTGACAAATCCAGTTCGCACGCAGCATTGAGGATTTATGGCGACAAAGTTGTTATAATGCTTTTGTCTGAAGATGAGCCGCTGGCAATCCTTATAAAGAACAAAAAGATTGCAGACGGCTACAGGAAATACTTCAATGTTGTATGGGATGCTGCAAAGCCTTAATTTTAATCACTTCACAATAAACCCTTAAATTTATATAAAAGCGGGTTATTCCAGTATCCGGCTTATGAGATCTCACAAAAAATACATTGAGCTGGCTTTAAAGCTGGCTGAGAATGGCAAGGGCAAAACCAGCCCAAATCCAATAGTTGGCTGCCTTATAGTTAAAAGAAATGCCATAGTTGGCAAAGGCTACCACAAAAAGGCTGGCGAGGAGCATGCTGAAATAATTGCGCTGAAAGACGCCGGAAAAAAGGCAGAGAACGCAACCATGTATGTCACATTAGAGCCATGCTCTCACTGGGGCAAGACTCCGCCGTGCACTGAAAGGATTGTCGAATCTGGAATAAGGGAAGTGATTATTGGCATGAAAGACCCAAATCCAAAAGTAGAGGGATTTAGGGAGCTTAAATTCAGGGGTATAAAGACAAAAATTGGAATTCTTGAAAAGGAATGCAGGAAGCTTAATGAGGCTTATGTCAAGTATATCAAAACAAAAAGGCCTTTTGTTATTGTGAAGGCTGCTATGAGCCTTGACGGCAAGATTGCAACAACAACAGGGCATTCAAAGTATATAACAGGAAGAGAAGCCAGAAGGCTTGTGCACCAGCTAAGGACAGAGATTGACGCAATAATGGTTGGAATCAACACAATACTAAAAGACAACCCATTGCTCACGCCAAGGCTTGTCAAGGGCAGAAGCCCGATAAAGATTGTTGTTGACAGCAGCCTGAAGATTCCCTTGAATGCAAATGTAATAAAAAATGAGCCAAACAAGCTGATTATAGCTGTAACAAAAGCGGCAAACAAGGCAAAAGTAAAGAAATTGCAGCATCTTGGTGCGAATATACTTACTATTGGGGCAAAAAAAGGCATGGTTGACCTTGACGAGCTCATGAAAGAGCTTGGCAAACTGGAGATAACAAGCGTCATGATTGAAGGTGGAGCAGAGCTGAATGCAGAAGCCATAAGGTCAAAGATTGTAGACAAGATATTATTCTTTATAGCTCCCGGGTTGATTGGAAATGGATTAGGCGCAATTGGCGACCTTGGAATAAAAAATGTTGACAGGTCTGTTAAGCTGAAGCACATTGCTTCTAAGAAGGTTGGCAGGGATATTCTGATTGAGGGTTATTTGTAAACCTTTAAATAACCCCTTTAATTCTCTTTTTCCAATGAAATTAGCAACAGTTGAAGAAGCAATAAAAGAAGTCCAGAGAGGAAGGTTCATCATCATGGTTGATGATGAGGACAGGGAGAATGAAGGTGATCTTGTTATAGCTGCAGAAAAAATAACCCCCAATAAAATAAATAACATGCTGAAATTAGCAAGAGGCATAATGTGTGTTCCTGTTTACGGAAAAAGGCTTGATGAATTAAAGATTCCGTTAATGGTCAAGAACAGCGATGACAAGTTTCATACGCCCTTTACTGTTTCTGTCGATGCAAAGAAAGAGACAACAACCGGAGTAAGTGTTTTAGACAGGACAGCAACAATAAAGAAATTAATTGATAAAAATTCAAAACCAGAAGACTTTGCCATGCCAGGCCATATCTTTCCTTTGAGGGCAAAAGAGAATGGAGTTTTGGAAAGGGCAGGCCATACAGAAGCAGCAGTTGACTTGATGAAATTAGCTGGATTGTATCCTGCTGCTGTGATTGCAGAGCTCATGAATGAAGATGGCTCAATGGCAAAGCTTGAAGATTTGATGGAGTTTGCGCAGAAGCATAAGTTTGAGATGCTTACTATAAAAGAGTTAGTTGAGTATAGGAAAAAGAACAATATCTGATTACCCGCTTCTATGTTCTCTTGCTATTTGCAGAATAAATTCTCTGAATCCTTCATAACCAAAAGGTATTGTTGTTCCTCCGCGTTTTTTTCCATCGAACCATTCATATGCTTTAGGTCTTTTTGGTTCTTCGCCTATCAGGGCTGCGATATCCTCATAATATTTGTAAGGGTTGGCTGTATATTGGGCAATACATAATATGTCTGGGGGGGCATTATTTTGTGCAAAATACTGCCGCAGACCATGCACAGCGCAAGATGTATGAAACTCAATTATCAACCTGCCGTCTTTTCCAAAATAACTGCTGCTGGGGTCAACATCAATGCTGCCTTCAGGATCAATCCTGCACCCATTATAAACATCAGCTATTGTCTGGCTTTCTTCATGCTTCCTAACCCTCGGAGAGTAAATATGTTTATGCATTTCTTGGAATTGCTCTTCAGGGGTATACCAGTTTACATTACCATCTTTATCAACATTTCCGCCATAAAAATGAAAAAGTCTTGCAAGATTGCTTGGATTGCTTACAATCATTGAGTTTGATTTGCATGCAACAACTTCTTCTTCTGTTAATGGTCTATAAATGCCTGATTTCATATACCTTGGAAAAGGATCATTTTCATTTGTAGGCCATATCGAAAATATTGGAAGCCCCATCATCCTGGCCATCTCTACTGATAAACCGTGCCCCATATTTCCGAGTGGTGTTGAAATAATCACAGGCTCACCTGGCTCAGCTAATTGAGCATAGCTGTAAACAGCATGGATTATCTGTGGCAGTATTCTTCCCCAATTTATTGAGTTGCCTGATGTCAATTCAAACCCAAGCCCACTTAATTCTGCTCGCAAATCTTGGTCTGCCAAAGCAGCCTTTGCCATCTTATCCTGAATAGCTGAAAACTTGGCACCTTCAACAGCTAATGCATAAACATTTCCACCCTTAACACCTGCTGTTTTTCTTATAATATCTTCCTGCACTGTACTTATGTAGCCCTTGGGGTATAAGAGAATTGATATAATCCCTTCGACATTAAGGTCTGCTATTCCAACAGCACCAGCCGTGTCTCCTGATGAAGAAGTGACTTTTATGTACTTCTGTCTAGGCTTTCCCATATAACGCGGGAATCTTGCATTAGCTCTGGAGCCAGTATTTTTAAAATCTCCTGTAGGGCTCTCTGTATGCATTAGAAAGTACTGTCTGGTGTATTTGCTGAAGGGGCCGCCTGTAACATGCGCCAAAGGATATGTAAAATCATAGGCTTCATTAACAAGCTGGTGCAGGTTTTCATCAGAAATCTCTTCTTCAGTAAGGAATTTTCTAAAAACCAGATAAGCAGCGGCTGTAAAAGGCTTGCCTTTTAATTTGGCAATTTCATCCATAGTTATCTGGGGAAATTCTGTAGGAACAAACAAACCAGTGTCAGGAGTTTGGCCCATAACAACAGCATCAATGAATGGAATCCTTTCAGTGAAAGGGCCCTTTATATCTGGATTAAATCTTTGAATATCTTTAATCCTTAGTAACCGCTCTAATGTGAGCCCCCTGTTTGTGCTTTCATAAAGTATTTGTTGAGGCATATAAACACAAGAAAAAAAGATTGTTTATAAAACTTTTTATGTTTACTACTTGAGAATAATTTAGAGCTTGTCTAATTCTGGACAATAATGTCTATTTTTCTTTTGCGAAGCGTAGCCAAGCCCGTGGAGCCCAAAAAATTATCAATAATACAAAATCAATAGAGAAGAAACAACAGCACAATTATTTGTGGATGATTTTAGAGCAGAATAATTATTATTTTTAAAGTTTATAAAAAATAATAATAAAAATAATTCTTAACTACCACTCACATAACTAATCCAACTGTTTTAACACTTCCATCCACAATCCTTTGCTCTAAATCAGAAGTGCCAAAAATAGCCTGATTTGTGCTGAAATACCTAATTGGATTCTCAACCATTAGCAGAAGATTTCTATATGCCCTTTATATATTTTTCTGCTTTTATTCTTTTTTAGTGGTAATTTAAATCCTTCTTAATATTCCCATCAGAATATTTATGTCAAAAGATTATTTAAACAACAGAATTCCACTCATCTCTGATGAGTTGGTTACAGTGGAATCTGTTGACTTAGAAATCCTTGATTTCTAAGTTCCCAGAAACGCAAAGCGTTTCTCAGGATGCTCAAAAACCATACTATTCGTGGAATTCTGAGCGTCAAAAACCACCATATACAATCATGTACTTCATCACATGCCACCAATCTTTGATTAGTGGTTTTTGACATAATCCAGAACTCTCATACAGCCATGGCATATAAAGATAATTCACATAATAGTCAGTTGCCTTTTGTTAGCCATCTTGAATGCTTAAGTTGTGGAAATAGGTATTCTAAAGCTGACCTATTAAAACAGTTTGGGACATTATACACTATGGGTGATTTTGGAGTAGTTGATGGTAATCCTGGCTGTCTTGGTCCTCTGGATATCCGCTACCATATGGATAATGTAAGGAGGATTTTAACTCAGCAAGAAGTTAAAAGAAGGTATGATGGCAGCCCTGCATTTACAATGCTTAGAGAATTATTGCCTGTTGATGATATACATATTGATGGTGATACACCATTTACACCTTTGGTCAGAGCGCCAAAAATAGAAGCAAAAATCAAAGCACAATATGGAAAAGAAATACAAGTCTACCTAAAAATTGAGGAAACCCCAACAGGCTCATTCAAATTCAGGCCCACTTCATTGGCGTTTAACAAAGCTCTTGAAGATGGCGGTTATTTGGTTAGCTGCACATCATCAACTTTTAATTTAGGACGAACCACTAATTGGCTTGCAGAAAAACATACTCTTGGCTCTTTGTTGTTCATTCCTGCATCTGTTGGGAGACACAAGATTGGAGTAATAGACGAACATTCCACAGTAGAGCTTGAAGAAATAACAACAGAAGATTTTAAAGAAAAAGGGGACGAATTAATTGAAAGATATGCAGCTAAGTTAGTTGAAGATATACGAGACCGCAAGCTAAGCAGACAGGTTGTTTCATTTGCTGGTAATTATGACAAAGCAAACAGATTTTCACTTCAGGTAGCAGATGCAGCAAACACAAAAACAGAAAAAGAAGAAGGAAGGATGCGCGTATTTATTCCTAACTCCATTTTCAGACCTTATTATAAAGAAGGCTCTAAGACATATGGTTTTGAAGTGGCGCTTCAATTAATGTTTCAATATGGCATTCCTCCTTATCAGCCTGTTAAAATAATCTACCCAATTGGCTCAGGCGCATTAGCATGCTCTGCAACAAAAGGAATACGTGAATTAAATGAGTTGGGCATCTTCCAAAATCCTGTAAGACTTTATGCAGCGCAGGCAGAATTAGTAATGCCTGTGGTTGATGCTTTCAGAAGATACCAGCAGACAGGGCAAAAGGATATTCTGCCTTTTCGTACAGATGAGAGTGGAAACAGAATCCATTGGAATCCTGCTGAAACACTAGCCCAGAGCATTGCAATAGCTGATCCAGGAAGCGGGCCCCAGACTATTGACTTAATTATTGAAACTCAGGGTGGAGCAATTTCTGTAGCTGAAGAACAGATAGTTGATGGCTTAATAGATTTAAAAGAGCTAGAGGGCATACTAGCCCAAGACGTAGGGGGAGTAGCATTATCTGCGCTCTATAATGGAATACAAAATGGTGATTTTAATACTGGTGATGTTGTTGTAGTAGGAGTAACTGGAATAGGTCTTGAATTGATGAGAGACAAACTTATAGAATTTGCAGGCCGTACCGGATTAGAAAAAGAAGTAGCTCGTTTGCTGTGACCCGAAGAATTAACCCTGAATATGTAGCAAATGCACTAAATTTTCGTAATGAATATGTGCGTTTGCTATCCTCAAAAACTCAAAGAGTTTTTGGGACACCAGAAATGCGAAGCATTTCTTAGTGTATCAGGAAGAACTAAACAATTTTTACGAATATTTAGTTCTTCCGCTATAACTGATTGTTGGCGTATAACTGCACTGCTGATGATAATATAAACCAATCTATCCAAAATCAAAAACTTAATAAACTAGATAATCCTGAAAACAAATAATGCTGTTTAAAGTCTTTAATGAGCTCTTTGAAAAATATGAAGGATTAAAAATAGGTGTTATAGTAGCAAAAGATATCAGCAATAAAGGAAGCGACAAGAAAGTGTATCATCTCCTCGAGGAAGTAGAAAACCTCATAAGGTTAGAGTTCACACCAGAAGACCTTACAAGAGTAGAATTCCATAAATAACTACTTTAGCAAATGGGTTTGCCAATGAAAAAACAAATAAAGCCGGGAGAGATGCTTGGTTTTTATCTTGGGGCAATTAGCATTTTTATTACAATAAGCTCCATTTTTGGGTTTAGCAACTCAATCGCAAGGCTTTGGAATATAATTATTGCTTTATTTTTGGGGGTGCTGGGTTTTGCCGTGACCGTCCCAAAATTAAGAGAGAACGGGATAGTAATCAAGGCTTCGTTAATAACGAGCATTTTTGCAGTTATACTAAGCATTTTGAATTTGGCACTTTGGGCAGCTATAAGATAGCCTTTTATTTTTTTTGTTTAAAAACAAGGGGGGCTGATTGATGAAAGTTTCATGTATAATACCTGCGTTTAATGAGGGGCAAACTATAAGGAATGTCCTGAATACTGTAAAGAGGGTAAAAACAATTGACGAGATTATAGTGGTTGATGACGGCTCGTATGACAGCACTTACAAGAATGCAAGATTAAAGGGTGTGAAGGTAATAAGGCATAAGGCTAACAAAGGCAAAGGCGCAGCAATAAAAACAGGTTTTTCTCATTCACATGGGGATATACTGCTGTTTCTTGACGCAGATTTGTATAATATAACCCCCAGGAAAATAACATCAATCATACAGCCAATAAGAAGCGGCGAAGCGGATTTTGTCAAAACATCTTTCAGGAGGGCAAGAGGAAGGGTAACAGAGCTTGTTGTAAAGCCTTTGCTTAGGGTTATGCTGCCCTTTGTGAATTTCAATCAGCCATTAAGCGGCCAGTTTGCGATTAGCAGGAAACTCATGAACGAGCTTAAGATTGATGACAGGTGGGGGGTTGACATTCAAATACTCCTCCAGCTAATGAAAAAAGGATGCAGGATTGCGGATGTCGACATTGGGACACTTAGGCATAAAAAGCAGCCTATTACAAATTTAGTAAACATGTCAGAGGATGTGATAAAAACAATTCTATCTGAACTAGGCATTATTGCCAATAAGCACAAGCTTGTAATCTTTGATTTTGACAAGACGCTTATAAGGGAGAGCAGCATAGAGGTTATTGCAAAAGAATTTGGCTTTGAAGAAGAACTGAAAAAGCTGAGGGAGAAATACCAGAATAAAAAAATAAAAGATTATGATATAACACTGTCTCTTGCGAGGCTTATAAGAGGAAAAACAAAAAAAGACTTTGAGAATGTCTGCGAAAAACTTACCTTAAGAAGGACTGTGATGGGTGTTGCTGAGAGGCTTAAAAAGAGAATGTACGAGCTTGCCATCATTTCTGTCGCATTTTCCCCTGTAGTAAACTTCTTTGCTGAAAAGATTGGCATAAGCAAGGATAACGTAATCTGCCCTGTCCTTGCTATTGATAAAAATGGGAGGTACACAGGAGAGGCTATTGCAAAAACAAAGCACAACTCCAAATGCTGCGATAAGATAATATGCAAGGCAGATTCAGCAAAAGAGCTTATGAAAAAATTAAATGTCAAGCCAGAAGAGTGCATTGCAGTAGGTGACGGCAAAACTGATGAATGCCTGTTCCGCGCATGCGGGCTTTCTTTGGCGTACAAGCCTGAAATTCCTGTTGGAGACATAAGGATATTAAATCTAAGCGAAATATTAATATACGCAGAGTAAAGAAGGATTATAGTTATGATTTCCAAAGATGTCTGGCAAAGGATAAAATACCCTAAATTCTTATTGCTCCTGCTGACCTTTGTGGTAGCCTACTTATTATTCAAAAAAAGAGATTTCCTGCCATTTCATAGTTTCATATTGTCCACAGGCTATTTTGGCGCTTTTGTGGCAGGAATGGGATTAGCTTACGGTTTCACAGC
>Ga0209541_10007201_pt1 | contig 18773 bp, 21 predicted proteins | sample RifCSPlowO2_01_FD_184027 | JGI IMG/M metagenome (GOLD analysis project Ga0209541, IMG submission 184027) | Groundwater microbial communities from Rifle, Colorado - Rifle CSP2_plank lowO2_0.1 (SPAdes) (version 2) | ecosystem: Environmental > Aquatic > Deep subsurface > Groundwater | place... | reverse complement strand
ATTGAAAATCCCGCAAGGGTGTTGCTATGTCTAATTTTGTTAGAGTAAATGCAGACCTCCACTTCCACGGCCCGTATGCCGGCGGCGTGTCAGAGCGGATGACTCCAAAAGTGATTGCAGAGAACGCACCGCTCAAGGGCCTGCAACTAGTAAGCACTGCAGATATTCTGCACGAGGGCTGGCAAAAAATAATCAAAAGCGAGTTAAGGCAGACTGCGGACGAAGCAATCCTTGAAGCAGGGAACGGAACAAAATTTATCCTCGGCACAGAGGTTTGCTCTGCAGACCGCGTTCATCACTTAATCTTATTCCCAAGCTTTTCAAAAGTCGCAGAGGTAAAAGAAAAATTCAGAAAATATTCAACAGATTTGGACAAGGACGGCAGGCCTCGGCTTCGCTTGTCTGCAGAGCAGATTGCAGAAATCTGCTCCAGCGCAGGCTGTTTGATTGGGTTTGCACACGCGTTCACACCTTATTTTGGGCTTCTTGCCCGCTTTAACAGCTACAAAACAGCGTACGGCTCGCAATGGAAAAATGTTTCTTTTATGGAACTTGGCCTGAGCGCGGACACGAACATGGCAGACAGGATTTCAGAACTGCACAATTTAACATTTACATCAAACTCGGATGCGCACTCGCCATGGCCGAACAAGCTAGGCAGAGAATTTAATGTTTTAGAAATAGCTGAGATAAGTTTTGAAGAAGTTAAAAAAGCGCTGAACCGCGAGCAGGGCAGGCATTGCGTTTTGAATGTCAAATTCAATCCGCTGGAGGGAAAATACCATAAGACGCGCTGCCGCGGCTGTCTTTTATTCTTTGAGCCCACAATTGCAGAAAAGTACGGCTGGCACTGCCCAAAATGCCGCGACCAGATAAAAAAGGGTGTTGATTACAGAATTAACGAGGAGCTTGCGGACTTGCCGGCAGGAAAGCACCCAGAGCACAGGCCGGCCTGCGTGCACACAATCCCGCTATCTGAAATCATCGCGCTTTCCATTGGGATTAAAAATGCGTGGTCTGACAAGGTGCAGGCAGAGTGGAAAAAATTTATTGGCGTGTTCAAAACAGAAATTAATGCCCTGATTGATGCGCCAATTGCCGAGCTTGAAACAATAAATAAAGATGTTGCATTGTATGTGCAACACTTTCGCGATGGGAAAATCCAGTATGTTCCGGGCGGGGCAGGCATTTATGGCAAGCTTGTGAAGCCTGGTGAGCAGCCGAAGATAGAGATGTTTGATGACAAGCAGAAAACATTGTCCGAATTTTAATTTGTGCATCTGCACTGGCAGATGCGCAGCGTCTTTCTTTGGATACAATCAAAATCCCGAAGGATTTTGATGCACATCTGAACTTTGTTCAGATTGTGCCTAGGAGCCTTTCTTTCCGCAAAGAAAGAAAGGCTGCTGGATGACAAGCAGAAAACACTCACAGAGTTTTAAGTTGTTTGCCAGAAAACAATAATATTTTAATATTGTGCCTAGAAAGTATATGTATGCCAAACGAATTGCTGTATAAGTATTATGCGCTTGTTAATGAAACGGGCTATGCCATATTAAGGGCATTGTTAGGGGCAAAAGCGCCGCTGGCACTCAGCACCATAGCTGAAATCACTAACAGGGATCACGATGCAATTGCGTTTGAACTCATGGGGATATGCGGCGGGTTAGTAGGCGGAACGCGAGAACCCGGCAGCGCGCTGGTGCATTCCGAGATGAGAGTCATTCCGGAGCTTGCAAAGCAGTAAATTGCTACTCGCTTACGCCTGTGGGAAGAGAATTTGCCCAAAGCCAGGTGGACTTGATTAATAAGATTGAAATTGATAAAGTTGAAACTGCGGCGCAGGCTTAGTTTGCTGAATTTTAACAAACTTTTTATACCTCACTAAATTAAAAAGCAGGATGAAATACACAGATATTCTGGAATTGCACAAGGCTGCAGGCATGCCAGCTATAACAATTGAGCTGACGCTGCCGAGGCAAAGAGATGGGATTATTTTAGATTTTGATTTGACAGTTGAGCGGGCAGCCAATGTGGCGGATATGATAAGCCTTACGGATTGCCCCGGTGCAAAATTTGACTGCACGAACATATTGCCAGCGTACGAAATAAAAACAAGACTCAAAAAAAATGTTATGTTTCACGTAACGTGCAGGGATGCAAACCGGCGCAGAATTATGGGCGATGTCATTACGGCGGCGCAGCACGGTTTGGAAAACATTCTTGTAATACGAGGCGATTTGCCGAAACAGGAGCAAAGACATCTTAGTGCGACAGTCCATGACTACAAACATTCGTGGGAAATAATCCGCGACATTTCAAATATCAACAATGGCATATATTTTGGCGACAGGCAGGGCGCAAGGTACGATATCTGTGTTGGCTGTGCAGTCAATCCAACAATTCAGAACCTCGAGGTAGAAATTGCCAATGAAAACCGTCTGGCAGGCAAGGCAAAGGCCGGCGCGCAGTTTGCAGTTACGCAGATGTTTTTTGACGCGCAGCAATATTTGAAGTGCAGAGACATGATGCAGGCGCATGGAATTAACATTCCGCTAGTGGCTGGCATTTTGGTTTTGGAGAGCGAGGGCATGATTAATTTTATAGAAAAAGAGCTGAGCGGGATTGCTGTGCCGGGCAGCACAAAAGATATCTTCAGAAATAAGTCAGTGGAAAGATGCAAAGAGCTTGGCGTGGGCGCGGCAAAGCAAATAGTAGATGAGCTGCGCAAGATTGCGCCGGGCTTCCATATATATAACGGCTCAAGCAAAGCAGCGCTTGAGCTAGCAGAATACATACGGTACCGGGCTGCACAATGAATAAGACACATTGTTTAACTGGCAATGCGGCAATAAGAGTCAGGGAAGCCAAACAACTGGATTTTGCAAGATTGGAAGAAATATTATTGCAAAACGGCATGTTAACTTCACCGGAAATTGATGGGAAGGAAGCTATGCACAAAATCCGTGAGTTGGCGGGCAGATACTTTTTAGTTGCGGAACTTGACAATCTCGTTGTAGGCATGGTTAGGGCATGCTATGACGGCTCCAGAGCGTTAGTACACCAAATGGCAGTCGATAAAAGATATCAAAAGCAGGGCATTGGAAAAATGCTGATTTATAATCTTGCATCGAGATTAAGGTCCGATGGCGCGAAGTCAATTTCTGTTACGGCGACAGAAAAATCAAAATCATACTATGCGCATCTCAGCTTCTCCGATTTGCCAATAACATTGATGGTTTGTTTTGACATAAATGATGTAATTAAAAAGACGAAGCCGGGCGGTGCCGCATAACCGTTGATTTGCTTAGCCAATATACTGCACATCGGGCGTATCGTGGAAGTGCGTCCTTAGTTTTTTCAGCCTGCTGATTTCCTGCTCTTCATCCTTTAGTTTCAGGCGCGTTTTTTCATACTCTGCAGATTCGCGCTCCAGGTCAGATAAGTCAATGTCCATTCCGATGATTTTTTTCAGGTGCGTGAGAATTCCCTTTGCTTCCTTAAATCCGAGATGCGATGGGTGGCCATAGGTTTCGGTGAGCAGCGCCATGCCATTAATGTTCCTTAGCCTTGCCAGCCCAAGCAGCAGGCCGGATGCGCCCACGATTGCTTCTATTTTTTTTCCGAGCCTGAAATCAATTTTAAGGCTGCTGTATTTATTTAAAATGTCCTTTCCGGTAACGGCGCCAAACACCTGCGGGTTTTTTACTTCTGACGGCAAGCCTATTCCGCCGAGCGTAATAACTTCGCGGCAGCCCAGCTCTTCTGCCATATCGAGTATTTTTTCCGAGAACTGATAGCTTGCTCGCGGGGAGTTTGGCTGGTCATCACCCGCAAGGAAAAGAAGGTCGCGCTTTTTGCCCTTGGCGTAATAAAGACAGACCGAAGGCAGCTCAACAAAGCCATCGTCGTTGAAGTAAACAGAGTGCCAGAAATCGTGCGAATAGATTTTGTAAAGCAGCTTTGGCTCCAGCTCATCTATGAGAAAGTCAACAGCGATTTTTCCGACCTGCCCCATGCCTGGCAGGCCCTCTATCAAAACAGGGTTTCTGAGCTTCGGCAGCTTCTCAAAATTTTTCTTGACTATCCACTTTGGCATATTATTCTCTTTCAAACGCGGCGGTGCCGTCGCTCGCAGCGGCCGACTTTTCCATCTGTTCTTTGAGCAATTTAAATGTTTCTTCAGCGGCCTTAAAGTCTTCCGCAGTTATCCTGAATTTATACTTTGGCGCCCCAAGATACTGGACTGAAAGCGATGTTTTTCTCTTTTTTGCTGTTTCCTGCGCGCCGGCAACCAGCCTTTTGATAACTTCCACGCCGGAAGGCGAGCGCGATGTTATTGTTATTGTGCCGGAAATTTCCGCTTTTGGCAGAGTTATTCTTTTTTGTATTAACTCTGCCAAGTCATGTGCCAGTGGTTTTTCCACGCCAGCTTCAGCGAGCTTTGCCTCGCCGACCTTTGCTATCTCAATAAAAGTCGGGAAGAGCAGGCCAAACTTATCCAGAATTTTATTTCCTATCTTATCATGCGCATCTTTCGCGGAAAGGCTGTTTTGTTTCGCAAAAACCTCAAGGACGTCATTTGCTTTCCTCTCGTTATCCCACTCTTTCAGTTTTGTGCGCTTCTGGCCCTCGCCAGCCCGCCTCATGGAAAGCTCAATGAATTTTTTTCCGGCATCGACAGACATGACTTCGCAGACTATTTTGCTGCCTGTCTTGAGATATGTTTTCATTCCGCGCACGAACTTGCGGGAAATTTCAGAGACATGCACCATGCCCGTAACCTTGTCATATTCGTCAAGCGTTACAAAAACAGAGCTGGGTGTAGCCTCGGTTATGGTGCAAATAACCAAATCTTCTTTTTTCGGCAGATCATGTTTTTTATACATAGTAAAACTCAGCTGCGATAATATTTTAAACTTTGTTACTACAAAAAATTAAGACAAGACTTCTAAAACATCAGCTTTTATGCTGGCCTTCCCGCCGGCCGGCTCAGCCAGAATCTCCTGGCAGACAAGGCATTTTATATTTGTCGATGCATTTGAAAATATTATCTGCTCGTTTTTGCATTTTCCACAGCGCACTTTAATAAATTTTGTTTTTGGCTCCATTTTATGTCTGCTCCAGTTTTTTCATTCTGATTGGATTTTGCTTGAAATGCGTTTTGCTGCACGTTAGGCACTGGAATTTTAACGCGAGTTTTTTCGTGGTTTTTGAGACATTGACTGTTTTTCTGGGAGAGCCGCCATAGCCCATGAATATTTCTCCGACGTGGCGGACACCGCGCTTTAATCCGCCTTTCTTTGTCTTTGGCCTTGCCTTTGTCCTGAACACAGATACCTTGTGCTCTGTGTGCTTCTTACAGAACGGGCAATACTTTTTTTGTTGTTTTGGCGCTTTCATTTTGTGAGCATCGGCGAACAAAATGATAAACAAAATCGTAGCGATTTTGGCGTATCATGATGTTAATTATACAAAACGCTTAGTTTATTGGTTTAAAAAGCTTTACGCTGCGGGTGCTAGAGTTTCCATGTTTTTCGCCTTCCCCTGCGCAATCAGCAGGCCTGCAATCTCCTCCGGCACTTTTACGACATCTGCTTCCTTGAATGGGCCGTAAGGCTTCAAATCAGTTCCAATAAGCTGTGGCACGGATTGCAGTATGCTGATTTCCTTTAAACTAGGCTGCGTTTCCTGAGGCAATGCAGGCGCGGCTTCCTGCGAGGCAGCAATTGCATTTGCAACAAGGGGCGGGCCAGCGGCAGCGGGCTGCTCTTGGGCAGGCGCATCCAGGGCAGGCTCTGCAATCTTTTCCTTCACAATTCCGTTTGCCCTGAAATTCATGGCAAACTTTGAGTATGATTCCTTCAGGATGTCCAAAAGTTTCAGATAAATCTCTTCTTCGTACTTGAGAAAATTCGTCGTGTCTCTGACTTTAAAGTCAGAGCGCGCAGTAAAAACCGCGCGGCTGATTACTTTTTTCTCGCGCTTCTCGTAAAATTCCCGCAGCGCCCGGCGCGCATTTTCAAGCTCAGACCTAAGTTTTTCGCGCGCGGACTTGTCAAAAAGCCCGGACACTTTCTGCTTCTGCAAAAGCCCCTTTTTTGATTCCAGATATTGCTTGATGCTTTGCAATTGCTCCGTGGAAATTGGCTGCAGGTCCGCCGAATATTTCTCCGCGCGCAATAATTCATAAATGTCTTCGTAGGTGAACTCTGCCATAATATTGCTTTCGCAACTCAGTTTAAGTAAATTTTGGTTTTGAAGTGTATAATAGATACTGTCATGTTTTGAGACGAATTGTTTAAAAATATGGCATTTCAATATGTGGCGATTAATATGATGGGCATCCTTAAAATAAGTCCGCTAACCTATGTGGCGTGTGCAGTGAGCAGAGGCAAATTAATCGTAACTGTCCAAAACAGCGAATGGTATTCCGGGCCAGGCAGGCCAAAAAATGTCGCGCTTAATTTGGAGTTTGATGATGCCTACAGCAGGGTTTTGGGGCTTACTGAACGGATTTTCGGCAAAGAGAACATGCGCCTTGAAGATGCGCACACGAGGAAAAAGTCTATTTATGTTAATAATTATAAGGCAAAGTCCGGCATATTTTTTAATAGCCTTATTGGCTTTTCTCGCGGCGAAACCTTGGATAAGAAATTGGATTCTTGATTTTATCGCAGATTTTGTCCGGCTGGCAAACCCCGACATCGCGGTAGTAGTCACGGCAGTTTGGCGGCGGAAATTTCTGTGTTTGGCGCTTGTGCCAGCTTAGCTGCGCCTTCAGGTATCCGGTTTTCAGCGGCGGCATGTTCTTCGCATTCCAGCCTTTTATTTCGGATTCTATTTCCTGCCAATCCCATTTTGCGGACTTGAGGAGATTTATGAGCGCGAAGAGCGAGCGCTTCCTGCCGTCTGACAGGCCAGCCAGCACGAGCTGCATGCACGGCGGGAATTTTTCTTTTGGAACTTTTTCTGTAAACTCAAATTCTGCTCGTTTCTCGTTTCTCGTTTCTCGCCTTTCGTTCCTGTTGTGCCACCAGTCCATTGCCTGCATCAAAAGCTGCGACGCCTCGCCGGCAGTTATTTTTGAGTTATCGAGGAATTTTACATCCGTGTTTCTTACATTTTCGGGCTGTGCTGCATCAACTGAAAATCTGGCAAGGTCTTCTGGCTTTATCGGCAGGCTTGCCAGCCATTTCTTCTCGTTCAGCGAGTATGGCGCGCGAATCATGTGCCGCGGTGCTATTGCAATCGTATCAATCCCGAGAACAGAAAACGGATCAAATTTGTCATCTTTGAAGATTTCCTCGCGCTTCTTTTTGGATTTTTCCAGGATTTTTTTAATATCACCTTCGTTTTGCAAAATTCTGTCCGCGAGATGCGGCCCGATAAACTCACGCAGGTATTGGGCAATAATCTGCGGCGTTTCCGGAAACGCGAGTTTTTCATCAGACAGGGCAATGCCGGGCACGCCGATGTGCCAGCCAGTCCCGCCAGAGAATTTTATGCTGGCGCATTTTACCTCGTGGAATTTCAGAGATTCAAGCAAAAGCTGCGCGCAGATGGTGGACCATTCCAGAATCTTGCAGTCAATGTCAATTATCAAATCCCAGCCAGACCGCAATTCATCCATATCTCTTTTTGCAGAGTCCTGCTTCAGCTGCAGCGGATCGTTCCATTTTTCTTCAGAGCAGTGGAACGAAGTCGCGCCTTTTCTGGCCGCGTTTATTACATCCTGCTGAAACTGCAGCGTGTCCGGCCGCTTGCCAAAAACTTCGCCAAACCGCACAGCTACCTCGCGGTCTTCAGCATAGCGCACAAGCTCAGCAGAAATCTCAGGCTCCGAGTAATAGGCAATGATTTCGCTCAGTTTCATGGAATTATTAAGAGCGGTTAAGATTTAATACTTTTGAATTAGTCAGGAATAGCCAGGCTGTCCAGCCGTGAAGCTGCCTATGTGATAAACTATTGATAAGTCTGTAATTATTATGCCTTTATTACCATTGAGCGCCTCGCGCAGTTGCGTAATAAGTACGCCCTTAAACATGTCATCAGCAGTAACATGCCTTTCTGTATATCTGTCTTGCAGTTCCATTAAAGAAAATATAAGTGCGATTTCCGGCGGGCATAGTTGTGAGTGCGGCAGGGAAGACAAAAGCCCTTTAAGTTCAGCATCAACATCATATGTTTTTTGTTTTCCCCTGAGCGCATATTCCTTTACTTGTTCTAAATGTTCTTCGGTTTTTTTTGTCGTTTTGGTTATGCTGCCAGAAAACTTGCGCCCCAGTTGGGTAAACCGTATTTCATCGCCTGTTACTTTAACCAGGCCTTTTTCAACGAGTTCTTGCAGGCCTTTGTTAAAATCTTTCTTAGTCATTTAGAAATAAGCCTTTGCAGGTTTTTTAAGCTTAATGTATTAACCACATCCTTCGCCTCTGTCCAGCCTCTTCTTGCCATTGCGACCCCGAATTGCATACAATCTAATTGATTTGTGTTATGCGCGTCTGTGTTGATTGCGATTTTGCAGCCCAGCTCAATTGCCTGTTTTATGTCAGTGTCTTTCAAGTCTAAACGGATCGGAGATGCGTTTGCCTCTAGAATAATTCCTTTCTCAGCGCATAATTTGAAGACTTCTTTTTTGTCAAAATCAACTGGTGGGCGGATGTTTATCTGCCTCGTCGTGGGATGGCCAAAAATACTTACATATTTATTTTCCAGAGCTTTCAAAATTCTTTTTGTCATCTGCTCCTTTGGCAATTTAAAATTCCTGTGGATTGATGCAATTACTATGTCTAACTTTTTCAGAACATCATCTGAGAAATCAAGCGAGCCGTCAGCACGAATGTAGACTTCCGAGCCAACCAAAACTTTAATGCCTTTGTATTTTTTTGCTGCGGTTCTGACTGCGGCAATATATTTTTCCAGCCTTTTTTCATCCATGCCGCGTGCAATCGTGTCTGATTTTGAATGGTCAGTCAGTGCAATGTAATTGTAGCCAAGATTTTTTGCAGCAGAAATCATTTGTTCTATGGTATTAGCACCGTCAGACCAGTTTGTGTGCAGGTGCAAATCTCCTCTAATATCTTTGAGTTGTACGAGATGCGGGAGCTTGCCAGCCTGCGCAGCCTCGAGCTCGCCAGTGTTCTCTCTAAGCTCAGGCTCGATGTAGCGAAGCCCGAGTTTTTTGTAAACTTCCTCTTCGGTTTTTCCGGCAACATACTTGTTTGTCTCCCTGCTAAATAAGCCATACTCTGAAAGCTTGTAGCCTTTTTTGATTGCGATGCCCCTGAGTTTTATGTTGTGGTCTATGTTGCCAGTAAAGTATTGCAGCGCCGCGCCGAAACTTTTTTCAGGCAGGACGCGGACATCTGATTGCATGCCATTCCGTAAGATCACAGCGGATTTTGTCGCGCCCTTTGCCAGAACACGCGAAACCTCGGGCAAAGATGTAAAATGACTCATTATCGCGCTTATTGTTTTTCGTTTTTCGTTTATTGGCACAACTAAAATATCTATGTCGCCGACTGTTTCCTTCCTGCGCCGCAGGGAGCCGGCTGGCTCAGCGATTTTTATTTCCTTTAGTTTTTTTAGCTGCTCAACTAAATTATCTGCAATCGGCAGCGCCTCGCCGAGTAGCATCCTCTGGTGCCGCAGCTTGTATTGCTGGATGCCGGCAAGAATATTCTTCTCAGAAGTTTCGCCGAAACTAGCGAGTTTTGCAATCTTATGTTCTGAGATCGCCTTTTCTAAATCTGTAACAGATTTTATTTTTAATTTCTGGTAAAGAATTTTTGCTTTTTTCGGGCCGAGGCTGTTTATTTCCAGCAATTCGGGAAAGCCTGACGGAAGCCTCGCTTTTAATCTTTCGTATTCATTTATTTTTCCAGTCTTGATAAACTGCGCAATCTTTTTGGCAATTCCTTCCCCAATGCCCGGCAGCTCCTGCAGCGCGGCAACACCGCCCTTTTTGTAAATCTCAGAAGCAGGTTCCTTCAGGCTTTCAATGGAACGCGCAGCCTTTCGGTATGCAATCGGCTTCCATGCAACGCCGAGTATTTCGAGCATGTCGGCAATGCTATAGAAAATCCGGGCTAGCTCGTAATTTATCATTTTTGCCTCACAGATTTTCTGTTGCTAGCGAAACTTCGTTTCGCTTTGCCGTAAAATATTTTAGCTAATTCAAAATTAAGCATTTGGCCACCCATAATGTCTTTCTAGATTTGTGAAGTAATTCAAGATCTCTGCCTTTTTTTCGCTAATCTGCGCCACTTCAGCTTTTGACAGGATAGATTTTAAAGAAAATACAGTCTCGACAGATTCTGTTTTCAAGCGCCGAACTAAAGTAGGTATGTCGCAGCCATTACTATGAACTTCAAAAACTTTTATGAACGGGTTTTCAACATTTTTTTTAATTGTTAAATCAATCCTATTAGGAACACTCAAATCAGGAATGAATGCGTGAAACTGAAGCCTGCCGATTTCCAGGTATGGAATTATCGCATCGTGTTTTATGGCCATGGTTTCCCAAGCAAATTCGGGAATAAAAATTTATGGGTTTAATATTTCCTTTAGCCTGGCAAGTGCCTTCCCCCAAGCCCCAACAGTTTTTTTGTATCCTCTTATGACCGAGCCGGGGTGCGGCATTGGGAAGTACAAAATATTTTTGATGTCTTTTGGCTCGCACTTCTTGACTGTTGAGCATTCCGGCAAAAATACCTTTGTCGCAGTGTTTCCCAGCAAAATAATTATTTTTGGCTTGACATCGCGGATTTCTTTTTCCAGAATTGGCAGGAATTTTTTTATTTCCTGCTTTGTTGGCGGCTTGTTTCCTTCAGAATAGGTTTTTACAACGTTCGTGATGTACAACTCGCTGCGCGCGATTCCGATTTTTTCAAATTCCTCTGTTAAAAATTGCCCGGAGCGGCCCACGAACGGCTTGCCAAGTTTTATTTCCTCCGCGCCCGGCCTTTCGCCGATGAGCATAATTCTGGCAGGCTTTGGGCCAAATCCAAAAACGAGTTTTGCCATAATTATATCTGCTTTAATCAAGTTATAAATATTAATGTGTTTGCTCAAGCAAACAAATCAAAAGCTTTATATACTTGCAAATTCTATATTTAATTACAATGGCAAACCGAGTTGATTGCCTTCATCAAAAGGACTGATTTTTCTAGCTCGTATTTTCAGAATTTAACTTCAAGTGGTGATTATCTTCACTGTTTTATTCACGTTCTTAGCAGATTTGCTTTTAGTATGGCGGCTATGGTGTAGGGGGAGCATAGAAGCCTGTGGCAGCATCCTTTCTTTTCCAGAGCCGAATAAAATTCGGCTTGGCCAAGAAAAATGCTTCGGCATTTTTCTCTGGTCGCGAAAAAGAAAGGCTCCTGGGAACCCAAAGAAAAAGGTTGCGGGATTAAAATCCCGCGGATTTGGATTTTCAGGACTACAGAAAGCTTCAGGCCCGAGTTCAAATGTCGCAAAAAGTCTGTTTTTTGCGGGCTTTCTGTCGGAAAGTCTCGGTAGCCGCCCTTTAATTTTAGGAGTGAAATAAAATGAAACCAAACGAAATAGAAAGAAATGCAGAAGACGGAGCCAAACAGGGCGAACAAACGCGTGAATATCTTCATTGATATTGGTGGAACGCCAGCATACTTAATTAGTTCTAGGAATCTCCAAAACATCCTGCGCTATTTTGAAAAAGAAAAATTAATCTTAGTTTTAGATCCCATAGACCTATCGCGCGAAGAGCGCACAATAATAGTAAATAGTTCTAAAATAAAATTCGAAATAGATATGAGTGGTATAAATATTTGTGCAGATGCAATAGCGCCGCCAAAAACATATAAAAACAATGGCAAAATTGACGAAAAGTTAGAAAATTTTATAGCCGAGATAATGGTGCGCTGTAAAAATTTGCAAGAATTTATGGAGGAATTAGTAAGATATTTTTCCTTTAATATCAAAATGTGCAAGCTGGAATTTATTTTAAGCTCTTTGAGCAATAAGATTATTGAAATTTCCTCGAGAATAAAAATTCCAGTGCGCGCCATCTGTCTTATTTGTAAAAAATTTGTAAAAATAAATCTTGGTGAAAATACTTGTTGTATAATGGGTTTAGAAATAATAAAGTCCGGACGATACATACCACAAGAAGGATATTTACGACCGATTTTATTGCTGGCTGGAATAATGCCGTTGATTTCTGATGAAAAAGCGCTCGAATTATTCAAAAAGCGCTGCGCAGAACTGGAAATAGAACCAAGATATACAACAATAAACAATAAAAACACCAAATCAGAAGAAAATAACATGGCCAAGCCTAATCTAGAAACTGTCCGCGGCATGCGCGATTTCCTGCCGGAAGACGAGATTGTCAGGCAGGAACTAATAGATAAAATAAGAAAAGTCCTTGAAAGGTATGGCTTTGCCCCATGGAACGCGCCGGTTTTGGAATATGAATCGCTGCTGAAGGGAAAAGGCACTGTTGAAGAAAAATTAATCTACCGATTTAAGGACTTGGGCGATAGGGATGTTGTCCTGCGCCCAGAGAAAACGCCATCGCTCGCGAGAATCATAGTGCAAAACCCGAATTTGCCAAAGCCGCTAAAGCTCTACAACATTGAAAAATCGTGGCGCTACGAAAGGCCGCAGGCCGGCAGGTACAGGGAATTTACGCAGTGCGACATTGATATTGTTGGCTCTGCAAGCCCGCTGGCAGATGCAGAATTGCTGGCATGCACCGGCGCAATCCTCAGGGAAATTGGCCTGCAAAAGTTTACTTTCAGAATCAACTCGAGAAAGCTCATGAACGAGTTGCTGACCGATGCAGGCGTTTCAAAAAACCAGATTGCCCGCACACTTCGCGTTTTAGACAAATTAGATAAACTGAGCAGCGAAGAAATTAAAAGAGAACTGCGCGCGTTTTTGTCTGAAGAGTCCGCAATAGAGCTTTTGGAACTAATGAAACTGAGCGGCGACTGGTATAAGATTTCAAAAACAATAAAAGTCTGCGATGATACAAAAAAAACTATCGAGGAGTTTTTGAAATACCTGAAAAGTTTTGGCATAAAGAATTTTATTTTTGATTTGTCCTTGGCTCGAGGCTTGGATTACTATACTGGAGTTGTTTTCGAGATTTCTGCGGGCGAAGAAATCGGAAGTGTTGCCGGTGGCGGCAGGTATGACCAGCTCATCGGGATTTACTCTGGCCAGGATATTCCTGCAACAGGGCTTGCCTTGGGTTTTGAAAGGCTCATAGATGTTTTAAAAGCAAAGAAAATCAAAACCAAAACAAAGGTTTATGTTGTGCCGATAAAAGAAACAGCGAAGGCAATTGAAATTGCGGAAGAATTGCGCAAGAACGGAATAAACTGCGATTTAGACCTGTCCGGCAGAAGTATTGGAAAAAATCTTGAGTATGCCTCGAAGATGGAAATTCCTTTTGCGATTCTGGTTGGCGAGCAGGAAATAAAACTGGGAAAAGTAAAATTAAGGGATATGCAGACTGGCGAGGAAGAATTGCTGAGTGTTGAAAATGTAATTGCAAAATTGAAATGAAAAGCTTTCAAATATTGCCGGATAAGAAATTTTTGGCGAAAGTCACGCCAGTCATAGTAAACGCACTAAAAGAATGCGAAAAAATCATAACGCCGAAAAAGAAAGTACAAATAATTGTTTCGCCAACTTCCGATGCGTTTGTTACAAAGAAAATGGGTGGCAGCAGCGGCATTACGCAAAGCGGAACACTTATTAATATAAGTATTAATCCAAGCGCAAAAACTTGGAAGGCGGCGTTGTATAGTACTGTTGCGCACGAGTTCAATCATGCAGTCAGAGAACAGCACTTCAACCAATATAAAAACTGGAATTGCGCGCTATTAGATAACATTGCTAACGAAGGCTTGGCGCAATGTTTTGAAGAGCACATAACAGGCATAACACCGCTCTGGGCAAAGGCCATTTCAAAAACATTAGCGAAAAAACTTTGGAAAAAGATACAGAATATTTTGAAAAAAAAGAGTTATGAAAATTACAAAAAAGTTTTCTATGGCTATAATGGTTTTCCTGCGTGGGGCGGTTACACACTAGCGTATCTCATAGTTAAACAGAAAGTAGAAGAAACGAATTATGATTGGAAGAAGCTTGCTAAAATGAATTCAAAAAACTTAATTGGTAACGGCCTTTAGCAGGTAAGCTTATATATTTTATTTATTTTAAATTTGTATGAACATCTTTGATCAGACAAAAGATGATGTTGGCAATGTGGAAGTAACGCCAGAGACGCGGTGGGCTTGCCAGCAGTGCGGCAAGTGCTGCCATGTTACTCCAGATAACAGAGAGCTGATGGCATCTCTGATCGGCGAGCCGAAAGAGGATGGCTCTTGCAGGCATTTGACAAAAAATAATTTATGCAGCATTTATAACGAGCGCCCACTTATTTGCAGATTGTACCCATTCTTTATGGATTTAGGTGACTTGAAAAAAGGAACAGTTGACATTTCGCCCGGAAAATTAACAATTGATCCAAATACTTCGGGTTTTGGTAAGGGAGAAAAAGTTATTGAAAACGAAAAGCTCAAGGAAAAGCTGGCCGCAGTTGCAAAGCAGATAAAATTAAAAATGATAGAGAAAAAGCAAGGAACACTGAAGGAGATTTTTTACGCGCCGTAAAATGGAAGAGCAAGAAAAAGAGCAAAAAAAGCCAGAGCCGCAGCCCGTTGCATACTCGACAAAGTTTTCATGCACGCTCTGCGGCAAGTGCTGCTTTGTTTCCCAAAAAGCGTTCAAGGAAGTTTTTGAAAAGTTTAATTGGAAAGTGAAAGAGGATGGTGCATGCATTCATCTTGCAAAAGACAAGAAATGCGGCATTTATGACAAGAGGCCGCTGATTTGCAGGCTTTATCCGTTCCAGATAAATCCAGAAGACCTTGCCAAGGGCGATGTGGACTTGCATGCAGACCGGCTTTGGATTGATCCGAACGCGACAGGCTTCGGGCAGGGAGAGTTTGTTGTTGGCAATCCAGAGGTTGACAAGATGCTGATTGACATTGGCAAGCGAGTCGAAGCCGCGGTTGCAAAAGGTGAAAAAAATATTTTGAAGATTTTTTACAGGTTTCCCGAGGAATAATTACTCTAAATAAATCCCAGGCTTTCCGGGCTTTGTTTTGCTGGCCTTGCCTTCGGGATCGTGCTTGTTCTTGTCGTTGACTGCAAAAACTTTTACTTCTGCTGAAAATTCCTTTTGCAAGTCTGGAGAAATTGAATTGTAAGTGCTGATTTCTTTTGGTATTGCGTACAAAAAGATTTTCTTCGGAGTTTTGTTTGTAATTTTCATTATTTGCCTGACATCTGAAATTGTTTTTTCAAACAGTTGTTCAACAGCCTCAGCTTCTTTATTTATTAATTTTTCATCTGCTCGCGGCCATTTAGCCAAGCTCACAAAAGTTTTTTCTCCCAAGCCATGCCAGACCTCTTCTGCTACAAACGGCGCAAACGGGTTAAACAAAACGCAAAGCGTTTTCAGGCAGCCTGAAAAAGTCTTTTTGCTGGTTTGCTCTTTGTTGTCTGATAAATAATCAACGAACCTTGAGAAGTCTATGAGCGCAAAATTTAATCTGTAGCTCTCAATATTTTCGGTTATTGTTTTTATCAATTTCTGTAATTTGCTTAAAACTAATTTGTCTTTGCTGTTGCCCGCGGGTTTGTGGTTTTCGGACAGAATGTAAAACCTATTTATTATTTTGTGCGCGCCTTCCACGCCCCGTTCGTCCCACTCTATTTCTGATTCGGGCGCAGAGGTAATTAGGATGTAAACGCGCACAGTATCAACGCTGTATTTTGAAGCAAGCTCGAGCGGGTCAACAACATTTCCCTTTGACTTGCTCATTGCCTCGCCGCCTTTTAGGACCATGCCCTGTGCCAGCAATTTTGGGAATGGCTCATCAAAGTCCAGCATTTTCAAATCGCGCAGGACTTTTGTGAAAAATCTTGAGTAGAGCAGGTGGAGGATGGCATGCTCTATTCCACCGATGTATTGGTTGACTGGCATCCAGTACTTCACGGCTTTTTTGTCAAACGGTGCTTTGCTGAATTTTGGAGAGCAGTATCTCAGGAAATACCAACTTGAATCAACAAAAGTGTCCATCGTATCTGTTTCCCTGCGCGCTTCTGATTTGCACTTTGGGCACCTTGTTTTGTAAAACTCAGGAACATCCAGCGGATTGCCTTGCCCTGTGAATCTTGCTTTTCTTGCGGCTAGTAATTTTACCGGCAGGCCTTTTTCAGGCACAGGCACGGTGCCGCACTTGCCGCAGTAAATTATCGGAATCGGCGTGCCCCAATATCTTTGGCGTGAGATGAGCCAATCCCTTAGCTTGTAATTCGTTACTTTCTTTCCTTGTTTTCTTTTTTCCAGCCAAGCCTGAATTTTTGGAATTGCTTGCTCGCTAGCCATGCCATTGAACTCGCCGGAATTTTCCAGCATACCAAATCCTTCGTAAACTTCTCCGGGACCTAGTTTTGAGCCGTCCATGTGCTTCAAAACTGTTTTTAATTTTATGTTGTATTTTTTTGCAAACTCAACATCGCGCTTGTCATGTGCATTAGCCATCACAATTCCGGTTCCGTAATCCATTAGGACAAAGTTCGCAAGGTAAATCGGGATTTCATCTCCAGTTGCGGGATTGATTGCGTATTTTCCTGTGAAGAAGCCTTCCTTGCTCGTGTCTTCCGCAGAGCGCAGGTGTTTTTCATTTATTACAACGCGTTTTATGAATTCCTTTGCCGGCTTTTCCAGTTTCGTGTTGGCAACAAACTGCACCGCCTTCGGGTGTTCCGGTGCCATTACTAAAAAAGTAACACTAAATAACGTATCAATGCGCGTTGTGAAAACATCCAAATATTCTTCTGAATTTTTTAATTTGAATTTTGCCATGGTGCCTTCACTTTTTCCAATCCAGTTGCGCTGCATCTGCCTGACGCGCTCTGGCCAGCCTTCCAGTTTTTCAATATCTTTCAGCAGCTCTTCTGCATAATCCGTGATTTTGAAAAACCACTGCTCCAAATCTCTGATTTCAATCTGGTTTTTGCACCGCCAGCATTTGCCGTCTATAACCTGCTCATTTGCAAGGACTGTTTTGCAGCTTGGGCAGAAATTTACCGGCGATTTCTTTTTGTAGGCAAGCCCGCGCTTGAACATCTGGAGAAAAATCCATTGGTTCCATCTGTAATACTCTGGCAGGCAAGTGGCCAGCGTTCGTGTCCAGTCGTAGCTCCAGCCCATTGCGCGCATCTGGCGCTTGATGTTCTCAATGCTTTTCAGCGTCCACTCTTCTGGGTTTAGCCCATGCTTGATTGCCGCGTTTTCTGCAGGCAGGCCGAATGCATCAAAGCCCATTGGGTAAAGGACATTGAAGCCTTGTAATCTTTTGAAGCGCGCAATGCAATCGCCAATAGAATAGTTCCTGGTGTGGCCCATGTGAATTCCCTCGCCGGAAGGGTAAGGAAACATTTCCAAGTTGTAGAATTTCTTTTTTTTAGATTTCTCACTAACGCAGAAGATTTTTTTATCTTCCCAGGCTTGCCGCCATTTTTTTTCCACGGATTGAAAATTTATCATCTTCTTACACCAACATACCACTTTGCTGGCCACTTCTTCTGTAGCATATAGATTCCAGATTTCAACTTCTTAAAAAGCTTGCCCGGCGGCTCAAAGTAATAGCCAAACAGGGCGAGTGCTGCGCTCTTGTTCATGTGCGCTGCGACCCGTCTCCAGAGAGCAGACATTTCTTTTTCTTCAAAATAGCCGGATTCGGCGAAAGAATAAACGCTTGTTACTAAATCAAATTTTTCTTTTAAATTTAAGTTCCTGACATTTGCCTGAATAAATCTGCATTTTTTCAGAGCGGGCTTTTTCCTTGCCTTCGCTAACATTCCGGCAGAAAAGTCCACAAGTGTCAGGTTTTTGTAGCCTGCCTTTACTAAAATCTCTGAGGCAATCCCGGTGCCAGCACCCAAATCCAAAACCTTAGCGGTTTTTGTAATTTTTATTATTTTTTTAATCAAAAATCTTGCGGCCGGCGCGTTGTTGTGCGTGATTCTTATATCATAGATTTTTGAAAACTCATTGTAGAATTTTTCCAGCTCTTTTTTTGCATAGTCGCTTGGCAGGAAAATATCGTATTTAGAACTTATCCAAAACCTGTAGATAACCCGCTTGCCGTTAATTAGCGTAAGAAGAAAGCCCGTATTTTTCGGCAAGCCCGCCGCCTTTATCCACGCAGGTCTGCCCTTGCTTGTTTTATCATAAGTTATTCTCGGAGTTTTAAATTTCTTTTTTCTTACGTAAATTCTGTGTATTTCAATGCCAAACTTTGTCATAGAATTCTTTATAAAACCAGATTTAAAACCTTTAGCATGCCCCGGTAGCTCAGGCCGAAGGTCTTCAGTCCTGAGTCTTCAGTCCTGGTTGTAGCCAAGACTGCTGACTGAAAACTGAAGACGTTTAGGAGCACTTTGGATAGAGCACCTACCTTCTAACAGCAGCCCCTTTCTTTTAAGAAAAGAAAGCGGCTCCTGGGCATCTGGAAAGAAAACGGCGGGATTCGCAGTGGCGAATTAGCGGAACAAGTTCCGCTTTATTTCCAATCCCGCAAACTTTCGGGCGCGCAGGAAGACAGTAGGGGGTCCGGAGTTCAACGGCAGTATATACTAGTATATATTATACTAAATATGTGCTGCACAGAACATATCTTCGCCGGGGCGCTTATGCATAG